>Ga0105357_10001507_pt1 | contig 12495 bp, 9 predicted proteins | sample GOMGulsemesocosm_4_FD_83660 | JGI IMG/M metagenome (GOLD analysis project Ga0105357, IMG submission 83660) | Methane-oxidizing microbial communities from mesocosms in the Gulf of Mexico - GOM15B Gulf of Mexico | ecosystem: Environmental > Aquatic > Marine > Cold seeps | place: USA: Gulf of...
GGGGTTATATTACCCCATTTAAGCCAGACGGTGTTTTTCAAGATAGTACACCCATCCCATCTTCGAATGCTCTTGTCGATAATCCAAACACCCACAATAATAACTGATTCAAAAATTGTTAACACTTATGAATGCTTACTTGTTATCATTATTCAATTGATTAAAGTAATACTACTCAAGCCATCACTTAAACAATATTATGAGTGCAATAAACAAAGTACACACACCAATAACAACCAGTAATTATTTCCTGTAAGAAAGCAGCAGTAAAATAAAGCACGATTTAATACACATTTACCCATCAACATATGGTATAAAGCTATGTTAAGCATTACTAAGAAAGCTCTCTTATCAAAATTTATCTTATTTGTATTTTGTAATTTTTTGTTGTGTTTAGCTCCTAGTAAAGCCGCTGATATCTCTCCAAAAATAACAATCTGTGAAAAAACCTATACCAACTTAGAGAATAGCCCGTTAATAAATAAGCTGAAAGACTATTACCAAAACACGGGGGATTTTTGTGAAATGTTAGATTTAATGCTTAAGGCAATAAAGCTACCCCGTTTTAACATCAAGTCTTTTGAATATGAAGGAGGGTTTAGGCTCTCTCCACGAATATTAGTTGAAAATGGCGATATGTATTCCTCTGTTGATTTTTCTCTCGGTATAATGACTTACAATCCAGACAACCACTCTATTTTCATTGCAGGAACCCCTCGTCATGGCAGTTTAATCGAATTCCCAATCCCCAAAATCATCCACTCTTATGATATTAATGATTTTAATATCGCAGAGTCTCCTATTCAGCCTTTCAAAAAGTTTTACACTCAAAATGACATTATGTCTAAAAAACTAACTGGTATAAATGGTTATTTCAGAATCACTGGTTTAGGAAAAATAGGAAAACGTTTAATCGTAAATTATATCAACTGGTATGATGCTAATGGTACGGAAGCAGATACCACTATCGTATTTGAAGACTCAACAGACTTAGCAAATAGCCACATATTAGGCCCCTATCAGTTAGCGGGCGGTGCTCATGCTGCAGGATGGATTACGCTAATCCCCTCTGAATGGAGGCAACTTTTCAATGGCTCTTATTTTTTTGGAAATCAATCTGGAGCATCAATAAATTCTAGGCTATCTTTAGGGCCTACTGCATTTGCAGTTTACCCTTATACTGATATTTTTAGAAAAAAAAACGGCGCTGTTGCTACAACGCCTGTATTAGATTTCCCAATAAAGAATATGCTACATAATAAAGCTAATTACTCCATGCCTAAAGATATAAAAAAAGCACTTACAAATAAAGACTTGAAAAACAATCTATGGACAAACATAAGCGGAGCTTCAGTCGGCTTTGTTGTTCCTGGTACACGTACTTATGTCACGATAGGGAAATCTGGAGGTCATAAGTCGGGGGTTGGATATAAAATAAGGCAAGATAATGGTCAATTGTGCGGAGGTCCTTGCCCAAATAACCATGAAGATATATATTCTTACTATTGGTTGTGGGATATGACTGATTTATTAAAAGTTAACTATGATCTATTAGCACCCCATGATGTTAGACCTTATAGTTTCGGCGAATTCGATATTCCTATAGATATCGATGCTCGAGTATCAGGTGGTTCATACGACCACTCATCTAAAAGACTTTATTTGTCTTTTAAAAGTGGAGACACTATCCCTAAGTATGCAAGGCCACCAATAATATTGACATTTAAAACAAAATTATAAAGGTAAAAACAAAAGATGTACCAACCATTAATCTCTGTCATAATTCCTGCATACAATGCTGAAAGTTACATTGAAGATACTATTAATAGTGTATTGTCACAAGAATATAAAAATTATGAAATAATTGTCGTAAATGATGGTTCAACAGATAATACCTTAGCCAAGTTAAGTAATTACCTAGATAAAATTGTTCTGATCGATATTAAAAATCACGGTGTATCCTATGCTAGGAATAAAGCTATAACTATTGCCAAAGGTGAGTGGGTCGCTTTTGTCGATGCGGATGATATTTGGGCTTCAAACAAACTTTTATTACAAATGAAAAAAATAGGTAACTGTGTTTGGTCCCATACAAATTCATACTATATAGGTGAAAATCAGTCTGGTGATGTTACAAGAGCTGATTTAACTGAACAAATGGGAGGGTATGTTTTTGAAAAGCTAATTTTAGAAAACTTTATCACAACATCAACAGTTCTTATTAAGCTTGATATTTTAAAAGAATTGAATTGCTTTGATGAGGGGCTAGAAGCATTAGAGGATTGGAAGTTATGGCTTGCTGTTTCACAAAAGTATCCTGTAAGTTACTGTGAAGAAACGCTTGCTCAATATAGAATATATCAAGGTTCAACCTCTCGTAAAGCTCGAAAGATGCTCCCATTACACCTTTTTGTTATCGATAGCGCTACAACAAAGCTTAGCCCTGCTATTCGTAATCAAGCATATTTAAAGTCTTACAACATTTGTTCTTATATAGCTGAAGATGCTGCCGATTATAGGTTTTCATTTAAATGTGCATTTAAGGCATTACGCATTAACGCTTGGTCAGCTTCACAAATTAAACGATTAATTCGCTGTGGTTTGAATCTATTTACCGCATAAACATTTTAACTTATTTTAAAAGAAAGAATAATGAACAATCTAAAACTAAAAATATTAAAAGCAAGAATCATTGAAGCTATTAAATATGACTTAAATATACTCAAGTTTCCTTTAGTGCTTGTTAGTTATTTGGCTATTGCCTTGCTTAGTGCAATAGGTAAGCACCTCAAAGCATTTAGTATGGTTTCTTCGATTTATAGAACCGGCTGGGCTGGTAGCTATACTTTAGGCTTGTTTTTTGCTCGTTATTATTTTTCTGATCCAACTAGAGCAAAGAATTTAACCGAGCAAGCAGTCGACTCTATTGAGCCATTACCTAATACGGCACAATTTTTTGACCACCCAGAAAGAATGCTAGATGGAATAGTTACTGTTTTAAAATCTCCTGGTGAAAATGAAAAAGGTGTATTAATATTTAATTACAGCTACTACTTTTTAATGTTTCATAAGTATTTTGATTTTAAAGCTATTTCTGAAAAATATGTTGTGGTGCTTGAGCCCAGTTGGGCTGGTTTTTGTGAGATGAGTATTATGTCTTACGCTAATGCTGATTGCCCCGTATATTTGATGTGCTATGAAAAAAGAGATTTAAACTTTATACAAGAGCTAAATTCAAGTTTAAAACCCTTAGAAATAGGGCCAAGTTGGTTTGTAAACCACACCAACTTCCAACCAATGGAAGTGACAAGGGATATTGATATAATTATGGTGGCTGCATGGGCTGACTTCAAGCGCCACGGTGCATTTTTTAAAGCCATTTCAAAGTTAAAACAGCTGAATTATACCCCGAAAATCACATTAGTGGGTTATTCTGTAGATCTTGATCAGGAATTCATCAAAGAGCAAGCGGATTACTATGGCATAGCTGATTGGATAACCATATATCAATCCATTAGCCATTCAGAAGTTTGTCAACTGTTAAATCGCAGTAAAGTTAACGTGTTATGGTCGAAATTTGAAGGAAATAACCGAGCAATAATAGAAGGTATGTTCTGTAACACTATTGTCATAATGCGTGAAGGCCATAATTATGGTGAAAATTACGACTTTATCAATGAGCAAACAGGTTGTTTTGCCAATGAAGAAAATTTAGCCAACAAAGTGTTAGCCGCGCTGAAAAATTACGCTGAGTTCAAGCCCCGCGAGTATGTTATGAATAAGCGCAGCTGTATTTTAGCAACAGAAATAATGAATAACCAGATAGGAACAGATGAAAAAAAACTAGGACGCAACTGGACTAAAAGCATGGCAGTGAAAGTGAATGAATTACATCAAATGGACTACCTTGATTTAACTGTTCGTGAGCAATTTAAAACTGATTATCAATTTCTTTTAAAAAACATGACAAAGAGCAATACTTAAGATGGCAGAGTTAACAACATTAGAGTTGGGCAAGCTACTAAAAAGCTTTGATGACACAATTTACTATTTTCCGAATCAAGGTAATGCGGGAGATTCCCTTATTGCCTGGGCAACTTTTCAGTTTTTTGATAAATACAACATCAGATACGAGATTGTATCTGAGAACAATTTCGACTCTTTAAATAAAACTGTTGTTTATGGTGGCGGTGGGAACTTTGGAGGTGAAGATAGCAGAGCTGCACAATTCGTTTTGAAGAACAAAAACAAAGCAAGTCATTTGGTTATTTTACCGCATACTATTTTTGATGTTGAAAAGTTGTTAGCATCACTTGGTGAAAATTGTCAGCTTATTTGTAGAGAAAAAGTAACTTATGAATTCGTAAAAAAAGCAACTACTAAAGCAAAAGTTCACTTACACCCTGACATTGTTTTTCAATCCGATCCTAGCCAATTATTAGTTTCTAAACCTAAAGTCAAATTTTCAAAATATATCCTTCAGGAATTAAGTAACAAAATTCAAGGTAAGGTAGATTACGACTTTGGGTTGAGCATGTCTGGCTATTTTAAAACTATTGTGTATAAACTGAAAAAAAAGTTAAATATGACTCCAACTGGGAAAGTCCTCATAGCGTTTCGTGTTGATTGCGAAAGAACTTCTGATTCTGTACCAAAGAACAATGTCGACATTTCTTCGGTACTTGAGCTCGGGGCTTGTCAGAAAGATTTAGCGTATTTATCAGCTTACAACTTTCTTACTGAAATTAACGCTTTTGAAGAGATCCATACCAATAGACTCCATATTGCAATTGGAGCCGCTTTGCTAGGAAAACAAGTTAAACTTTATGCGAATAATTACTACAAGATTAGAGCTATATACGAATACTCATTCAAAGACAAATTTGATAATGTCAAATGGATGAAATAAAACTAAAAAAACAACTATAAATTGGAGATGGTTTTTTATGAAAATAGTAAATAACGAAAGTTGTTTTGTTAAGTTAAAATCTAATGAATTTAAAGATGATATATATTTTTCTTTATTGAATGATACAAATATTAATTTTAAGGTAAATGATAACGCCCTAGCTAGCATGTTCATCCTCCCAAAAATGGCAACAAGGGGGGGGGAGGATAATCTTGAACCGATCATTCTAAAAAGCAACGATTTAACATTTATTCGTAATCTATCTAAAATACAAGACATTTATAAAAGTTGGCACCCCAGCTTTAATACGGTAGAAATAGAATTTGATAATTCAAAGTCGAATAATAAATCATTAAAAAATGAACGTATAGGGTGCTTTTTCACGGCTGGTGTCGATTCTTTTTATACATTTCTAAAAAATAAAACCGAAATTACCGATATAATATTTGTGCATGGTTATGATATTGGTTTGAAAAACAAAAAATTAAGAGCTCGTGTATCTGAGAAACTCATCGAAATAGCAGCTAAATTTGAGAAAAATATAATCCAAATTGAGACCAACTACAGGGGGTTCATTGATCTTTATGTCCCTTGGGGAGAGCTTGGTCATGGTACTGCATTAGTAACAATTGGGCATTTATTATCTGATACTTTTGATAAAATCTATATTCCATCCAGCTATACCTATGCAGAGCTACTTCCATGGGGAAGTCACCCTATTTTAGACCCTCTTTGGTCATCTGATGGCTTGCAGTTTGTTCATCACGGCTGTGAGGCGACAAGAGTAAATAAAGTCAAATTTATAAGTAATGAGGATATCGCACTCAAATCATTGCGAGTGTGTTGGGAGAACCCAAATAGTGAATATAACTGTGGTCGGTGTGAGAAATGTTTGAGAACAATGATTAATTTAAGGGCTTGTAATGCATTAGATAAATGTACTACTTTTTCGTGTGATTTAGATTACAAATTAGTTTCTCAAATTTTTGTGCATGACGAGCATGGCCGTGCTTTCATTAAACAAAATCATCAACAATTAGTTGACAAAAACATTGATCCTAAACTTCAAAAAATATTATTGAAAATATTAAATAAAAGTTTGTGGTTACATCATTTAAAACAAAAAATTCCAGTAAAATATAAAGATAAAATAAAACAAAAATTTAAATTTTTAAAAGATGCTTCATTACGATAATAGCTTTATTCTGGTCGAAATTTATTGTACATATTTAATATTAATTTTTTTGTATCTGCAATTTCGTTAGATAAGTTAGACAAGAGTGAAAATACTGCCACAGACGAAAAAACATAAATGGTTACTGATATCATTCCTCTTAGGAGTAGCTCAACAAAGACAATGTCACTTAGTTTAGGTAGGGCATTAAGCACTGTTGCATCCGATATAGAGGCAACGACTGCAGGAAATACAAGTAATAATAAACTTTTAAGTCTTATTTTAAATGAAGGTAAAATAAAAATCATTAAACCAATCATAGTAATAACTGACATGAAAGTTCGCAAGAATGTAAATTCAACAACATCTTCCACATTAATTATAAGTAAAATAGAAATAATCAATATTAGTGTGAATAGATCATAATAAAATAAAAATTTTATTTTTCCTATGGCTAACAATGCCTCTTGGATAACAGATACCAAAGCAAAATTAACAATCAATACTGCCATAATCCCCAATATTGATGAGTACCCCCACCAACGTTCATCAAATAAGAGCTCTACAATCAACTGATGCTCCATCATTAAGAAAGTAGATATTGGCGCAACTGCAAGTAAAACAATACATATACTAGATTTTATCTGATAAGCCAACTGCTCTGGTTCTGATTTGACTTTTGAAAAACTTGCCAATAATGGTTCTGTTACTGGTTTGATAATTTCTCTTGCAGGCATAGTAGAAAGACTTTTCATCATATTGAAGCCCCCAACCACATCAAAAGAAAACGTTTTAGAAATAAAGAGTGTATCGAATTCTGATTTCGAATACCCAATAACACCTTTTAATAACATCCACTTTGAGAAATTCCATTGCTGTTTGGCATTTATCAAAGTAAATTTGGGTTTATGATTATGAATAAAATAGCTACCTACAGCTCTTAAAGCATAAGAAGCAACAACACCTATTACCATTGCCCAGTAACTTTTAAGGTAAAAGGCTAAACTAATAACCAATGTAAAGCTAATGATTTTTTCGGCAACAAGTAATTTCATAATAGGTTGATAGTTAAAGTTTTTTTTTAATAAAATCAAACCAGGGCTGGTTAAAGCTCCTATTGGTAATATTAAAGCGATGACAAGTAATACGTTAAAAAGCTCTTCCTTTTCAAAGTAATTAACGATCCATGGAATTAATAGTAAAAAAAGTAGAGTGGTCACAACCTTCAAAAGAAGATTTAAGGTCCAAGCAGTATTTATGTCTAAACCATCTAGGTCTTTCTTTTGAATAATATACTGCTGAGCGCCTGACTCAGTTAAAACATCAAAGAAGAAAACTATTGTACTGGCTATAGCTACCAAACCAAAGTCTTCTGGCGTTAATAAGCGTGCTAATACAAGCATACTAATTAAACCTGCTGTTCTCTGAAATCCTTTAATCAATAGCATGAATAAAGAACTTTTTAACGTTTTAACTCCAAGCGACACTTAATATACTCCTTATTTTTCTATTAGCTCTGATATTTTTTCAGCGAAAACACTGTTATATTCTATTTGTTGAGCTATTTCTCTTTGATTGTTTTTGTGCTGTTTTAAAGCTTTGTTTACTGTTTTAAAAGCAAATTCACCATTAGCCATATCTAATGGTGAAACACCCATCGACTGCGTATGTGTATTTACAAATGAATGAATTTTTTCATCGCAATATAATGGAACAAAGGGAGTGCCTACAGCATAAGACATAATACAACCATGCAAACGACTACTAACTACTAGCCGCGCTTTAGAAACTCTAGTAAGCATCTCGTCATAGTTTGCAGTCATGTTATTGTGTTCGCCATAACGTAAACCTAGTTTATTGGCTACATATCTTATAGATGCCTTGATCTTATCTAAATCAGCTCCTGCTAACCTAACATCCGAAGGATGAAACATATGTAATAATTCACCTTGGGTATTAATCTGTTCATTCCAATAATGTTTATGGACAAAATTTACCGATGGACAGATTCCCATATAAACATCTTTGTCGGTTAATTTTTGAATATTGTCTTGTGTATATTTATCCCTAACCCCACACAACTGAGCTTTATCTAAAATTTTACTTATATATTCAGCCGCCATTTCAGGCCTACCTGGCATTTTATTTATTCCTATACCGAAAAATACATAGGGTAATTCTGATGCCATGATGACATCCCAGAAGGGTTCAAATACAGGTTGTATTAGTCCGCCCCCACCAATAACAATTAAGCAGTTAGGGTTGTTAGCTTTAATTTTACTTAAATTCTTTTTTAGTTGTTTAGTCCATATTGGCGAACAAAACAATTCAACTCCCTCAAGCTTTACCGTATCTTTAATGCCTAAAAATGAAATATAGTCGCCAACGTTTCTTTTGTTCGCATAAATATAAACAATTTTAGGGTGACGCATGCGTACCATACGAGATGTTTTTTGTTTTAAATAGAACGAAATCGATCCGTATAAATCAACATATTCAGATGCGTACAAATCATAGCGCCATTTAATAAACTCAGGTAATTTTAGTGACATAATGCAAATTCTTTTGTTAATGTTTTGACAATTAAGTCTTATAAGCTTTTATTTTCATCCAAAAGATTCAAATATGTTTGTGCAATAAACTTACATGTTTTTTCCCATTCAAAGTCTTTAGCTCTCACTAAAGAATTTTCATGTAGTTCTTGCCATAATGCTTGAGAGGTCAACACTTTTAATAATTGCTCTTTTAATAACTCAGGTGATTCCGCTTCAGCTGAAACAATAGCATTAGTACCTATTTCGAGTAATACCTCCGCTTTTGAACAAAGTGTTGGTGTGCCACAGCTCATTGCTTGTAGTAATGGGAAACCAAAACCTTCAACTCTTGAAGCAAAAAGAAACAAGTAAGTATTTTGAAAGAGTTCAATCAATTGCTGACTAGTTATCCAACCTAATATAGTGACCTTGTCTCTAATGCCTAATTCAATTAATGTCTGCATTAATGGTGATGTTTCTCCACCAGTAAACCCCGCAATAGTAAGAGGGAAATTAGCTTTTAACGTATCAGGTAATAATGTCCATGCTCGCAGCGTATTTTCAGGGTTTTTTTGAAAGCTGTCACCTCCCAACATTAAAATACCTTGCCGATGCTCTATCGGATTTATATTACTCGGATTAGAAAAACCTTCAGGAATACCATGATGTGCAAAAACTGTTTTATTCTTAATAGCAGGAAACTCTTCACATAATGCATTTTTAGAGTATTGAGAAATGGTTAAGATTTTACTTGCTTTTTTCATACCCCATAAATAGGTTAAGCCACGATAACATTTCATTTTAAGACTATATAAAATATTTTTAATACCGTTGTCTTTTCCGTATCCAGATAAAAAGGATAATTCAGTCCATTCCATTACATCGTGAAAAGTCACAATTTGTTTTACTTTAGTGTTTAGACATACGCGATTACCCGGCATGTGCAGTAGCGCGATATTGTAATCTTTTAATAATTTAGGAAGAGTTAGTTGCTCCCAACTTATTTCGTCTTCTCTATCATGATTAACAATTATCACGTTCGATATCTTAGCTAATTCAGCTAAGCGGCTAGCATATTCTTGCTCTAACTCATTATGCTCGAACCCTTTATTAATAAAGAAATAAAATGTATTTTCTTTCATCTGCCTAGGAAGGATCCGACAAAGCATATAGACATATAAAGGCATACCTCTTTGCTTTCTTAATAAGAATCTCGCATCAATAGCAATGTTTTTAGGTTTTATCATGTTGTATGTTATATATCTTGTGGTTAGTTGCGGCTAGTGCAAAGATGTAATATATCCAAGGGTAAAAAGCTACGTTAATAAACATTCCGCCAGCGCAATAAAGCAATATAAAAACATTTAAGCTTTTGGCACTATATATATAACGATCTTTATCGAGTTCGTCATTAGGGTTTAGTTTCGCGGCTTTAATAGTTTTTAAATTTAAAGAAATGGTCTGAAGAATAATCAGTAGAAATATAGTCAAACCTACGTAACCAGTTTCAGCTAACACTTCTATATATATATTATGGTACGCTTTTGCGCCTTTTTGGCTTATAACTACTTCGCCTTCGCCAGCATAATTATGTAGCTGCCCTGCATTAGCAAGATATGCATAAAAGCCACCACCAGTCACAGGTTTGTCCTTGACGTAATCAAAAGCCCAGCGCCAGACCACTATTCTCCCAACGGCCGATTTTTCCGTTGTGGTACTGGCTTCAATGGAATTAGCCCTATTTTTAAAGCCATCAGTAACATAGGGTGTAATCATTAAAGCGACGATAATGACAGACAAAATCGCTTTAACTTTACTTTTAGAGCTATAAATTAGCAGAAATATATATAAACATAATACTACGACCCCTGTTCTTGCTTGTGTTCCTATAACTGTGAATAAGCTACAGAAAATCAAAAAAAAAGCAAAATACCTAAAAACGGTGCTATTTTTTAAATAACTATAGCGATACAAATATATAACTAAAGGGATAATACAAATTGCTAGTGTAGCTAGCATACTGCCTTCTGAATACATAAAACCAGAACCTTGCAAACCAATCAGTGTTACTCCATATCCACCGCCCCCCATGGCTGTTTTCACACCTCCCATGATGATAAACAAACCTGATGATGCAACTAGGATAGCAAGAATTAAGTCAAAATCCTCTTTTTTAGAAATTACGATAGGAATAAAAAATATTAAAAACAAAGTTTTTATAGAAACATCATATTTCATCCAAGCTACGCTAGGAAAGTCAGCATTAAAAGTACAAATAGTTATCCAAATCATAAAAACAATCATCAACGTCATGAAATTTTTATTTCTAGGTAACCTAAGTTTCTTAAAAGAAATAATTAAAGATATGAAAAAAAAAGCGGTTATAATGAGCGATAAGGGCTTTCCCGATAAAAACGAGAATGAGGTGTTTTGTGGTTTTACTGTATCAACCCACATAACAGCAGACAGAGCAACAACTGGATTTTTAAAACCCAAAGCAATAAAAAGCACCATAATCAGAGTAAAAAATAGATCGGTTATCATGTTTTTTACTCTTTATCTTTACAGAAAAAATATATCAAATATGTAACGATAAAAATATGTATTAGTAAAGCGCCTGAATCAACACCAATATCCATTAATTTTCACTCTATTTCTCAAGCTGACCTATTGAATCAAAATTGTTATCATAACTTCCGTTTGTTAATTGGTAGCTTTTTAACTAGATTTTCCATGATAACATAGATATTACAGGATAGGTTTTCAATTACACTTACTAAATCGTTAATAACACAATTAGCATTATAAATGTATTTGTACCCAGAAATCACCTGTTTTTCGTTAAATATATAATTAGCTAACTACTTCGTCAACAAGTATTAGCGTATTAAAGTCTATGTATTGAAATATTTTATCATTGCTCAATACGCTCATTAGTATATCTTTATTTTCCAACAAAATGTGCAACCCTAATGGTCTATTTATTACAATTAAATATCTGATAAATGGCGACAGTATGCAAACACAGCAAGATGGCCGATGAAATGGGTTTATCAACGTGAAGCAAGAATTTTAGCTGATTATGAAAATACAATAACACATGATTTTCAAACCAATTTGTTTATCCCTAACTTACCAAGAAACATTTGGGTTTGCTATATTAGAAGCTATGTCTTTTGGTATTCCTGTTATTAGTACAAATATACTTCAATATGCGAGCTTCAGAACGCCTGAGCGATTCATGATCAAGGCGCGTATTTTATTAATCTGTTCCATAAATAAAAAAGTCATATTAAATAATGAAAGAAATAACTCTAAAATTTTTACTCAGTATTATTCAGGGTGTTGGAATGGCATTAGGTGCTGGCTTTACTGCGGTTATTGTTGCCCTGCTTTTAGGTATTAATATATCTGAACATATACCTTCAACTCGCCTTACTTCAATATTAAGTTTATTTGAAGATGCTGAACCATTAAAAATAAATATTGCAACATATAAGCCACACGCAAAACAAGAGAACCCATTAGTACAATATATTTCAGGTAATTCTCAAATAACCATTCCTGATTCATATAAACAATATAATATTTCAAATACAGAAGAGTTCTATAAGGCACTTTCTTCTATACATAAAAATAGTGGTCAAGCTGCTATTATATTTGACGATGGAACATACCATTTTACAAAAACAATACGTATTCAGAAACCAAATATAATGTTGTTATCTAAATCACAAAATCCCAAAGGTGTGATCTTAAAAGGTAATGGTATGAGGGCGACAAGGCGTGCAGAAAGCCTTATTGAAGTTCATTCAAGCGGCTTTGTATTAGATGGAATAACCCTACAAGAAACACCTAATCATTTAATTCAAATAAAA
>Ga0105357_10001515_pt1 | contig 12452 bp, 10 predicted proteins | sample GOMGulsemesocosm_4_FD_83660 | JGI IMG/M metagenome (GOLD analysis project Ga0105357, IMG submission 83660) | Methane-oxidizing microbial communities from mesocosms in the Gulf of Mexico - GOM15B Gulf of Mexico | ecosystem: Environmental > Aquatic > Marine > Cold seeps | place: USA: Gulf of...
AGTTTAGCGGTGTGCATATTTATTTTCGGCTGAAAATAAGCCTTGAATTCGTCTTGCTCAATAGCAGCCCTTAAAGCAGATTCTAACTTTAGGTTCTCAATCGAACATTTATCCATCACCGGCTCATAGGCCAAGAATCGATTACCACCCTTGGCTTTAGCTGCATACATTGCGAGATCGGCCGTTTTCAGTAAATCACCTACTGCTGTGGATTTTGATGCCCCAACAGATACACCGATGCTGAGGGATATAAACAAGGTCTTCTCATCAATGACAAATTCTTGCTCACAGCATTGTAGTAGTCTATTGGCAAGTTCAGCGCTACCTTTTTCATTGCTCGATGATTTACTGAGAACCACAAACTCATCGCCACCGATTCTCGAAATATACTCACCACGCTCCAGACAAGACGACAATCGATTAGCTATGTGTTTAAGTAGTTCGTCACCGAAGGCGTGGCTCAGGCTATCGTTTATATTTTTAAAACGGTCAATATCCATTAACAATGCAACAAAGCATGTCTCTTCGGCATGGCAAGCTTTAACTCTTTGCTCGATTAATTTTTCAAGAGAATAACGATTTGGCAGCCCAGTTAAAGTATCTATAGTCGCGGCGCGTTCCAGTAAATTTCGAGACTCTCTAGCCTGGCGAACTTTATCCCATCGCATATAGATAAGGGCTCCAGAAATTAACATACCAACGAGTATATAGAAGCCATAAGCCCACCATGTTCGCCACCACGGCGCGACAATACGTATATCCAAAAACTTAGGCTCACTAAGGTCTTTTGGCTTGCGGATTTCAAATCGATAAGTCCCTGGGTTGAGTCCTGAAAATGTAGCGCTGTTGGATGTCGTTGAGACCCAATTGTCGTAAAGCCCAAGAAGCCTGTACTCTGAACCAGACGTGATATCGCTATGCTTTTTAAAATCGCCGAAATCTATAGTGATAGTGTTTTCAGTTGGCGATAGAACAACTCCCTTGGCAAGATTTAATAATTGTCTTTCTTCTTGCTGAGAGTTGGCAACTGTTACCCCATGTATTGTTATTGTTTCGTCTTGAATAAAAAAGTGATCTGGAATATCGTAATAGACCAGTTTCGATTCCTGCGAAAAAACTAAACGGCGCCGCCCATCTACGAAAATAAGACGCGAGCCTCGTCCGCTTGGAAAACCATCACTCACTCTAAAGTTACTACTCATTTTAGACATAAAATCGTAGTTACTTAATATTCCATTTGTTTTGTCTTGGCTCCAGATACCAAAGTCGTTGATATTTGTCTGAGATGCCTCATTTGTTCTATAGTTTGGCAGATCTAAACCCACTGATAAACTCACTCTACTGCCAACTCGATTTACTTTATATTTGACAATTTTTTTACCGTAGGAATACAATAAGTCATTAATAAGTTTAATTCGTTTATCCATGGTCTTAATCGAGCTTCCATCTGAATAACTCACCCTATAAAAACTATCTTTTTTATAGTCGTAGTGAAATATCCTGCCAGAATCTGTAAAGAAGACATCCCCAGATTTAGTGACCCTGAGCGCTCCAGTATAGAAAGACACCGACTCGCCAAGCAAATAATGTTTCGGCTCAGCATTCAAGCTGGATAATGAAGAAACCCCAGAGGTAGTAGCAATCCAAAGCCTTCCACTGGCATCCCACTTCACATCGTGAGATCGCATCTTAATTTTCCGAAGGGTTTTCTTAATATTTACATCGTAGGCAATCAGTTCAAAGTTTTCATTAATGAACCAAAGGTAACCCCATCCGAACTTTCCAGATAGTGGTGTTGCGTCTATAACGATGGATTTTTTATATTTAAGGTTTTCATCTAAAACAATGAATCTACCCGGATAGCCAAAAAGGAAATACTCGCTGCCATGTTTAAATCCTGCCGCTATTTTGGCGCTGTCAAAATCTTCCTCAAAGTCAGGAACATCGATAACATGGGAATATCTATTGATTGCATTAAAAAATTTTGAATAGGATAAAAAGTGACCGACCGCTAGATTACCTTTGTTATCAAGCTGCATGTCGACCTGGTAATAGGATGAGCGGCCAATTTTTTTACTGTGTTCATCAGTGATGTAATTAACTGTTTTGTAATCATCAGAAATTATTATCAGATTAGCATCTCTTGTTCTTATATAGATCTCATTGTTTCCAAAATGGAGACCTAGTGGTTTAGGTATAAATCCTAGTATGGATTTTTTAAAATGAATATGATGTTTTACGATTCCATTACCACCAAAGTTAATGATGCCTTTATCGGTTAATAATAAAATATCACCTTTGGGAGACCGTTTTACATCATATTTTAGGATTTTCTCTGTCGATAATTCTCTCTTTATTACATTGTCCAACTCTGGGTAAACGTCATTTATGTCACTTAGGCTTGATGATTTCTCATCCCATATTTTAATCTTTCGATCAATTGTTACCAGCCAGTTATTTCCAAAATCGTCAACGGCCAGCTTTCTAAAGCCAATTTCATTAGGATTTCCCTTTTCATTTAAGGGGCTGATAGATCTCACAAACGAATCTGATTTTGGCCTATACCGGCTAGCACCCTTGGTCGTCAGAATCCAGATACGCCCTAAAGTGTCTTTGCTAATGTCAGCCACATAACCACCAACTAAACCTTGTGAAGCGGGCTTGGTGACCGGATACATCGTTAAATCATAGGTTCTGATATTTAATTTCGCGACACCACCTTTTGGAAACCCCATCCATAAATCTTCGTCGTCCAGATACAGCTGATGAATATCGAGAGCATGCAACTCCTCCCCTGTAGCGCCGTAAATATATGTCGATCTGTCTCCGTCGAAGCGAATCAAGCCCGTAGTTGTCGCAATCCAGTAATATCCCTTTGGGTCTTTGGCCATTTCACGAACGACATTGCCAAGCAGAGGGATGTCACGCTCATAGAAACTCATATCCAGCTTTTTATGTTCCGCTGAATTAACATTAGCCATTAAAATTGAAAGCATTAATATGCCAATTATTCTCATTTTCTTCCTGCACGAGTAATACTGCGCTTTTGATAACGTTAGTATAGACAAGAAAAAAATAATCTAAGATATGTACTGATAGTTTGATCAAATATTGTCATAGATCCTTAATAAATTAGAAAATTGGCACTAACTAACTAATTGTTACAATGTAAATCTAAGAAGAAAGAATGGTCTTCACGGAAGGGTTTAGTTGATATAAATTTTAGGGTCAATGTATCTAGTATGATTCTGTTCAAACAACCGTGATTTATCACTTCAAGATGATCGCGGTATAGCCATTCAATTAATTAATTAATTCTAATCAACTCCACGGTATACCCGCACAAGCTAGAGTACGATGCTTTTATTCTCTCGCGCTCATTTAGTCTTTGCCTCGGGTTTTCTCGCTTTTAAGCCAAGCATCTCTATAACAGACTTGGCTAACACCCACCTCGGTGCACTACTTGAACTTGTTAAAATAACGAGTCCGCTTTGGTTCTCAGGATACATTAATATCAACGATTTATAACCACGGATGCTTCCAGGGTGTCTCGCTACCTTGACACCCTCATCGTCGTACACTTGCCAACCTAGGCCCATCTGTATATCGCCCCAGCTGGTTTTTATTTGCGGATCAAGCATGGCCTTGTACGTTTCGGTATTCAGTAATAACGGCGAATGTTGCATCGTCGCTGTCAGCCATTTGGCAAGGTCTTTAGTATTGGAAACTAAGCCTTCGCTTGGGTTAAAAACGGCACTGTACGCTCGCTGTTTGTCTTTAGCTATCACCACCCCTTTATGGCTAGGCTGGGTCTGAGCCATTGTCGGAGTACGGCTATTGAAATAACCGCTAGCATTCATCTCTAAAGGTCTAAAGATAACTTGCTCTATGTGCTCTTCATAGCTCATACCTGAAGCGGCCTCTACGACCATTCCCAACAGATTAAAACCACTATCGCTATATTTGAATACCTTGCTGCTATCACCTGACTTTAGACCGTTATTCAGTATTTTCAGAAACTGAGCTTTACTCCGCTGTTCCTTTCCAGATTTTGGTTTTATAGAATCTTCCAAGCCTGATGAGTGTGTCAGCAGCTGCTTGATCGTCACGGACTTATCGTCGAATGTTCTTAGGTATTTTGCAACCGGGTCATCTAATGATATTTTCCCAGTTTGAGCCAGCTGAACAACGGCCTGTGCCGTAAATAGTTTAGATATTGAGGCAGCGCGAAAAAGTGTATCCGCAGATATCGCCTTACTTTTCCCCACGTCAGTAAACCCATAACCCCGTGCGAAAATAAGCTCCCCAGATCGGATTACCGCTACGGACATTCCTGGCACCTGGTGCTCTTTTTGAATTGCTCTTAAGGCGAGGTCAAGCTGATCGGTATCGCTAGCAGCTGAAGGCAAGGAATATGACAATGAAATAAGAGCACTCAGTATTATGATATAATTGACGTTCATTTAAGTCCTTAAGTGTCATTACATATACGCTTTATTTCCCAGTGCTGGGAACTACCCCATCACTTTTGGTGACTCAAGGGAGCCACGGCCACAGCCTAGCAATATTGCTTTCACATGTAACTCTATTTTGAACTTTTCATAATCTGGCTTAAACTCAGTATTGACTAGCAGCCATAACATTACACAAAGGCTCGATTATCGCCATTGTCGAAACTGGCTAAGTTTCTTCAGGGATTTTTTTAACTTCTCATTATCTTTTTCGTCGTCTTCGGTAACGACAGATTTTTTTGTTGAATCTGGTTTATCAGTAATAATCGATTCATCCGAGCCAATTGCTAATAAGGTGGCAACGTCACTGCCGGGTGAGGATTTTTTGTTATTCACGGCTAATGGCGCAACTATTTCCGACAGAACCTCTTGATTTAACGGCTGTTTATTTTTTATTTTCATGAGCTTTGATATCTCAGCTTTATTTCCTCTTGGCTTCAACACTTCAGAATCAATCTTTTCTATTGTATCAATTGGCTCAATTATCGCCGACTTAGCAACTTTTATGTCTTTTTGTATCAACTCAATTTTAGCAATCATCCTGCTTTTTTCTTGTTTAAGCATACTACTAACATTTTGGGATTTTATTAACTTTCCTTCAATTCTTAAAACACGCTTAGTTTTACTCTTTTCTCCTCTAATCGCTAACCCTAAGCCATGTATCCCCTGACGAATCGATCGTTTAAGTGGTTCACTTGGAGATTCAAAATAGTTTAATTCTAGATCAGTTAAGGTTCTTTGCTTGCTGTCGACTCTTTGCTTCGCCAGACTGAGATCGCCTCTAGCAACAGTTAACTTAGTTTCGTATTTTGATACGATTTGCTCTACTGTAGAAATTTCTTGTTTTACGTCTTCGACCACGCTTCTAAACGATTGATGCTGGGTCTCTAATTCTGATATTGTACTTGAGACACACTTTGAAGCGGCTAGTATCCCTAGAATCAAAAATATCAGCGAATGTCTGATAATATTAATTCTCCCCATCAAAGGTCTACTTTTTGGGCTGAACATATTCTAACTCCCTGCGAGAGTGCCGTTTATATAATGTTTAGTAATTGTTTCTTGAGGCGATGTAAAGATAGCGTCAGTAGTTCCTGATTCCACCACATAACCTACGCCTTCATTCATCCAACACACTGCAACGTCATCCGATATCCGTCTGGCTTGCGCTAAATTATGGGTCACCATAAAAATGGTATACCGACCTCGTAAGTTAAGGATAAGTTGTTCGATGACAGCCGTTGCCATTGGATCCAAAGCGCTACAGGGTTCATCAAGCAGTAAAACCTTTGGTGACAAACTGAGAGCTCGCGCTATGCACAAACGCTGTTGTTGCCCACCTGATAACAATAACGCCGAATCATTTAATCTATCTTTAACTTCAGCCCATAGTCCCACTTCTTCTAAGCGCAGCCGGACTTGTCGATCCAACTCGGTTTTATCTTTCAAGCCATGCTCGCGCAAGGGAAAGCGTAAATTGTCAGCAATCGTCATTGGAAATGGGTTTGGCTTTTGAAACACCATCCCTACTTTTTTTCGTAATGTATCAACTGAAACATCGTTCGCAAATATATCTTGTTCTGCAATGCTAATTTTACCGGTCACGCTAGCTAGCTGTAGGTCGGATAAACGATTGATTGCGGCCAACAGGCTGCTTTTTCCGCAGCCAGAAGGGCCAACTAAGCTCGTAACCTTTCCTCCCCCTAGGACCAAGTTGACGTTTTTTATTGCGGCTTTATCTGAGTAGCAAATATTCACGTTTTTTAATGTCACAGCCGGTGCCAACCCTTGCGCTACAGATACACAATCAATATCTATAGACTGGCTATCACGCTCGGCGACGTCATTCAACAAACCAAGTTTACGAGCAAACCGATTCAATGCAAACGGTAAATAGCTTGAAATGTTCATAGCTTAATTTTCACCCGAGCTAAAATTACTTTAGATAAACTATTTAAAATAAAAAGTAGGAACAACAATACTAAAGCTGAGCTGTAAGCGTTTTGATCGCCCCCTGTTACATTCATACTTAAATCAAATATATGTACGGAGAGTACTCGGCCCGGATCACTAATGGAATCAGGCATCCTGGTTACATAACCACTGGTAAACAATAACACTGCGGTTTCAGCTAACGCTCTACCCAGGCTCAAAATCGTCGCGGCGCTTAACGCGGGGGCAGATAAGGGGATTAACACTTTTGTAATGAACCCCACTTCTGATATTGCCAATGCCGCCGCTGCTTGACGGATATTCATTGGTGTCGACCGAAAGCTATCTTCCATCGTGCTGATTAACAAGGGCAGTATCATGCACGCTAGGCTCAGGCCGCCGGCTAACAGAGAATATCCAAGCCCCATTATTTGGCAAAAAAACACATAACCAAATAAACCAATCACAATTGAAGGTACCCCAGCCAATAAATGGATCAAGCGTCGCAACCACACTGCCACTGTTAATCCTCGCTCGGTAACACTAAACTCCGAGAGCCATACGGCAACGGCCAAACCAAGTGGTAAAGCCACACTAAGGCAAATACCAACGACCGCCAGTGTTGATACTAAAATAGGCGCAATGCCACCGGCACGGCCTGAGTCTATTGTGCTGCCGGTTAGAAAATTTACACTTAAGCCTTGCCAACCACTGAGCAACACATCACTTGTCAGCCAAACAAACACCGCCACAACACATAAGATACTGAGGCTCAATATTATACGGGCCATATTGTCAGCGCTTGTTCGCGGCACTCCTTTGATTGCTAGAGAATTCATATAACTGACTACAACTCTATACACGATATGACACCTCCCGCATTGGTCTAGAAAACATTAACAACGCAGCGACCAATGACAATAAAACTAAGCCGCTGACATAGAGTGCCGCTCGGTGATCCCCCATTGCGTAAGCCATCTCCAATGCTATGTTGGCACTAAGCGTTCGCACTGGTGCGAATAGGCTATCGGGGATGGCGACGATATTACCGCATACCATCAACACAGCCATGGTCTCTCCTATGGCACGCCCTGTCTGTAAAATCAGTGCATTCAACAAGCCTGATTTAGCGGTCGGCAAGGCTATACTCTTAACCATCGCCCAGCGACTCAAACCTAAGGCTGCAGCCCCCTCCCGCCAACTCGATGGGATTTTTCCTAGAGCTGTACCTGCCAGCAACGCCCCCGTTGGCAGGATCATAATGCTTAACACTAAAATACCGGCCAGCAGACTGGTACCAGGACCCTCCCAACTCGCAACAATCGGTACTAACACTACAAGGCCCCACAAGCCAAACACCACTGACGGGATACCTGATAACAATTCGATAATGGAGGTATATAGTTTGGCGATTATAGGAGGTGCATAAAACTGGCAAAAAATCGCTGAGGCTATACTCAGTGGAGCGGCAATTATCAAAGCCCCGATGGCCGTTAACAAAGTGCCCACAATCATTGGCAGTAAGTTGAACTCCTGCTCAGTGGGATGCCAACCTGCATCATTGAAGAACCTCGAGATCTCAACTTTCGACAATAATGGCCAAGACTCATAAACCAAAAATACAAATATGAGCAGGGCTAATCCTGCTACTGCCATTGCGATACTCGCTAATATATTTCTTAAATTAAATAGCGATCTATAGGGGGACAAAATATTGCCGCTCTATCAATGGATAGGCTGCTGGAGATTGAGCAAAGGCAATAAAATCCGCAGCCAAGCCCGTTGGTTTATTCAGGGTGACGAGGTTTAAGGTTCGCGATAGGGGAAAGGAGCGGTTGGCGACATTCTCAGTACTCGCTTCAACAGTTTCGTTTGCCAACAGTCGAATTGAGACACCCTGTTCAACACTGTATTCGGCAGTACCAATGGAAACATAAGCAATGGCACGAGGGTTCGCTAAAACAGTTTTTATCGCCTGTTCGTTATCGCCAATGATGGAGTGCGCTTTTATATCAGAGCTTTTTAGCTTGAAGTATGACAGAAACAATTCTAAGGTCGAACGGCCTTCCGCCTTACTCACAACACTGATCATTCCATCCCCTGGGCCTAACTCAGACCAGCTTTTTGTTTCACCGGTATAGATAGAAACTATTTGCTGTTCAGTTAGCTCACTGACGCTGTTGTTTTTATGCAAGATCATTGCGATCCCATCTCTCGCCAACGGATGTGCAATCAGGTCTTGCTCTTGCGACTTCAGGTCTCTAGACACCATACCAATATCGGCTAGACCCTGTCGGCTGTCGGCGATTCCTCGCGCCGAGCCACCGGTTTGTACATCAATTCTGGTGTTCGGGTGTTCCTGTTCATAGCTCTTCGCTAGCTCAACTAACAAGGGGGCAATAGTACTTGAGCCCGTGATTTGTAATCGTTGAGCATTATCATCACCACCACAAGCCACGAGGCCAGCACTAATTGCCAAAGTTAGCCCTAGTTTTTCACAAAGCCAAATCACTGGTTGACGCAAGTTTTACTCCACAATAGGTGTTTGACCATGGGCTTAGCGCATACTCGTTTGTTAAAAGAAACTCGAGAACACCAAGGCCATAGCAACGGTCAGTTTTTTGTTCACACTGGCAGTTCGATTTTAATACTCGAACTTAGAAACTATAACGAAAATCAACGAGCCTCGTTGAGGTTCCAGTCATAACTATTATTGATCTCGCCCTGATAGCCTTGTAGTTTTTCCTTCAGACTTGGTAAAGCATACTGCTGTAGGTGTTTAATCAAACTCGCATTGTCGCCCCCAAAATCTTCGGCGTACCAGTGATAAATACTAGAGACCATCAGTTCGTCATCCTCAAAACGGACGCCTCGTTCATGATTAACGTAGGCTTTGGCTGAACGCTGTAGTAACGATTCAGTATTCTTTGCCGTATAAGCCTCGCCCAGTAAATTAGGGCAGCTGATGCTGGCACAGTTAACCGCGTAATGAATACGGTTATCTTCCCACAAGGGACGTAATATACCGTGTTCAATATTATTCAGAGTTAGTTCCTGGCTTTCAATTTCTGCAACTTCATCATCCCAAGGCCCAAAACTAAAAATACCTTCTCCAGTTTTAGTAATGGATTTAACGGGGTAATTATCCAGAATAACTTGCACTGTTAATGCGTTATACAAATTTATCCAATAAGCTTTTTGAACGCCTTTCGAGTAGCTACGCGGATCAAGACTCTGCATGGCTTGTAAATAATTTTGCAGCAACGTCAAACCGGCCTTGTCAATTCCAGCATAATTAAATCGGTTAATGTCGCTTGGGTGTTTATCGTTAAGGTATTTGTCCAGGATGGATTGCCAAGCACTGTGGTCAATTACACTTTTATTCGATTCATTACTCGCCTGCCAATATTCTAAGGCCTCGGTTTCGGGTGCCGAAAACACAGCGGGGCTTAAGGCCAGTAAGCTTAAGACACTCACGTTAAAAATCGATTTTTTTACACTCTGTATATCTAACAAATTCAACGCCTTACTTTTTTTGTGACGGCTTAATCGCTTTAACATAAGTTACCTTTGATCTTTTATAATACTTTCAGAAACTTGGTTTATAATCGCTAGCTTATACTCCAAGAATAATTTTAGGTAATACTATGAAGCTTCGCCCGGGCTGGCATGCAACAAGACCGTTTACGAAACTGTAACCACCGCAGTTTAAATATAGTCCCTAAAATACCCTTAGCCGCACCAATAACGCCACTGACCGTACCGCTAATTTTAGATCTACCTATTCTTCGGGTAGAGCTAACAGGGACTTCAGTAATCGTCATGCCTTGCTGGGCAGCCTTTATTTGCATCTCTATCGTCCAGCCAAACTGTCGATCCTGCATTTCTAATGATGCTAAGGAGGAGTAGTGAATGGCGCGATATGGCCCTAAGTCACTTGCTCGGTAACCCCACAACAAGGACATAAGCGCCGTTGCTAAAAGGTTTCCAAATCGCTGGGGTAATGTTAATGCTCCCGCTTCTATGTCTCCTTTTTCGCGCGAACCAATCACCATATCGACATGGTTATTTTCAACCAGTGAACTCAGTAGATCTATTGCCTGAGACGCTAAACAAGAGTCGTCACCATCCACAAATAACACTATATCTTGATGCTCTAAGTGCGCGATGGCGGTTTGACAAGCAATGCCGTATCCGCCTTCAGCTTGATGCACGACTTTAGCCCCGCTCTGAGCTGCAATTTCACAGGTATCATCACTCGACCCATTATCACAAACAACGATCTCATCAATAAGAGGCAAGCCAGCTGAGTTTTTTTGCGATAAAAAATCTTTTACAACTTTAGCAATAGCTAGCTCTTCATTCAGCGCCGGAATAACAACGGATACTTTTTTCTGAGCAATCATTTTATTCGCCTCACCATCCTGTCGGGTTCTGCTAATACTCGGCAGATCTATTTAGACCTGCCGAGTATTAGGCACTTTAAAAGCTGAAACCAATACTGGCGCTAAGCACATCACTCTTCGGCGCATTTTTGCCTTCGAATAATGAACCATAACTTACGCCAATATTTAACTCCGAACTTATAGCGTAATTTACGCCGATTTCGAATAAATCGTAGTCCTCTTCAACCTGGGGAAACTTCAATGGTGTAAAACCAGGGCCTCCTATATCCAAACCTTCTTTAGCGTCCACTTTATGATACGCAACTGAAGCACTCAGCTTATCGTTTATGGCGTAAAACGCTGTTAAATTAAGGAACGCTTCATTAGATACATTAGAATCTCGATAGCGATAACCGATATCACCCGACACTGCAAACTGGCTAGTTAACGCCTTGCCCAAAATTAACGAGGCCTCAAACCCAGAAGCACCATCTCCGACGGCTGTAATTCTTCCAGTTTCATAGCCGCCATCAATTGTTGCGGCAATACGAACAGCTGCACTTGGAGCATTACCTTCAGATAAAAATTCGTCGTGAAAACGCCATGTTAAGCCGACTGTCGTGTCTGTCGTGCCCGTTTGACCACTGCCACCATCAATGTCAGTTTCGGAATACCCGGTTCGAAAATCGATGGCAATGTCATCACTTATTCCGTGGCTCAGGGCAATCCAATAAGTCGTTTGCTCAAGGTCTCCGCCACCAGGTACATTTATCTCGTTGTCACCCGCGAACAAACGGTCAGCTTCCTGAGATACAACTGATAATTGCGCGTTAGTTTCTCCGGGGCTTAATAACCAAGGTGATCCCTCAGCAAGCAGGGTCATAGGCACAGCCATCAACATGCTACCTAAAATTATCTTTTTCATTGTTTTGTCCAAATAAAGAATTATATAGATACAGTAATTTGTATGATTGTTTACAATTTATCGCGGTGAAGGAAAACGCTATTTAACACGGTAACGTTTCTTCAAATAGTAAATTACTGCTTTCTTTTCACTCGATTTCAGATAAACATTTTCAGTTGAGTCCGACTGTAAGCTTTTTATTAAATCTGAAGCTGACGCTTTATCAAGTCGTTTGGAGGGTAATGGGCAAGCTGAACAACTAATTTTCTTGTGGAACACAACTTTCCCAACGTTGTATTTCCCCTGTGGGCCGACAGACCCCGGTGCAAATGACCCAGAAGCGCTTACACTTGTCGCCATAGCGCTAGCTAGTATCACTGCGCCAGTACATACAAATGACTTTAAGGCAATTGCATTTCTTTTTGATTTTAACTGATTCACTATTGTCTCCATCGATTTATCGATGCCGAACGGCACCTAATGAATTTCACGGAAATCATACTAATCAATGCACCGAGCGAAATATCCCCGAAACATCACAGCAACATTCTTATTCTTGGTATATTCAATATCTTAAGAATAATTCTATAAAATCACGCTAAATTAATTTAACCTAATATCAATGAACAGGGCGTCAATGGTAAAAAATCAATATGTTCAACAAACTTACAAACCCAGCACTCAGCCTGCGAAAAGATAATCAATTTTCCTTTCGCTCTA
>Ga0105357_10001518_pt1 | contig 12439 bp, 10 predicted proteins | sample GOMGulsemesocosm_4_FD_83660 | JGI IMG/M metagenome (GOLD analysis project Ga0105357, IMG submission 83660) | Methane-oxidizing microbial communities from mesocosms in the Gulf of Mexico - GOM15B Gulf of Mexico | ecosystem: Environmental > Aquatic > Marine > Cold seeps | place: USA: Gulf of...
GATTGCAAAATCTCAAGCCATAATTGAGAAAACATCAGATGATAGTTACCATATTTATGTGCGAAATTCATTTGCAGCCTATGTCTGCGAGTGGCTGATGGATGCACATAAAGAGTATAACTAATTGATTGCATCCTAAAATATATTAGCATCTTTGATACACTCAGTAGCACTAATGGTTAATTTTATTAGGCAACTTTATTACGATTAATATTGATCTCTAATCTTGTTTAAAGAAGAGGGAAGTTTTTATATTATCGGGAAAATGGGGCAACTAAGACGATATTCAGCTTGTTAGCGGTCACGGGACAGCAACGAACCAAGGCGACGAGGCAGAATGTCGAGCCACGAATGAGGTGTTTAAACGAGAAATTCCTTTTCACACGCTAAAGGGTTACTTCGGTCATTCACTTGGCGCCTGCGGTGCTATTGAAGCCTGGCTTGGTATTGAAGCCATGCTAAGTGGCTGGGTTCCAGCGACTGCAAATCTGACTGATGTGGACCCAGACTGTACTGGATTGGATCACATCATGAAGGACGGACGTCAAATGAACATCGATAACTTTATGAGTAATAACTTTGCATTCGGTGGCATAAATACGTCATTGATTATCGGAAAGTATCGAGATTAGTATAACGGCATAACCGAAGCGCCTTATGAACATTTCACAGGCGACGAACATATGGCAATTGGCAAATGACTAATGATTACGATGCAATTATTATTGGGGCAGGGGTTATTGGTGCCTGCACAGCGTTTGAGCTGTCGAAAAAGGGTTATAGAACCTTGTCGATCGATAAAATGCCGGAGGCGGGATATGGGTCGACGTCAGCTTCGTCTGCGATTATTCGGACCTACTATTCAGCGTATGAGACATGTGCCATCGCCTTTGAAGGGTGGCATCACTGGCGGGACTGGGAAAGTTACGTTGGAAAACATGACGGATTGCAGCCTATAAAATACCGCGAAACAGGCTGCCTTGTCATCAAAACGGATCATAATCATAATCTAGTCAAAATATGTGAGATGATGACCCGCATAGATTGTCCCTATTCAGATGTATCTACTGAACAGATAACCGATTATCTACCCATAGCTGACACCCAGAAATTTTATCCTGCAAAAGCGATGGATGAAGATGGATTTGGCGAACCAACAGGCGGGACAATCAATGGTGCCGTCTTTTTTCCAGCTGGTGGATACGTGAATGATCCCAAGCTCGCTGCAGATAATGCCCGGCGAGCAGCAGAAGCACATGGTGCTGCATTTCTATTTAACTCCGAAGTTACTCAAATACTGACCTTTGATGGCCGCGCAAACGGTGTAAAGCTGTCAAATGGCCAGGAATATTATGCGCCCGTAGTCATAAATGTGGCTGGTCCTTATTCATCAAAAATCAATGCAATGGCAGGTGTTGATAAAACCATGAAAATGTCAACGCGAGCCCTTCGTCAAGAAGTGGCGTACGTGCCGTCACCGTCTGGGTTTGATTTTGAAAAAAATGGTTTGATCCTGTCTGACAGCGATATTCAAACTTATTGCCGTCCAGAACTTGGGAACACGGTTTCTATTGGCTCGGAAGACCCGCCTTGCGATGAAAAGGAATGGGTGGATGATCCAGATAACTATAATCAAGAATTTACCGACCAATGGACGGTGCAGGTTATGCGCATGGCACAACGATTAACGGGCCTGCCGATCCCAAACACTGCAAGCGGGATTGTAGCACTTTATGACGTCACTGAAGATTGGATGCCCATTTACGATAAAAGCGATTTACCGGGCTTTTATATGGGGATTGGCACAAGCGGTAATCAGTTCAAAAATGCACCGGTTGCGGGGAAAATCCTGACAGCTTTGGTGGAAAAATGTGAAGCTGGTCATGATCATGATCAAGATCCAATTACGTTTCATTTGGATCAAATAAACAAAGATATTTCCCTTGCTACATTCTCTCGAAATCGAGAGATAAACCAAAATTCAAGTTTTTCTGTGATTGGCTAGTCTGCCGAGAAAAAAAGGCAATCGCGCCCGAACGCCGGGCAACGATTGCAGGGAGGGCCTTAACTTCCGTAAACGTAATTTGGGAGCCATAGTGAAATTTCTGGAATGTAGGTAATCAACATCAAGAAAAATACCATTATAATTATGAACGGTAGCGTTCCTTTTATGACCTCTTTAAGAGGTGCATCCGTTATGGATGTGAGGACGAATAGATTAAGTCCCACTGGTGGTGTCAGCAGTCCGAGTTCCAGATTTACTGTTACAACAACCGCAAAATGAACGGGGTCAATACCGAGTGGTTGTAACAATGGTAAGACCAATGGTACCACCACCAAAAGGACTGCAAAATTCTCAAGAAACATGCCTAGAAAAATCATTAATACATTGATAAATAATAGAAATTGCCATCCAGAAATATCGTAATCGATGACCCATTGGGTGAGCATATGCGTAAAGCCAGAGCCGGTTATCCAATGGCCAAATGCCAATGCCATCATGATAATAAAGATGATTGTTCCAGCACGCTTAATAGACTCTCCGATGGTTGGAATGACTTCCTGCCACGTGCAGCCCTTATAGACGAATACACTAATGAGGATGGCAACCAACGCAGATAGAGCTGCGGCTTCTGTTACCGTTACCAAACCGCCATATATACCTCCCAAAACAATAACGGGGAGGGATAATGCAGGTATGGCTTGAAAGTTGATTTTCCTGAATTCCTTGCCAGACAACCGTTCACCGACTTCATAATTATTTTTTGTCGTGTAATAAACACTCCATGCGATGAATAGACCCGCTTGAATTAGGCCTGGAATAACACCTGCAAGGAAAAGCCGTGGTACGGATTGTTCTGCTATAATGGCATATACAATAAACGCCATACTAGGTGGAATCAGAATACCAAGTGTGCCAGAGGATCCGACAATTCCGGTGGCAAAACTGCGCTCGTATTTCCGCTCGATCATGGCAGGAATCAATATGGTCCCCATTGCCATTGCGGTTGCCACAGACGATCCACAAATTGCTGCGAAAATGGCGGTTGCAACTACACAAACGACGGCCATGCCCCCTTTAAAATGACCGACCCATGCATATGCGCAATTAACGAGAGCCTGGGCGACACCACCTTTTTGCATGAAAGTTGCCGCCATCACAAAGAAAGGAATAGCCAGAAAGGTAATGGAATTCATGTGATCTACGATCAACTGCGGCAGGCCAACCAGCGGTGTACCTTCGTGCCAAAACAGCAGGATACTCATGAAACCCAGTGCAAGAAAGATGGGTATGCCGGTGGATAATATTCCAAACAGGCCAGTGAAGACGGCTGGAAAAAACATAATAAACTCCCTGACGCAAAATTGCGTTAAACCGCTTTAATCAGCGTTTTCTAAATCAATGTCGATTGTGGCCATTGTTTCTTCATCAAAGGCGGTGATGTAGTTTGCTAAGCGCACGATGTAGTGCAGCAACATCATGCCGAATGAAATTGGAACGAAGGCGTAATATAGATAGACGGGAAATTGCAGTGAGCTGTCACTCCGCTCGTCAAGGCGATAGGCAAACTCAACTATGCCAATCCCGCGTTCGACCATGACGAAGCAAACAAAAATTCCGACTAGGCAAAAACCGATTTCAAAATATTGCTGTTGTTTCGCCGGCACCATTCGAAGAAACATATCCGCGTTTACATGCCTGTTTTCAGTCACTAAGCGGCCACCTGATAACATCACTGATGCCGTGATCATGTAGACCACCACTTCGGATGTCCAATCAGGTAAAAAGCTCGCAAAATAATATCTCATGAACATTTCAGTGACGGCCAAAATTAAGGCGATACTTGCAAGAGTTGCTATAACACCATGTTCTATAGACGAAATCGTGGAAATTATTTTTTTCATTTTTATTCCTTTCTGCTGTTGGGAAACACTTCCCCAAAAGTGTTTCCCTCGCAGGACAGTTACATACCGGCTTTATTAATTGCCTCCTGTACACGGTCAGCGAACGCAGGGTTTATCCGAAGTTCTTTAATCACACTTGTTTGGATTGGCATCAGATTGCCCCGAAGTTTCTGAAGATCAGCGGCAGATGCGTCTGTTACAGTAATCCCATTTTTGATGGCTTCTACACGGGCATCGGTATCTCTTTGAGCCGTAAATTCACGTTGAGGGTCTACGGTTTCATCCCATGTTGTTTCCATCAAAGTTTGAAGGTTTTTTGGAAGTGTATCCCACAAATCTCTGTTGATCATTGGCACATATTGGTGGAATGCATGTTGATCCACATAGGCAAATTTCAAACCTGAATCCCATAATTTGGCGCTTCTCACAGATTCAAACGCAGTCATTACACCGTCCACCATACCTGTTTGAAGGGCTTGTGGGACATCAGGCCATGAAACCTTAACTGCATTGGCACCAAGTGCTTCATAACGACGCGCATGTGCAGCACTACCAGCGATCCGAATACGTTTATTTTTGTAATCAGATGGGCCTTTGATGGGGGCCGTCTTCATAAATGTAATGGCACTACCAATATCAATAAAACGACCTAATATTTTCACATTTAGTTTGGATTCAGTTTGTTTAACCAACTCGTCACCCACAGGACCGTCCATAACTTTATAGGAAACCTGGCGATCATGACCGAAGAACATGGGCAGGAAGATAATTCCAAAGTCAGGAATGAACTTTGTCAAATGCCAAGTTCCGGGAACGCCCATATCCAATGTGCCTTGGGCCAAAGCCGTTGGAACGGAAGAGCCTTTGAATTTTGACGCGCCTTCAAACACGTTGATTTTCAATTGGCCGCCAGATTTGGCGTTCAGGATGTCAGCCCATTTCTTAATGCTGATGTTGCGGATATGGTTTGGGCCTGTTTCAAGCGAAACATCAATTTTGTAATCAGCTGCCATTGCACTTGTCGCAAATAACATTCCGGCGGCTGCAACGGACGTAACTGCTGCCTTTAAGACTTGCCTTTTCGTTTTCATTGTCATCTCTCCTCTGGTTAGAAATCCATCTTGTATTCGGGGACCAGTTGATGGGAACTACGGTCCCTGTTTGCCTCTACGTTTCGTAGAAAAGAGGCAATGTCACGGGCGTTATACTGCTCGAAATCTTGCAGGCAATTAAACAGTCGCCTTGCTTGATCAAAGGGCAGAGAACGACCTGCGCATTCAAAGAATTTTGTTTCAAGGTCTTGATTAGATAATGGGGAATAAAGGGTTCCAACGGGTTGATATATTTCACTTTCTAGTTTTTTCCCATTTTTCAAAAACAGGGTTGTTTTCGCTGGCGTGTCCCAAATTCCTGTCTCCTCCGTCTCTGGCGATGGTGCTGACTGCATTGAGACTTTGGGTATAAAATCTTGGACTTCAGTTCTCGCCAATCCCTGTTCTGTGAAATCATGGAGAGTAAGTCCGTTTGTGTGCAGAAGCGCCGCAGCCGTGTATGTCATTGAAAACCGCGCTTGATCCGGCGTCTTTGGATTATTAAATCTCAGATTTTTGACATTTGACTCTGGAATGATGGTTGAAACGCTTTCGATATCATCCATGGTTAAATCATGTTGATTGATCAATTCGTATATGGCGTCGAGAGTCCGATGGGCACTGGCGCAACAAGGCCATCTTTTCTGCGCTAAACCATGTTCTAAAATCGCAAGATTTGTGGTGGCAGGCGTCCGCTCGTTCCGTTTTGCGTGATGCAGCGACATAAATCCCCAAGGTCCATCGAAAGGTTCTGCATGCGCTTCAACACCTGCTGCAGCAAGACGGGCCGCTGTGACCCCGGCTCTTGCTGCAAGGCCCGCATGAAGTGGTTTTGTCATGCTACCAAATTGAATTTTCGATCCACAAGCCATGCTGGTCGCAAGGCTAATGGCGGATTGAACGGTTGTTGAATCCATTGTTAGAATACGAACGCAGGCTGCGGCAGCACCTATAGTCCCTATGGTTGAGGTGGCGTGCCAGCCAGCCGCATAATGAACCGGTATCATATGATGCCCAAGCCAAGCTTGGACTTCTAGTCCTATGATATAGGCGTCAAGAAGTTGGTCACACGATGCTCCGATTTCTTCGCCCAATGACAGGAGAGCCGGAACCAATACTGCCGAAGCATGTGTGACCGCAGGGAGAAAGTTATCGTCATAATCGAGGGCATGAGCGGCGGTACCGTTCACTAATGCTGCATTTTCAGCGGATAAAGTCTCAGCACGGCCAACGACAGAACATAATCCCGCGCTCGTCCCACTTAATCCAGAAAAGACCTTTTCCGTTACCGTCTCATTTGCAGCCCCTAAAATACAGGCGATGGTGTCAATAAAAGCATTTTTAGCACGCTCAATTGCTACTGGATTTGATATTTTTCCAGCCTTTGATATCCAATGAGCGAGCTCCTCTGATGTGGTGGAGGTGGGGGCAATATGGTTCATGCCGAAACCTCTTCCAATGAAAATTCCCGGATCAAAGTGTCCATCATCTTGTCGCAAGCAGAAAGTTGCGAAAGTTCAATGAATTCGTCAGGTTGATGGGCTTGATTAATATCACCAGGACCGCAGACAACACTGGAATATCCCGATGTCTGGAATAACCCTGCCTCTGTTCCGTAATTTACAGCGTAATCACCATTTGATCCGGTTAATCGGCGGACGAGTTGAGCCGCTGGGGAATTGAAGTCACCTTCAAAGGCGGGGTATTCTGTAACCTGCTCGCAAGATGCATATGCGGCTGGGCTTTTTAAATACATAGGCTCATGAGCCATTGTTTTGACAATGCCGGGAAGTGCGTCTGTGAAGAATGTTGGACTGGATCCTGGCGGATACCGGCATTCCACGTCAAATTGGCAGTGTTCAGCGACAATATTGACAGCCTTGCCGCCTGTTATCTTTCCGATATTTATGGTTGGGTGGGGGTACTCGAACCGCGTGTCATCGATGACATAACTCTCTGCTATTTTTTCAAGATAGTTAATTTCAGAAAGGATGCCGGCGGCATAGGAAATGGCATTTACGCCGCCCGGTGCCAACGACGAATGCATTGCTGTTCCCTGAAACGCACACCTAAATACATGTTTTCCAGTGTGTGCGGTTACGGGTTTTAGAGAAGACGGCTCGCCAATAATACAGGCTTCCACTTCCAAATTTTTGTGTTTGAGAAAGTCGATCAAATGGCGAACGCCAACACAACCGACCTCTTCATCATATGACAGCGCAATATGGACAGGGCAGGCCAGGTTTTCTTGCGCCATTTTGGGAACAGCGGCAAGTACACTTGCAATGAAACCCTTCATGTCACAAGTGCCGCGACCGAAGGCCTTATTGTCCTCAATCCTCAGTTTGAAAGGATCTGTCGCCCAGTTTTGTCCCTCCACCGGAACAACGTCAGTATGGCCCGATAAAATGATGCCGGGATTTTGGCTCTCCCCGATTGTCGCGAACAAGTTTGCTTTGGTGCCTTCGGCATTTTTAATAACTTCAACTTGTATATTATCCCGATCGAGGTAGGAGACAACATAGTCTATCAAGCTCATGTTTGAGCGAAAACTTGTTGTATCGAATGCAATGAGATCGCTTAGTATCCCAAGTGTGCTGTTTTCCTCGAGGGTGGCTGTCATTTATTCTGTTTCCCAAATTTATCGACAGGTTGAACAATTATGGGTAGAGTAGTTTATTGATTAGAGAATGCGTATTTAGTAAGAATTTATTTGTGTTTAGTTTTTCTAAAGGTGAGCTATGCGAGATCAACTTCCTCCTTTGAACGCATTACGGTCGTTTGAAATGGCGGGAAAACATTTGAGCATTGCCCGTGCAGCCCAGGAACTGGGTGTCTCTTCAGGTGCCATTAGTCAGCAAGTTCATGCATTGGAAAAATGGATTGGCTGCCGTTTGTTTAAACGAACGAACAGAGGGCTTGATTTCACTGAGCCGGGGGCAGCTTATTACACTGAGATTTCAGGTGCCATGGAGAATATCCGTAATGCCACCCAGCGAGTGGGGCGGCCAGATGTTCGAAATGGGCTAGTTATTTCAGTAACGGCGTCGTTTGCCATGAAGTTTTTGCTACCAAGACTTACTGGATTTCGGGATTTATGGCCAGGTGTTGATATATCCATCGCCACAGTAGAACTTATAAATGAATATCAGGCAGCAGATGGTGACGTGGGTATTCGATACGGAATTGCTCATCAATCGGGGATGTGGTGCAAGGAGATCCTCCGAGATGAATTGCTTTTGGTTGCCGCGCCAAATCTTATGAAAAAATCGAAAGAAGAATTTGAATTTAAGGATGTTTTAGATTTCCCATTCTTAATCGACCAACATCCTAAAATTATCAAAGAATATCCCTCTTGGGAGAAATTTTTAACCGAGCTGGGCATTGATAAAGTGGATAATTTGTCCCTACGGGAGTACTCCCAACAATGGATGGTTATAGAAGCCGCTATCAATGGTGAGGGAATAGCTCTTGCTAAGCGGTGCCTCGTGCAAAACGATCTTGATGCAGGTCGCCTAGTGTCGCTTTCGGAGATCGATCTCAAACTTGACTCTGGTTATTATTTGCTGACCTTGCCCGAAAATTCGAATGACCCAGTGATCCGGAGTTTCTGGAAATGGCTGGAAGGTGAGGCGTCTAAAGTTGGCAACGAAGATCTTGTCGCTGCTCAGCAAGTCTCTCACGGATAGACCATTGATGTGATCTAAAAAAAGGCCCGCGTTGTTTTGCAGGCCTTTCTATATGACTTATTCTAATCGCAGATACCTACAATTTTGATTTGTGGAGTGGACTGTGCGGCAAAGGGTGCATGTCCCGATATTGATTTTTCTCATACATATCAATTTGATTGTATGAAAAATCATTGCCGCTATGGTTTTCACTTCCCGCACCAGGAGCATTCCTAAATTCGCGAATACCCGGATGGGCAATATTCTTACCCTGGGCTATACCATCAAGGAACTGCACGGCTATATTTAGCGGCCCTCTATTCCGGAAATGAGGAATTACGATGCTATCGGGTCTAAAGCCAATACTGACGTCATTTCGCCCGAGGGTAGAAGACATTCCAGAGTATGTTCGAATATCATTGGACATATACGAATTATCTCCTGATACAAATTGTTTTTCAGAGAATCCGGGATACTGCCTGGTTTTTTCAATTGCGGTATCCAATGAGCTGAGCATTACTGAAAAAGCATTCTGTTGGGTTGGTTGTTCCGGATTTACACGGTTCAGTAAATTTTCCTGATATCGATCGTAAGTATATTGATAACCCCTTGTCTCCGCTGCCCCAGACTCTGTTTCACTCTGAGAGATTTTGAAGGCAGAGTGGAGTGCATTTAACATGATCCGGGCGTTCACATGAATGCCGTGACTAGTTAGGATGGTAGCTCTCGGTTTAACTGCCATCCCGTTCTTTATTGTTGGAAGGTAGGGCTGTTTTGGTTTGAGCAAGCCTTTCATTAAGTGGGTCGTCAGATTTTTGTCAGATTTTGCGATCACACTGGCAAATTGTTCGGTGAGTGCGTTCATCCATTCATAGAAAAGAACATGACCGTAGTGAGCCCCTAATTGATCCACTTCAGGATTTGAAACGCTTCCTCTTTGTCCGCCCCAATTCCCAATTTGGAAAAGTGCTTGTTTTTGAATTGGTTGTTCAGAGATTTGAAACAGCCGCTTCCAAAAAGGTTTGAAAGCAAAATAATTGACATCCAAGCGTTGCAGTAATCCATTAAGTTCTAAAACGGAGCTAACGGTTTCTGGGCCACTACGTTCGGGATCCTTTAGCATGTTTTTAATCAACGTTACCCGATCAAAGCGGAAGTAGGAATCGTAATCTAAATCACCATCAGGCATATTCACAAAAGGCTTCTGGTTCCAGTTTGCCAAAATACCATTGTCGATATCGTAACGAAGGCCATGATAATATTTACCGACAATATTCCATCCATCTTCTGGGGCAATGGCAGCAGGTAACCGGGGATCGTATGATGGGAAATAGTCCCATTCTGTGGCAGGTACGATCGGATTAGGTTGTTGCATGCCGCGTTTGATCGGCAAGCTACCAGTTAATCGATAGGATGCTTTTCCGTCAGCTTGTAAGGCTACCAAGTTGAAATTAGCACCGACAGTACCTAACTTATTGTTCCACTCCGTTAGGGTCTTGGCATTTAATGCATCCATCCAACTGGTGAGTGTTGAAACTGTTGACCCTTCCCAGTTATATCGTTGAATATAGGCAGTGCCGACGGGATCGCCTTGCCGGGCATCCTTGTTTTCATCAATCATAACCACAGGCCAATTGTGACCGACCACATTAAATAGGGGAGCTGTTGGGGCTCCTACAACTGCTCTAATTGGCTGATATTTAGACGGTTGAATATAACTTCTGCCATTTTCAGTTTTGTAAAATAAGCGATCACCCTCATTAAACAAATCTACACAGAAAATATCAGATACATCGATATTACCCGCAGTTAGGCCCATGGCGAGGTTTCCGTTGTGACCCTGCCAAAAATTGATAGTTCCAGGATACGTGTTGCCTGCGAATTGAAACCCTTCGTCGCTTTTTAAGGCAACTTGATAGGTGCGACTTGGATCTAGTGCTGCAATCTGCGGGCCGTTATACATCACTCCAGTTGGAACGCCTTTACCCGCATATGGCTGCGAGACAACCCACCAATTGCTTGCTTTCATTGGGAAAAGATCGTTTTTTTCATGCATGGCGTATTTTGCGGCTGCCCCATAAGACGTTTGAAAAGTGGCAGGGTTGTATACAGTGCACCCGTTGTAGCTTCCATTTTTAGGGGCGACAGTCCTAATTAAATTTGAATGATAAATATTTGCCATATTATTGGCATTCTGCGTGTGGCGGAGAGACGCCGGTATAGTGGTCGCCGCATTTTCATTCAATGCCCATTTCATGCTGTTAAATACTTTTACAGCAGTGGTCGTGTCCTCGCCGTTTACGCGGGACAACTCCAATAAGTGAATGAGGTTGTTCATTTCTGTATTACGGTTCGAATATTCATCCATAACTTGCAAATGAAATAAGCCAGCAATATCCACAGGAGACCAAGGTCTTTTATTTAGTTTGAGGGAAACATTCTTTTCCTTGATAAATGCTACTTCACCGTCAGTGAGTTGGTGTTCATCCCGATTTCCAAAAACTTTGGGATTAAATGGTTCCCGCAAACATCCTTCTTTATTCGGTTCGGCAGCTAGATCAATTTCGGACTTAAATTGATTTATTCCAGCAGCCATACAATGCATGGCAACTTTCCCATCAACATCTTTGCTTTCGCGAATTTCATTAAAAAGAGAATATCGAAGATTAGGGTACTTATGATGTTGCTTTAGATTTCGTTCTACTCTTTTCGCATTTTCATTATCGCCATCACCCACCAACTCTGGAAGTTCCCCAAAGGCATTTTGACGTAAAATTTCCATCTGAATGATACGGTCGCGCGCTTGGACATAACCAAATGCAAACCACATTTCATGATCTGTAGAGGCATCGATAAACGGAACGCCCAAAGCGTCGCGCGTGACAGTGACTTCTGCGTTAGATGCTGAAATACCGCCAAACATCCAAAAACAAGCACTGCAGGTAAGCAGTGCTGTTTTTAACCAGTTTTTTTTCATAAAAACAACTCCTAATAGCATAAATAAACTAATAAGTTGTATATTTTTATGATTATTCAATTTTCAAGTGATATCTTTGTATTTCTCAAAGGAGATCTTGTTAGTTGTTTTGGAAAGGACTTCTATAACAAAAAAAAGGCCCGCAAAATACGCGGACCTTCTGTAATCTGTGCTGTAAATACTCATAATATATTACGAATTAATTAGCTGGACTTCGATTTCGTAAAAAAAACATATCTCTGTAATGGTTCTTTTCATACATATCCATTTGATTAAAGGAAAACCAGTTTCTTGCAGCGTTTTCAGCCGGGTCAGCAGACATTTCTCGATATTCACGAATACCCGGATGGGCTATGTTTTTGCCCTGTGCACGACCGTTCTTAAACGCAACAGCAATGTTAAGGGGTCCTCTATTTCTAAAGTGAGGAACTATAAGGTCCTTGCCAGGTCGTGATCCCGCGCTAACGCCCTTCGGCCAAAGCGTTTTGGATAGTCCTGAAAAAGTAATTATATCTTTTTCGAAAAAGGCGTTCGCTTTCGACCCAAAAAGGTCCTCACTAAAACCAGGATATTCTTTTGTTTTTAGAAGGGCCCTTCCCAATGATTTTCGCATTAACTCAAAAGCTTTAAAGGATGTATCTTCGTTTCCTTGCACGAGGGACAGCAGGTTTTCTTGAAAATCATCGTAATTATACTGATTTCCCGATGTCGCGAACGCTTCAAATTCTGTCTCACTTTCAGAGACTTCAAAAGCAGAATGAAGAGCGTTTAACATGATACGGCTGTTCACCTGAATA
>Ga0105357_10001519_pt1 | contig 12438 bp, 14 predicted proteins | sample GOMGulsemesocosm_4_FD_83660 | JGI IMG/M metagenome (GOLD analysis project Ga0105357, IMG submission 83660) | Methane-oxidizing microbial communities from mesocosms in the Gulf of Mexico - GOM15B Gulf of Mexico | ecosystem: Environmental > Aquatic > Marine > Cold seeps | place: USA: Gulf of...
AGAGATTTTCTTTCTTTTATAAAAGAATTTTTAAGAATATTGATAAAGTTTTTGCACAAAGTGATATTGATAAAAAGAGATTAGAAGAGTTAGGTGCCTTAAATGTTGAAGTAATTGGGAATATTAAATTAGCCCAATTACCAAAAGTAAATAATCTATTTACAAAAGACGATGATATTTTAATAACAGCTGCTAGTACTCATGAAAATGAGGAAAAGCTTGTCCTTCATGCCTATAATAGAAAACAAGGACGTTTAGTAATAGTTCCTAGACACCCTGAACGGTTTGATAGTGTTGATTTACTAATTAAAGAGTATATAAAAGATAAGTCTTTAACTTATCATAAATATTCACAACAAGAAGATTTTAATTCTGATATAATTTTAGTAGATAAAATGGGTATTTTAAATGATATCTTTGCTATATCAGATGTAGTAATTTTAGGTGGTGCATTTGAAAAAATTGGAGGACATAATCCAATTGAACCTGCATTTTTCAAATGCAAGTTAATTAGTGGTAAGCATATATTTAATCAAAAACCACTTTTTGAATGTATAAAAGATTTTTACTTAATTGATAATGATGAATTAAGTAAATACTTAAATAATATAGAGAATTTAAAGAAGCCAGTATTAACAAAAGCTGCTTCATTAGATCCAATAATAAAGGAAATAAATGCCTGTAAGAGATAAAGCATATAAACTACTAGCAATTCAAGAAGGAATTTCTAATTCTAAAGCTAAAGAGTTAATAGACAAAGGCTTAGTAAGAGTTGGTGGTAAAAAAGTGATGATTGCCCGTGGTGAAATTAGTGGTGAAACAAACTTTACTATAAAAGACATAGCTCCAATTAAAGTAATCTTTCAAGATAATGATATTTTAGTTGTAGATAAACCTGCATTTTTAACAGCTGATGAAGTTGCTAAAAAGTATCCGGATGCAATTTTACTTAATAGACTTGATAAAGAAACAAGTGGTGTTATGATGTTTGCTAAGAATGAACTATTCCAAAATAGAGCAATTAAAGAGTTTAAACAAAATAAAGTTTATAAAGAATATATTGCTATTGTTGAAGGTAAAGTTATTGATGAAATTGTTATTGATAAGCCAATTCTTACAACTAAAGACAGAGGAAGCGCAAAATCAAAAATTGATGCAAAAAAAGGTAAACCTGCTAAATCGACAGTTTATCCAATGCTTGTTGAAGGTAATAAATCTAAAATTAAGATTGTTATTGAATCAGGAAGAACACATCAAATTAGAGTTCACTTAAATTCAGTTGGATTACCAATTATTGGTGATGGGATTTATGGACGAACTGCTACAAATGTAACTAGAGTTTTATTACATTCTAAAGTTACAAAAATCTTTGATTACGTATTTGAAGCTAAAGAACCAAGAGAATTTAAAGTTTACGAATTTAATTAAAATTTAAGTAATAAAACTTTAAAATAAAATAACTTAAAGCCTTAACAAAGGGCTTTAGGTAAAACTAACTTTATTTTTAAACTAAAACTAATCTTAAGAAATACAAATTTAATCTAAATTGAAGTATAAAAAACGTATAATCCACAAAATTTAAAAAATCTAGGAGTTGGGCTTTGTTTGATTCAATAACCGGTTCAATACAAAATGCTGTTAATAAAATAAGACATAAAGATGATGTTTCTTCATTAAAAAAAGCTACATTAGAATTAAAAAAATCTTTATTAAAAGCTGATGTACATCATAAAACTACAAAAGATTTAGTTGCTGCTATTGAGCTTGAAACTAAAAGAGTTGGTATTGGTCAAGATTCATTTGTTACTGCATTAAAAAATGAATTGATTAAAACATTAACAACTGATGGAAATCAAGGTTTTGTTTATTCTAACACACCTCCTACTACGATTTTAATGACAGGACTACAAGGTTCTGGTAAAACTACAACGACAGGTAAATTAGCTACTTATTTAAAACAAAGAAAGAAAAAAGTTTTAGTAGCTGCGGGCGATTTACAAAGACTTGCTGCTGTTGAACAATTAAAACAAATTGCTGCTCAAGTTGAAGTTGATATATATTTTGATGATAAGGAAAAAGATCCTATTCAAATTGCACTTGGTGCAAAAGAAAAAGCTACAAAAGAACATTACGATGTTTTATTAATAGATACAGCTGGACGTCTTGCTATTGATGAAGAGTTAATGACTCAATTAAAAGATGTTAGAGATGCTGTTAATCCAGATGAGATCTTTTATGTTGCAGATTCTTTAACGGGTCATGATGCCACTAAAACAGCATCTTCATTTAAAGAACAAATTGGAATTGATGGTGTAATTCTTTCTAAATATGATGGTGATACAAAAGGTGGAGTTGCTCTATCTATTGCATCACAAGTAGGAGTTCCTTTAAGATTTATTGGTACTGGTGAAAAAATGCCAGATCTTGAAGTTTTTATTCCTGATAGAATAGTTTCTAGATTACTTGGACTTGGAGATATTGAAGGTTTAGCTGAAAAAACATCTGCTGTAATTGATGAAAAAAAAGCAAAAGAAGTAAGCCGAAAAATAAAAAAAGGTGAATTCAACTTTAATGACTTTTTAGAGCAATTATCAATGATAAGTAAACTAGGTTCAATGAAGTCAGTTATTGGAATGATTCCTGGATTATCTCAAATGGCAGGTCCGTTAAAAGATATGGATTTTGAAAACTCTGATGAGATTAAAAGAATTAAAGCATTAATAGGTTCGATGACTCTAAAAGAAAGAACAGAACCATCTTTAATGAATCCAAGCAGAAAGAGAAGAATTGCAAAAGGTTCTGGACTTTCTGAAGTACAAATAAATAAAATATTGAAACAATTTAAAAATGCTTCAAAAATGGCTAAGAAATTATCATCTAAGGGTGGAATGAAAGGCCTACAGAATATGATGTCTCAAATGGGACCTGGTGGAATGCCTAAGATCCCTAGATAGACTGAGGTTAAATAGTATTGAGCTGTGAACTCATTTGGAGTTTAGATCTCAATACTATAATAAAAGTATAAATTAAAAGGAAAAAAACATGACAGTAATTAGATTAACAAGAATGGGAAGAAACAAGAAACCATTTTATAGAATCGTTGTAACAGATTCAAGAAAAAGAAGAGATTCAGGTTGGATTGAATCAATTGGTTACTTTAACCCAGTATCAGAACCAAAAGTATTAAAAATTGACCAAGAAAGATATAATTATTGGTTAAGTGTTGGTGCTAAACCTTCTGAAAAAGTTGCAAAATTAGCAGCTAAATAATTTAGTTGATTAATAGCTATGATTACTAATTTTATTGAAAATTACGCAAAACTGATTGTTAGTGTACCTGAAGATGTAACTGTTACCAAAGAGTTAATAGATGAAACTTTTGCTGAAATTACAGTTGAAGCAAATAGTTCAGATATTGGTAAACTAATTGGTAAAAATGGAAATATGATTAATGCTTTAAAAACTATGGCAAATGGTTGTAAAGCAAAAGATGGTGTATCGTATAAAATCCAAGTTATTGGAAAGTAGTTTGAGTATGAATAGTAATGTTTATGTAGCTAAATTAGGGAAAACTGTAGGTCTAAAGGGGCATCTAAAACTTCATATAGACTCAGATTTCCCTGAGCAATTTAAAAAAGATGCAATTTTTATAACTAACAGAAAAGTTAAATTAAAAGTTGTTGAATATAATTCAAATAGAGATATAATCTTATTTGAAAACTATGAAGATATTGATCTTGCAAAAAAACTTATAACTCAAGAACTTTTCGCAACACCAGAACAAACAAGAGAAACTTGTAACTTAAAGAAGAATGAATTCTTTTGGTTTGATTTAATTGGTTGTACAGTGTATGAAAATGATTTAAAATTAGGTCTAGTAAAAGACATACATAGATATCCTATAAGTGATTATCTTGAAATTACTACAGATGATTCTTTAGTCTCTTCTGAAAGTCTTCCAACAACTTTCTTATTACCTCATATCTTTGATACATATATAATAGAGATTAATATTGAAAACAAAGAAATTAAAGTTAAAGATGCTTATACTATTTTAGAAAACTCTTAAAAGTTTATTTTACACTCTCTTTACACTACCTTTTTTTAATAATTACACCTTTTATCAAACTCTTCTCTAGTTAATTCTACTTCATATGAATTCTTTATACCATTTTCTTGGAGTTTCTTATATACTTCATTCCTCGTAGCATTATCTTCAAAGGGTCCATAATATATTTCTATTCTATTTAAATCATCCCTACATAGCTTTATGTTACTATTAACTGTAGATATCTTATCTAAATAAGATTTATATAATTCACCTTTTATTTTTGCTACATTTATTAAAGAGACAAATTTATTTTGATGCTCATCTTTAATTGTCTCTTCATTAATTTGTTCTTGCATTTTTACTTGATCTTTAATAAGTTCTTCTTTTTTGATTTCTAAAGATTCTTTATTTTTTATCATTTCATTTCTTAATGTAATAGCTTCATTTCGTAGTGTTTCAAGTTCTTCTTTTTGTTTTTCTAATTCAATTTTTTTATTTTCTAATAACTCTTTTTCTTTAGAAATTTTTTCTTCTTCAAGTGCTAAAATTTCTTTTTTTTCTTTTTCTTCGTCTTGTTTAATTTTTTTTTCTTCTTCTCTCTTTTCTCTTTTGTTATTCTCTTCTTCAATTATATTTTTATTTGTAAGTAGTAGAAGTTGTTTATTTAATTTTTTAGAATTAATATCTTTTATATTAAATCTATTTTCTTCTTCAACTACCTTTTCTTTTTTTTGAATTTCGTTAGTTTCTACTTCTTCTTCTGGATCAAAAAATCCCATGAAAAATAATACAGCTCCAGCAATTAAAATTAATAATAAAAATCCTACAACTCCAAATAATATTTTATTTAGTAAGGGAACTTTTTTTTGCTTACTTCCTTCGCTTTCTTCTGAGTTTTTGTCGTCTTCAATTTTCTTAGAATCAGTGTTTTTTCCATTTTTTTCTTGAGAATCAGTATTTTCCTCTTCTATTGGAGCTTCATTTTTTGTTTCTTCTTTATTCTCTTCTTCTGCCATGATTCACTCTTTTTTTAGGATTTTCTCTTTATTTTTTGCTTTGCTAATATCTTTTCTTTGTTCTTTTGATAATAATTTCTTCTGTATTCTCTCAATTCTTCTTTTTTATTTTCTCTATATTCTCTATCATATTCTAATCTTTTTTCTTTATTTAGAGAATAATACTCTTTTTTCTTCTTTTTGTATTCATTTATTTTTGCAATTATTAGATCTTTTCTGTCATCGACATGAGCTTTTTGTACTTTTGCAATTTCTTTTATTTTACTAGCAAAGTTTTCACTATTAAGCTCTTGAGCATAATCAATTTCTTTCCTAGGAGCTTTTTTCATTGCTTTATTTTTTAAATAATACTCTTTTTTCTTTTTTTTATGTTCTAGGAAATTCTTTTCTCGAAGTTTCTTTAATTCTTCTAAATTCATATATTACTTAATTACCTAACTTTTTAATCTGTTTACAGTATCAAGCATACTATCCGTTGTTGTAATTGCTTTTGAATTAGCTTCATATGCTCTTTGAGCAGTAATTAAATCAACCATTTCAGTTACTAGTTTTACATTAGAAAGCTCTATCATTCCTTGTCTAACTCCTCCAAATTGATCTGTTGTTGGATTTGCAATTTGAACTGCTCCGGAAGCATCACTTTCCATGAATAAAGACTCTCCCATTGGTGTTAGTCCTGATGGATTAATAAAGTCAGCAATCTCTATCTGCCCTAAAGATACAGCATCCCCTGTTGAGGGATCTGTCGCACTTACCACTCCGTCTACTCCAATAGTCACATTTGTAACATTAGTAGGAACAACGATTTGTGGTGAAAGTTCATATCCATTCCCATTTACAACAGTTCCTTCTGAGTTTAATTTAAAAGCTCCATTTCTTGTATAAGCAGTTTCTCCGCTTGGAAGTGTAATTTGGAAGAATCCATTTCCTTCTATTGCAAGATCTAAGGTATTTGACGTAAGCTTTAAATCACCTTCACTAAAGTTTTTTTGGATTCCAGAAATTCTTACTCCAAGTCCTGTATCAATTCCTGTAGGATTTCTAGTAGTAAGTGACGTTTGACCTGCTGTATAGTTTAGTGTTTCATACATAAGGTCTTGAAACTCTGCTCTATCTTGTTTAAAACCAGTAGTGTTTACATTTGCAATATTATTTGATGTAACATCAATTTGATGTTGCATTGAATTCATACCAGTTGCTGCTGTATAAAGTCCTCTAATCATAGTTTTTCCTTTAGAGTTGTATGTATTTTATTATTATATTTTAACAAGAATTAAAATTAGATAAATCTAAAAAATTATTTTTTACATATTAAGTGAAAATTTAAAACAAATTATATATAATAAGAGATATTTTAAAATTATATTAAATAAAAAGGGTTAATTAATGAAAATTCTTATAGTTGATGACAGTTCTACAATGAGAAGAATTATTGGAAATGTTGTTATGCAATTAGGTTTTAAAAAAGAGGAATTCGATGAAGCAGAAGATGGGGTTAAAGCTTGGAAACTTCTTAATGAATCTCATTATGATGTAATTTTAACAGACTGGAATATGCCTAATATGAATGGTTTAGAGCTAGTTAAAAAGACAAGAGGTGAGGGTGCCCATAAAAAGACACCAATTATTATGATTACTACTGAGGGTGGTAAGGGAGAAGTTATTACAGCTTTAAAAGCTGGTGTTAATAACTATATTGTTAAGCCTTTTAATGCAGAAATTTTAAAAGAAAAGCTTGATGGAGTATTAAAAAAATAATATAAGGTTTTATTATGAGTATGAGTCAAGAAGAAATTGAAGCTTTAATGAATGGTCTAGATATTGTTGATGATGATAATTCTACTGTTGAAGAAGGAACTCCTATTATTCAAGAAGAAACATCTGTTGTTAATACTGATGAAATTGAAGAATTGATTTCTCAAAATGAAAAAGTCAATATTGATGAAATATCTGAATCTGTTAGAGATAATAATAAAGAGGAAATAGAATTTTTTCCTGTTGAAGAGATATTAGCCAATACTAAAGAAGATAATACTGGAACAGTTGACAATGATGATATTGACGCATTACTTAAAGATTTAGAAGTTAATGAAGATAGTGAATCTAAAGAAGATGAACCTATTAGTATACTAAATGAAATTGAGGACTTTGAAGTTGAACCTGCAGTTAATAATGATATTACAACAGAAAACTTTGACGATGTTGCAGCTGATGAAGAAGGTATTGTAGAATCTACAATATCAAAAACATCAGAAGAAGAAAACAGCGAAATTAATAGCAAAGAAGAAATAGGAAAAGATTGGGCTGATACAAAAATTGATCAAGGTTTATTCCCTTTTCCTGCAGATAATGATACTAAAGTTGTAAATCAATTAAGTCAAGTAGCAAATGATTCAGAAGAAAAAGTATCCCAAATATTTGATGTTTTAAGTTTAGCCTTAGATAATAATAATGACATAAGAAGCAGGGTAGAAAGTTTAGAAAATTATATTACATCAGACTTAGAATTACTTACTTCTTTAAGTACTAAATTCCCTAATATTGAAATATTTAATACCCAAAAGAAATTAGCAGAAGAAATGGCCAATAATTTAAAAGATGTTAGTAGTATCATGTCATCTGAAGATTTGAAAATTTTTGAGGCTATGGAATTAATGCAATTTAATGATATTAATAGACAAAAGATTGAAAGAGTAATGTCTGTTATTAGAAAATTATCATCTTATTTAAATAATTTATTTGAAGATGATGGAAGTAGTCAGGAAGTAGCAGTAGCTAAGCATATTCATGGCGATACAAACCATGATTTAATTGGTGATGATTTAGATAAACTTATAAATGAATTTGCAAAGTAAAAGGTAAATTATGAATCAAGGTACATACCCATTAGCTGCATCAATGGTTAATCAAATTAATCGTTTAGATCAAATAAGTAATAATTTGGCTAATAGTAACACTAATGGTTTTAAAGAAGATGGCTTAACTGAAACTACATTTAATCAGTATTTACAAAGAGCAGAATTGGAAGGCTTTACTCCTACAAAAATTAATACGGTTACTAATAATATACCAAAAATTGATGCAAAATATATTAATGGTGAAGTTGGCGCAATTGCAAGTACTGGGAATAAATTAGATTTCGCTTTAGAACAGCCAGATACATTCTTTAAATTACAAGATGCAAATGGAGATATTGTTTATACAAGAGATGGAGCATTTAAAATATTAGATGGATTATTAGTTGATTCAAATGGTAACAATATACTAAATGCTGATAATGGACCTATTGAAGTAGATGATAATGTTAGATCTCAAATTGGAATAACGCAAATACCTTTTTCAAATCTAGAAAAAATTGGAAATAATAGTTTTAAACTTAAAGATGATAATGAATATGCAATATTTGATAATAATGATGGATTGATAATTGAAGGTGCAATAGAAAAATCAAATATAAATTCGGTAACAGCTATGGTAGAATTAATTGACGCACATAGAAGGTTTGATCAATCTCAAAAAGCAATTAAAACTATTGATGAGATTAATGGAAAAGTAATTGATAAAATAGGGAATAATACACAATAATGGAAGCAAGTAATATTTCAAGTGCTCTTTTTAATAATTTGAACTTCAGAGCTGAAAGACAAAAGGTAATTTCTAGTAATATTGCAAATATCAATACTCCTAATTACAAAACAAAAGATTTGACATTTGAAAGTGAATTGAAAAATGCACAAAACACACCTATTTTAAAATTATCTCAAACAAAAGATAGCCATTTCTCTAATATGCAAAGCACTAATAATCTTACAGGACCATCTTTAGTTGAAGTAAAAGGTTTAGAAGAACAAAATGATGGAAATAATGTAAATCTAGATACTCAAATGAGTGAAATGTCAAAAAATAAAATTTTATTTGATGCTGTTCAAACAGCTATAAAAAAAGATTCAAGATTATTTAGATCAGTAATCGAATCATCTGCTAAAAACTAACTAGGATAAGTAATATATGGATCAACTTGTAAAATTTGTAAACAATTTGAATGCGGCACAACGAGCCGTAGTAATTGGAGGATTTTCTTTATTATTTGTTCTTTTAATTGGATTATTAGTTTATTCAAATATTAAAGCAGAAGACAAAAAATTAAACTATACAATTGCTTCAAATTTAACTAAATCTCAAGTTATGTTAGCAAGTGATGAATTAGAAGCTTCAGGAATTCTATTCTCAGTAATAGGAACAGGAAATAATCTTACTCTAAAAACTTCAAAAGAGTTTATTAATATAGCAAAAATAAAACTCGTAACTAGTGAAGCATCTACAAGTAAGCATGTTGGCTGGGAAATATTTGAGAAATCTTCTTTAGGTACTACCAATTTTGAAAATAAAGTTAAGTACTTAAGAGCATTAGAAGGTGAATTATCTAGATCATTAGAATCTTTATCTGGAGTATTAAGAGCAAGTGTAAAAATTGCAATTCCAAAAGATACAATATTTACAGAAAGAAAATCAGATACTACTGCCTCTGCTGTATTATCTTTAAAACCAGGAGTTTTTTTAACTCAAAAACAAATTGATGGAATTAAAAACTTCATTGCTTCAGCTGTTAGCGATTTAAAACAGGAAAATATTAAGTTAATCGATCAAGACGGTTCTTTACTTCAAAAATCTTCAGACGATATGGATAATATTAAATCTTTAAATCAAAATAAATATAAAGATAAAATAGAAAATGATTATGAACAAAAAATTGTTGCACTACTTGAACCTTTTGTTGGATTAGGTAGAGTTGTTGCAAGAGTTAATGTTGATTTAGATTTTATAAAAAAGAATATAGAAGAAGAAATATATGATCCTGAAGGAACTATAAGAGCACAGCAAGTAATTGAAAATACTGCTAGTTCTCAAGGTGGTGGATCAAATGCTGGAGGAGCTGCTGGAGTTGATAATAATATTCAAGCACCAGGAAATACAAATGCAGGTGGCTCTTCAAACTCTTCAAGTGAAGGAACAAATACTGTTACTAATTATGAAATTTCAAAGAAAATTATAAAACAAAAAGATAATAATTATTCAAAAATAAATAGAATAAGTGCAGCAGTTACTTTTGATTCAAGTGTATTAAAAGATGTAGATAATAAAGAAGAATTTTTACAATCAATAAACTCAATTGTTCAAGATACAATAGGATATGAGCAAAAAAGAGGCGATAAAATCACGGTTAGAGATTTTAAATTTATTGGTGTTAAATCACTTGAAGAAACAAAACAACAATTAGATGAAAATGGCAATGTTATAAGCATTGATAATAGTAGTCCTGTTGATACTCTTACTATGGTTAAATCTATATTAAAAGAGTTTAGTGAGTATTTCCAATATTTGATTGCAGCTGTATTACTTTTTGTTTTTTATAAGAAGTTTATTGTAAATCATGAAGTAGTAATTCTAGGAGATAAGACAAATACTACAAATGGAGAAAACGTAAGTGATGAAGATATTTTAACAGATTATGAAAATGAGTTTGATATGAATTCTGCACAAGGAAGATTAAAATCAAAAGTTAAAAGTCAAATAATAAATAATATTGATGGATTAGATGAAGAGTCTGCCGCAAAATATGAAGTATTTATTGAAGAATTAGATAAAGAAATTAATAACAATCCAGAAGAAGTAGCTAAAATGATTGAACTTCTACTTTCTGAAGGTAATAAAAATTTTGCGCAAGGATCATAGATAATGTCTGAAAATGCTGATTTACTAAAAGGTATGTCAATGATGGCTAAAGTAGCCAGGTTCTTTGTTCTAATTGGTGAAGAATCTACTGTTAAGATTTTTCAGCATTTGCCAAAAGAAATGGTTGAAGAAATTTCTACGGCTATTACCCAAATATCTTCGATTAATAAAGACATCTCTTTAGCAATCTTAGAAGAATTTCATTTGTATACAAGGTCTAAGAGCTTTATTAGTTCAGGTGGATATGATTTTGCAAGAGATATTTTATATAAGTCTCTAGGAAAAGGTGAGGCAGATGAAGTTTTAGCAAAACTTTCTAGAATGAAATTGGCTTCTCAATCTTTTTCATATTTAGATGCGATTAACCCTAAGCAATTATCTGATTTTATTAAAGATGAATCTCCTCACACAATTGCTGTAATATTATCGCATATGGATTCTTCTAAATCTGCTGATGTATTAATGCAGCTAGAAGAAGAAACAAGAGTTAAAGTTACTATGCAAATGGCAACAATAAAAGATGTTTCTCCTGATGTAGTAAGAACAATTTCTGTTGTTTTGGAGAAAAAACTTGAATCATTACTTTCTTCTATTGTTGATGTAGGTGGAGTAAAAGTTGTTGCTGATATGTTAAATAAATTAGGTCCAAAATCACAAGATATTTTAAAAAATATCAATGGTATTGATACCTCTCTAGCTACAAAAATTAAAGAAAATATGTTTGTATTTGAAGACTTATTAAATTTAGAATCAGAATATGTTATGAAAATATTACAAAATGTAGATACTGGTGATCTTGCAGTTGCTATGAAAAATGCTCCAGAAGAAGATATGGAAAAAATCACTAGTGCAATGTCTCAAAGAGCTAGAGATAGGTTTATAGAAGAGTTTGAAATGCTAAATAAAGTTAAAATTAAAGATATTGAAAATGCACAAAGAAAAATGCTTGATGTTGCACAGAAAATGATTGAAGATGGTGTAATTGATAGAGATATGGATGAATAATGGCTAGTAATAATGTATATTCTAATGCTAAAGTTGTAAACAACAACAATAATAATAGCAATGAGAAAATGGAAAAATATGAATTAGGGACATTTATTAATAACAATGCTTCTAATAACCAAATGACTACTTCAAATACTGTTTTAGACGATAGGGAAATTAATGGTAAAGTTGATCCTTTACTTTTAGAAGTAAGAAATCTAAGCTCTCAATTAACTGAACTTACAAAAAAAGTTACAAATATTGAGAATGATGGAATTTCAGGAAAAGATATTGATACTCAGGTAGTTCAAGCAATAAAAGATTTAAAGCATTATGCTGCTTTTTTTGAGCAAGCTACTTTTCAAATGGAAGCTAAACTTTTAAAAACATCTATTTCTATTGCTCAAAAAATAATTAGTATTGAAGTTGGAGAGAACTCTGCTAGTATGGCAAAGCAGACAATTACTCATTTATTAGAAAAGATAAAAACTGCTTCTAAAGTTCAAATTCATCTTAATCCTAAAGACTATGAAATATTAAAAGATCAATTGAATTTAGAAAACTTTATTGAGCTTAGACAAGATGCAAAAGTTTCAGCAGGAGGGGTTGTAATTGCAAGTGATTTAGGAAATTTTGATGGTAATATAGAAG
>Ga0105357_10001523_pt1 | contig 12427 bp, 15 predicted proteins | sample GOMGulsemesocosm_4_FD_83660 | JGI IMG/M metagenome (GOLD analysis project Ga0105357, IMG submission 83660) | Methane-oxidizing microbial communities from mesocosms in the Gulf of Mexico - GOM15B Gulf of Mexico | ecosystem: Environmental > Aquatic > Marine > Cold seeps | place: USA: Gulf of...
CATTTCTCTAGCCTTTATTTAAGTGTTTGCGAATAACTTTGTATCGCGAACTCCTCTAACATTAATTGTTGATTTACTTGATTAGACTCTAACGACATTAAATAACTTAACCGGTCCAATAAAGTATGCATGCCCCTTAAGTGTAGCTTTTCTATAAGAACTTTCAAGTCGGCCAGCAATTCAGGGTTCATTAACTGGTTATCTAGCGACCCATGTGCATATTTAATTGCATCGGATAACCATGACATAATCCATTTTAAAACAGGCAAGCCTTTAAGGCTAATACATTTTTCAGCAAATAAGATTGGATCTAAGCGCCCCCTTATAAGTGCGAGGAAATCATTCAGTAGCGACGCTCTAATCTCCAATGCTTCTTTTTTCCACAAATCGTTAGCATAAAGAGGTGCATAATTAGCTAAACTTAAATACTGCTGTGCATTTGGGCAACCTAAGTCAATTAACCACGATTGAGCATGGCGCAAATCAATATCCTTCACATTGATAAGCTGACAACGGCTACGTATCGTAACCGGTAAATTAGACAGTTGGTGAGCAATTAAAATTAAACAGGTATTCTCGCTAGGCTCCTCAAGTGTTTTAAGCAAACTATTTGCTGCTGAATGAGACATCGCATCCGCAGGGTCTATAATGGCGATTCTTGGTTTGGTATATTGATTGCTCAACTCCAATGATGCCCTCAACTGGCGTATGACCTCAATTTTAATACTGGTTTTACCTTCCTCAGGTATCAGATGAAAAAAATCTGGATAATTCTTCGCATTAAATAATAAACACGATTCACACAAACCACAGGCTAACTCATCATCAATAGGAGAAAGGCAAATAGCTCGATGAGCAAACGCCATGGCCAACGATGACAAACCTAAACCTTCATCACCGACTAGCATTAAAGCACTGGGTAATCTATCTTGTTTTAAGTAACGAGATAACTGATCCCAATAGCCTTGCAACCAAGGGTAAATTGGTTGTGGTTGATTACTCATCTAATAATATTTTATCTAAGTAAGTACTAATACTTTGTTGCACTTGCTCAATATTTTGAGATGCATCGACAACACAAAAGCGATTCGGCTCAGCCATTGCCCTATCTAAATACACTTGACGAACATTTTCAAAAAAAACTTTTTTTTCAGATTCGAAACGGTCTGGCTCACTCCTACTCGCAGCACGTTTTAACCCAATATCCACCGACAAATCTAGCAATACTGTTTTATCCGGCAACAAACCCTTTTGAACAAAACCCTCTATCCAACTAATATCATCCATTCTAAATTGACGTCCACCACCTTGGTAAGCATAGGTGGCATCAGTAAAACGATCACAAATGACCCATTTTCCAGATTCTAAAGCCGGTATTATCACGTTTTTAAGATGCTGGGCCCGTGCCGCAAACATCAACAACAGTTCGGACTCATCACATAGCACCTCTTCATCGTGGTCTAGTAATAAAGCTCTAATTTGTTCAGCTATCTTTGTTCCACCCGGTTCTCTTGTCGTGACAACCTCTTTACCTGCCGCTTTTATATAGTCGGCGATAAAGTTCAGGTTTGTTGTTTTACCAACACCTTCAACGCCTTCAAGAGTTAAGAATTTCCCCATTTTCATTATTATTTATTCCGCTGATATTTATCGACTGCTGCGTTATGCTGCTTTAGCGTTTTTGAAAACACGTGCGTACCATCGCCATTGGCCACAAAGTATAAATTCTTCGTTTCTGCAGGGTGTAAAACAGCCTCAATAGCGGCTTTACTTGGCATTGCTATAGGTGTTGGCGGTAATCCATAACGCGTATACGTATTATAGGGTGTATCTTTACGTAAATCTCGGAACCTTATATCACCTTTGTAACGATCTCCCATGCCGTAAATAACCGTTGGGTCTGTTTGTAACTTCATACCTATTTCAAGGCGACGAATAAACAAACCTGCTATCTGCTTTCGCTCATGAGCAGCACCCGTTTCCTTCTCTACAATAGACGCTAAAATGAGCGTATCGTAAACACTAGAAATCACCTCTTTCTTATCTCTTTTAGGCCAAGCTGAATTAACAAAAAGCTGCATCGAACGATAAGCGCGTTTGATAATATCAACATCACTTGTATTTTTTATAAAAAAATATGTTTCTGGTAACAGCATACCTTCTAAGTGTTTCTCTGAAATATTTAGCAATTCCAAATATCGTCTCATCTCTATATCAGTAGGTAATGTTTTTTTAATGGCTGGGTGAGCCTGAATATCTCTCAACACTTCTTTAAATGTCTGCCCCTCAATAATAGAAATTGCGTATTGATTCACTTTTCCTTTAACTAAGAAAGTCAAAATTTGTGCTGGTGTTAAACCCGGAGAAAACTCATATTCACCCGCTTGAATTTTATTCGCAGCCCCTTCAAAACGAACAAGCCATTTAAACCAACGTCCATCCACCACACCTTTTTCATTCAGCGTTGAAATGATTTGATTCAGATTTTCACCTTTTTCAATACTAACAACGACGGAGCCATTCTCATTAGAAATATACGAGCCGTTAATCGAATTCTCATACAGCATCCAGAACCAGCCAACTGACAGACTACAAACAATAATACCTATTGCAATTAAACGCCTCATCACTGTAGAACCGTACAGTCTTCAACTTGCCGTTGAATATCAGCCAAAACACTATTCAATGCCCAGCTTGCATACGCTCTTTCCTCTTTAGCAAGCACCATTTCATCAACCTTAAGCTGCTTAACTGCACGCACAGGCATCAGGCTGTTCGTCATAAAAATTTCATCAGCATTTTTTAGATTTTTTAGAGACAACTCTACTTCCCTACAGTCCATTCCTTCTTTACTCGCTTGATGAATTAAATAGTTACGAATAACACCCAATACACCTGCATTTTTCAATTTAGGCGTCATCAGAACATCATTACTAACAATAAAAATGTTACTCATCGTTCCTTCTATCACTATTCCATTAACATCAAGCATTAACCCTTCAGACAGTGGATGCTCACCCAATTCTCTACGCGCCAAAACCCGCTCTAACTGATTCAAGTGTTTAATACCCGCCAGTAATGGCTGACGACTAAGTTGAGTATGACATAAAATCAGGTCGAGACTGGCCAACGATTTTTTTACGCCTGATTCAGTTGCAATAAAAGTCACAACACGTGTTATTTCAGGGTTTTTTGGTGGTAAAAAACCTCTCTCTCCCACTCCCCTTGAAAGTAGTACTTTTATAACACCATACTGATTCTTATTAATTAACCGTATGATTTCACTTTTAAGAGTATCAATATCAACGGGTGGAAAGCCGAGTATTTCACAACCTTTTTGCAAGCGTTGGAAGTGCTCATGTATATAACAAGCACAGCCGGATTCAACTAAAATTGTTTCAAAAAGTCCATCACCGTATTGGAAACCCCTATCTAGCGAGCTTATTGATTGACTATATTCACCATTAATTAGGGTATTAGGCATCATTTATATTTAACGCATCTAGTAATGCTTTCGCTTTATGTCGCGTTTCTTCTAATTCACACTCTGCAATAGAATCTGCAACAATTCCTGCCCCTGTACGCAACGTTAACCGCGTATCATTAATTGTAAATGTTCTTATCAATATATTAAGGTCAAGGTCACCGTTACGATTAATGTATCCCATTGATCCTGTGTATGCACCTCTTGGGCAACCTTCTAATTCATCAATAATTTCCATACAACGAATTTTAGGGCAGCCCGTAATTGTACCGCCAGGGAAAACAGCCTTAACAACATCAGAAGGTCTCGTGGTGGGTAATAACTTCCCACTAACATTTGAGACAATATGATGTACAGCCGCATAAGACTCTAACGACATTTTCTCATCAACCTTTACCGTACCCGTTCGACAAATTCGGCCAAGATCATTACGAATAAGGTCAATCAGCATAATATGCTCGGCGCTTTCTTTTGCATTAAGAAGTAATTCTTCCGCAAAGTGCTTGTCTAGCGCTTCGTCTTCATGTCTAGGGCGTGTCCCTGCTATCGGTCTCATTTGCACAACATCATCTACACACTTGATTAAACGTTCCGGTGATGAGGAGCAGATAACACTCTTGTTGTAACATGCAAGCCCAGCAAAGGGAGAAGGGTTATGCGTACGCAATGAACGATAGACATCTAAATAATGACTACTCTTTGTCATCTGACCAGTCCATTGTCGTGACAAATTAACTTGTAACGTATCCCCCTCTACCAAATAAGACTTAATCTTTTTAACACCTTCGAGAAATAACTCAGGTGGGGCTTCATCAAGAACAACCGTAGGTAGTGTTAATGTACCCTGCTCTACCTTTCTTATGTCAGCCAACGTCTGTTCAATTAAAGACTCTTTCCCTGACTCACAAACAACCCAGCAGCATTTATCTTTATGGCTTTTTATTATCGCTAATGGAATTCTCACCGCACTTGCAATAGGCAAATTTTCATCTGTTTTAAGGCCTGAAAGTTTTTCTTCTATTGCACCAACCAACTCATAACTTAAAAAAATGAACCACCCTCCCGTAAAGGGTAAATTATCAGTAGTAGTGGAGTTTTTTTTATTACGGTAGAAAGATTGGTCAAATTTAGAAAAAAAACAATCATTTTTCAAATCAAATGATTCGATTTTTTCCTCAGGGAAACCAAATAATATATCAAAGCCATTATCTGAATGGCTAGCATCATTACTTTCTAATAAGAAGGGGTAGCGCAGGGGCTTAGACGCATGGCAATCTAATAGATCAAAATTAGAAGGGATTTGGACTTTAACATAATCCCCACAATCTTTTATATCCAGTGTCACCTGGGAGGTTTTAAACTAAAGTCGTTTGAATACGAGCGTGCCGTTAGTACCACCGAACCCAAATGAGTTTGAGACAATAACATTCATATCCATTTGACGTGCCTCATTAGGCACATAATCTAAATCACACTCGGGGTCAGGTGTAAATTGATTAATAGTAGGAGGCGCCACCTGATCTTGAAGCGCCAAGACAGAAAATACAGCTTCTGCACCACCTGCTGCACCAAGCATATGACCTGTCATCGATTTCGTTGAGCTCATTGGTACCTTGTAAGCTTTATCACCTAATAATGTTTTTGCTGCATGTGTTTCAGCAAGGTCACCAGCAGGTGTCGACGTTCCATGGGCATTAATATAACTAACTTGCTCAGGGTTTAAAGACGCATCTTTTAAGGCATTTCTCATGCAACGGTAAGCACCATCACCATTTTTAGATGGCATCGTCATATGAAATGCATCCGAGCTCATGCCATAACCTGCTAATTCAGCATAAATCTTTGCACCACGTTTTTTAGCATGCTCATATTCTTCGAGAACAAGAACACCCGCACCATCACTCAAAACAAAACCATCGCGATCTTTATCCCAAGGGCGACTGGCTGTTTCTGGCGAATCATTACGTCGAGACAATGCACGAGCTGAGGAAAAACCGCCAAATGATGTTACCGAGGTAGCCATTTCAGCACCACCTGCAACCATCACATCGGCATCACCATATTGAATAATGCGCATTGCATCACCAATATTATGAGCACCCGTTGTACATGCAGTTACGATGGCAAAGTTAGGCCCTTTTAAACCCCGCAAAATAGACAGGTTGCCAGAAATCATATTGATGATATTTGATGGTACAAAAAAAGGAGAAATTTTTCTTGGGCCGCCTTTTTGAAAACCATCAAAGCCTGCTTCTATGCCTGAAATTCCACCAATACCTGCGCCGATGGCCACTCCAATTCTTTCAGCATTTTCATCAGTTACGTCTAAACCAGAATCATCTAAAGCTTGCATACCTGCAGCCACACCATAATGGATAAAAGGGTCCATCTTTTTGGCGTCTTTGCGAGACAAATAATCATTCACATCAAAGTCTTTAACCGCACCTGCAAATTTAGATGGGAAGTCAGTTGTGTCAAATCGGGTAATCGGGCCAATACCACTTTGGCCTTTTAAAATATTTTCCCAAGAATCTGCAACATTACCACCAACAGGTGACAACAAACCTAATCCTGTAACTACTACTCGACGTTTAGACACAATATGAACTCTCTAAAATAAAACAAGCACGGTCTACAAAGAGCAAACCGCGCTTGAAAAAAGAAATTGATTTATTCTGCGTTGCTATTAACGTAATCAATTGCTTGTTGAACTGTGGTGATACCTTCAGCTTGCTCATCAGGGATTTCACAATCAAACTCTTCTTCAAGAGCCATCACTAATTCAACAGTGTCTAATGAATCTGCACCTAGGTCGTCGATGAATGAAGCTTCGTTTGTTACCTCTTCTTCCTTAACACCAAGCTGTTCTGCAACGATTTTTTTGACGCGTTCTTCAATATTACTCATTTTTGTATACCCTCTATATTTTTTGGAACCACAAACTCAATCTGTGGTGCTCACATTATATTGCTAAATTAAAAAAGTTTAAACATTTCTGTTTACCTAACCCATCTCTACCACTTAAAAAACTTACAAACTAACTATTCACTACCCCATATACATGCCACCATTAACATGCAATGTCTCTCCCGTAATATAAGCCGCTTTATCTGAACATAGGAAAGACACAGCATTTGCAATTTCGTCGGCATCACCAAGGCGCCCAAGAGGCACTCCGTCTAGTAGAGCAGCTTTTTGATCATCTGCTAGGGCTTTTGTCATATCGGTATCAATAAAACCTGGTGCCACAGTATTTACCGTAATATTTCTAGAGCCCACTTCTTTGGCTAACGATTTACTAAAACCAATAATTCCCGCCTTAGCTGCTGCATAATTAGCTTGGCCTGCATTGCCCGTAACCCCTACCACTGACGCGATACTAACAATGCGCCCTTTTTTATTTTTCATCATGCCACGTAAACAGCCTTTGCTAACGCGAAAAATAGAACTTAGGTTGGTTGAAATAATATCATCCCATTCATCATCTTTCATCCTTAGCATGAGATTGTCTCTAGTAATTCCTGCATTATTCACTAAGACTGTTGGCGCACCAACACTGGATGTGATTTCTTTAAGTACAGATTGAATAGAGTCTGCATCTGTTACATTTAATTTCATCCCTTTGCCAGAATCAGACAAATAACCTGATATGGCAGCTGCTCCAGTTTCAGAGGTAGCCGTTCCAATAACATAAAAACCATCTGCAACTAATTGTTGCGCAATTGCTTTACCAATTCCACGACTAGCGCCAGTTACTAATGCAATTGTTTTATCATTCATGATAATGCCTCGATCGTTTTATTAAATGAGCGCTCATCACCCAATGAATATAGTTTTAGTGATTTATCAATTCTTTTGTTTAGCCCACTCAGTACCTTACCTGGACCACATTCAATTAAAGTCTCCACACCAGCACTTGCCAGTGCCTCAACTGTTTCAACCCATCGAACAGGAGTATGTAATTGTTTCATCAATGCTTGTTTAATATCTGAAGTATCGCTATGTTGAGCAACATCAGTATTATGCAGTACTGAGATTTTTGGTGAAGAAAAAGTAACTCCCTCCATAACGGTTAATAAGTTCTCAGCCGCTGGCACCATCAGCGCACAATGCGAAGGCACACTTACAGGTAACGGTAATGCCCTTTTCGCACCTTGTTCTTTAGCTAAATCAATAGCTCTATTTACGGCTGCCGTATTGCCAGCAATAACCACTTGCCCAGGTGCATTAAAGTTAACAGCCGAGACGACCTCACCTTTAGCTGCTTGATTGCAGATATCAATCAAATCTGTGACTTCAAGGCCTAATATCGCCGCCATCGCTCCCTCACCTTCAGGAACAGCCTGCTGCATAAACATTGCACGTTGTTCAACTAGCTTAACAGCATCGACAAAATCTAAACTGCCCGCACAAACAAGTGCCGTATATTCACCCAAACTATGGCCTACCATAAAAGTTGGAGTAATATCTATTTTTGACTGTAACACTCGCCACATGGCCACACTAGCAGTTAGTATTAAAGGCTGTGTGTTTTTTGTTTGATTAAGCTCTTCAGCGGGGCCATTTTGGGCTAATGCCCACAAGTCGCGTCCTAACGCTTGCGATGCCTCTTCGAAAGTTTCTTGAATTTGACTATATGTAGCGGAAAGGTCACCCAGCATACCGACAGATTGAGACCCTTGACCTGGGAAAACGATGGCTATTTTATTTAATGACATAATTTATTTAATGGCCTTGATTTAATTAATACTTACATTTTCACTAGGGCGGAACCCCAAACAAAACCACCACCAAATGCTTCCATCAGAACTATCTCGCCTTTTTTAATTCGACCGTCTCTGACCGCTTGGTCTAACGCTAGGGGAACTGATGCTGCAGAAGTATTGCCTTGACTTTCAATCGTAAGAACTACTTTTTCCATCGGCATGCTCAATTTTTTTGCAACTGATGAAATAATTCTGATATTAGCTTGATGGGGTATTAACCAATCAATATCAGACTTAACCATATTATTAGCTTCAAGCGTTTCATCGACAATCCGGCTTAATGTTTTAACAGCCACTTTATACACATCATTACCGTGCATTGTCATGTAGGCTTGATCACCATCTTGTTTCTGATCTTTGATAGGGTTATTAATATACAGAAGGTCTTGGTATTGGCCATCTGAGTGCATATGCGTTGACAGGACCCCTTGCTCTTCAGATGCCTCAAGTACCACCGCACCGGCCCCATCTCCAAAAATAACACAGGTACTGCGGTCTGAATAATTTAGAATTCTTGAATTTGCTTCCGCACCAATAACTAGAGCCTTTTTAGCGCCGCCAGCTTTTATAAATTGGTTAGCAATGCCTAAGGCATAAATAAATCCTGAACAAGCTGCTTGAACATCGAACGCAGCGCCACCTTTAGCACCCAATTTATTTTGCAAAATACAGGCGGCACTAGGGAACACTCTATCGGGTGAACTTGTGCCGACAATAATTAAGTCAACTTCAGAGGCATCAACGCCTGCGGCTTGAAGTGCTTTATTAGCAGCAATCTCCGCCATACTCGACGTCGATTCATTTTCGGCAATAACGTGCCTTTGCCTTATCCCAGTTCGAGCATAAATCCATTCATCAGATGTATCTAAAATAGACTCAAAATCTTTGTTCGTAACAATTTTTTTAGGTAAGTAACTACCTGTACCCGTTATTTTCGCATTAAACATTCAATGACGCCTTGCTTGTAAACACGGAACTGAGTGGCCTTAAAAAATTTAAGACCAAAATGATACTAGTCTTTATCAGCGACGACTTGTTCACCACGGTAAAAACCGTCTGCGCTAACGTGATGACGCAAATGAACTTCACCTGTCGTAGGCTCAGTTGATAATGTTTGTGCTGTCAACGCATCATGTGAACGACGCATACCGCGTCTTGAGCGTGATTTTTTACTTTTTTGTACTGCCATCTCAAATTCTCCAGAGAATTAATATTTCTTTATCGCTTTAAAGCCATAAGTATCACTACAGCAGAACGCTTCGCGCTTTGCTAAATTACGTTTTACATCCGTTGGATATAAGTTTTATTGAACAGTTAATAAGGCCTTCTGTTTAATTCAACTTTAATTTTTCTAATGCTTCAAACGGATTTTTCTTTTTTTCCGTTTCAAGCGTAAAATCTTTGCTTGTGCTGCTTTTTGGTAATTCTACCGGACAAACCTCGTGCCTTGCTATCGACGGAAGCACTAAAACAACCTCAGCCTCAACGACATCACTTATCAATAAGCGCTCACCTTCATATAAATAAGGCTCATAATCATCTGGCACCAAACTCATCCGTGCCTCGTCATTAATAATCGCCAATTTCACATCTATATCGACTGGAAAATTAGTCAATTCCAAACAAGCGGCGCATTGTAACACGAGATTAGCGGAAATCCGACCCGTTAAAACAACAAATTTACCGACTTTTGAAAATGTTAAGTCTGCCTTAATTGCTGAACTAGAAGCATCTATATCAGCTTGAATTTGTTGCAATTTATCATAAGCAAGCTCACCAGTGATATTTCTTTCTTGATTTGCACACAAGGGCGGATCCACTTCTATCTGCAATGTCTTGGTCATAATTAGGTAAAATAGCGTTAATTCAGATTTGGTTATGTATTATATGAAAAATCACCCAAAATTAGTATTAGCTTCTAGCTCTCCTTTTCGTAAAGAGCTATTAAAAAAAATCTACTCAAGTTTTGACACCGCCTCACCCAACATCGATGAGTCGTGCAAACCCAATGAAACACCACTTGAACTGTCAAAACGGCTCGCTCTTGAAAAAGCAAATGCATTAGCTATAGATTATCCAGATCACATTATCATTGGTTCCGACCAAGTAGCTATGCTTGGCGATATGCAGCTTACAAAACCCGGAGGGTTCGATAATTCCGTGCAGCAACTGATACGTTCATCCGGCAAAACGATTAACTTCTACACCAGCTTATCTGTTTTAAACTCTAAAACACATGAAAACATTACCGATACTGACATTTGCAGGGTGCACATGAAAACCTTATCTCATGAAGAGATTAAAAATTATGTCGACAGAGATAAGCCATACGGCTGCGCTGCCGCCTTTAAATCAGAAGGTTTAGGGATTGCCTTGTTTAATAGAATTGAAGGAGAAGACCCAAATGCACTCGTTGGACTACCGCTTATTAAGCTAACGAGTATTTTAACTAAAATGGGAGTCAAAATTCTTTAGCGTTAAGCCAACAGTTCGATTGAATAACCATCTGGGTCTTTAACAAACGCTAAAATACTATCAGTGCCTTTCATAGGCCCCGCTTCACGAGTTATCTCGCCTCCTTTTTGACGAATCAAATCGCAAGCCTTATACACATCAGCAACTTGTATCGCTATATGCCCAAACGCATTACCCATATCATAACCACCATCATCCCAGTTATGGGTTAGCTCAATAACCGAACCAGAACTTTCAGGTTGATAACCAACAAACGCCAAAGTGAAACGCCCTTCCTGAAAGTCTTTACGCCTCAACAGCTTCATCCCCAACACCTCAGTATAAAACTGGATGGAGCGGTCTAAATCAGCAACACGAAGCATCGTATGAAGTAAACGCATAGGATCCCTTTAGAAAAACCTCATTAATTAAAAGTCCTTATTTCCACTTAAGTAATTTTGGTAATAAGCCACTACTTTTTTAACATAATCTTCAGTTTCTGGATAAGGCGGCACCTTGTTTCCGTATTTTGAAACAGCCGATTCACCCGCATTATAAGCTGCCAATGTAAGTTTAATATTAAATTTAAACATTTCCAATAAATGTCTTAAGTACCGAACCCCCCCTCGAATATTTTGTGCGGCATTGTTACGATTACTTACACCAAAGCGCTTTGCCGTTGCAGGCATCAATTGCATCAAACCTACCGCTCCCGCTCTTGATATGGCATTTTTATCATATGCTGATTCGGCATGAATAACCGCCATAACAAGTGCAGGGTCAACTTTAAATTGTCTAGCTTGTTGGCGAATTAGCGGGGTTAATTGGCGACGATTTTGCTGAAAATTCTTATATTCAATCGTCCCCTTTTTAGGCGTTCGCATAATAAGCCTGAAACCACTGCCTTCAGGTTTATCTGTAAAAAAAACATGACCTTTTTCGTCTATTTTCTTATACAAGTCAGCATGAGCGGCAGGCAGAACTGCTAACAAAAGCGATATCAAAACAAAACGATAAATAAAAACCATCAACCTTCTCGAAAACCCATTCATACTTTAAAGCTTCTGTTATAACATAACTCAATAAGCAGACACCCCAGAATGATTTTCTGGCTCGAGGTTTTGTTCAAGCAAACGGATTGAGAACTAATACACAAATTTATACTTTGTTTGTGAAAAAAATATTTAAAGCATAGAAACCCTTGCCTGTTTGCACCAAATTTCAAATTCTGTACTAATATCTATTTAAGTCGTTTAACTAAGGAATAACATGCTACAGCAAGATGAGCCAAAACAGGCCGCTGAATACCTAAGACAAGTCATCCCCATGTTGTCTCAAAATAATTTGCCTCCCACCCCTATAAATTACTCTATTTTTTACAGTTATTTATCAGGTAACTCTCAAGCACTCAATGGAGTCGTCGAGGGCATTATCAGTGAGAAAAAACCCTTTACTCTAGCCATTATGCTTGAACTCTATGAGAAATATATCAATGGTGGAGCAACACTGGAACAACAAGAAAAAGTTCAGCATTCCATAGAAAAAGTAATGTCTGAAGCTTCGGAAGAAGTCCAGCACGTTAACAGCGGTGCTGGAGAGTTTGATAGCGCCATTAATAAACACGCCGAAAGTTTATCATCAACGACTGACCCACAAACTACCGCACTTATCCTGAAACAAATCATGCAAGATACTCGAGATATGGTTAAAAGCAACCAAGCCA
>Ga0105357_10001526_pt1 | contig 12413 bp, 9 predicted proteins | sample GOMGulsemesocosm_4_FD_83660 | JGI IMG/M metagenome (GOLD analysis project Ga0105357, IMG submission 83660) | Methane-oxidizing microbial communities from mesocosms in the Gulf of Mexico - GOM15B Gulf of Mexico | ecosystem: Environmental > Aquatic > Marine > Cold seeps | place: USA: Gulf of...
AGCCATATGGTGCCAATCTTACGGGCATGAGCATTCCCGTACAAATCCCCACTCCAACCACTAACGACATATCGTTTCCAGTGTTCTCCTATAAAAAAATATTCAAAAAAACCTGGTGTTTTTATCTCAGCTATAACATACCAAGGTACAGAGATAATCAGAAAAGTGAACATTCCCTTTAGCCAAGGTAGCTGGTAGAGCTTCTTCCAGAGTCCGAGATAGGCGATCCAGAGTAATGAAGGAACCCCAAAAATAACCAACACAAGCGGTCCTTTGGCTAGCATGCCTAAACCTAAGCCGACAAATCCTAGCAATCCCAATACTTGATCATTATAGTTAACTGCTCGCCAAAATCCGTAGATAGCCAACAGCAACGAAAAAGCCAGTGCGGGATCGGTCAATACCGCCCCAGCTGCAATAAAACCAATGACGCAACTTGAATAGATAATCGCTGCGAGTATCCCCTGCCGAGCGCCCAGCTCCTCCCGAGACCACCGAAATAAGACAAAACATGATAAAACGTGAAATATGAATGAGGGCAACCTTACCGCGAATTCGTTCACACCGAAAACTGTGATCGAGAGTGCCTGCGTCCAGAAAGACAACGGTGGCTTCCCCCAAAACGGCACACCATAGTCGAACATTGGAGTTACCCAATCATTCAATTCAAACATTTTTCGTGCCATCTCAGCATAGCGTGCTTCAGAGGTATCCATCAGTGGATACATGCCGAGAGTAACGAACCTAACAACTAAGATAGTCGTCAGGATTATCCAAAGTACACGATTCGACATCAGCGATCCCCCACTGAGTTAGGTCCATGAATCCCAATTGGTACAAGTGAATCATCGCGTTCGATGTTACCAACGTTTTCAACCACTGTAGAGACAAAGTACTGGGGGCGTGCTTTGACCTCATCAAAGATTACACCAACATATTCGCCGACGACCCCCAATCCAACAGCCACACCACTAATAAGCATGCACGTTGCGTAACCGATACTACCAACATTTGTGGACAACGAGATCGTCCAAAGTATTAGGCAGACAAAAAACGAAATCGAAGCGACATAGCTAAACCAGCGGATCGGTTTCCTAGATACGGACATAGCACTTTCAATGGCTAAGTCTGCTAACCCAAAAAATCCCCACTTTGATTCCCCTGCAAAACGCGCATCACGTTCATACTCTACCTCGACGCAGCTAAATCCCACCCAACTTACGAGTGACTTGAAACTTCGGGAGTGTTCATTGAGTTCGCGATAAGCGCACAGAGCTTCCTTTCCAATCAGCCTAAAATCACTCACTTCGCTAGGGTAGTGCAATCGGTCATTTAGCTTCGCCACAAGCCAGTAAAAGCACGTCGCTGTGTAGCGCTTTAAGAAGCCATCACCACGACGGCTACTGCGTTTCATATTGACAATATCGTAACCTCGCTCCCAAGCGGAAACCATTTCAGGGATCATCTCCGGTGGATCTTGGAGATCGGCATCAATAAAAATCAGGGCCTCTCCCCGAGCAACATCTAATCCAGCACACATAGCGGCCTCTTTCCCAAAATTCCGACTAAGACGAACACCTGTGATATCCGTTTCGCTGCAAAAACCATCGATAATTAAAAACGTATCATCTCGACTACCATCATCGACATAAATAATCTCGCAACGGCGTAACATACCATTTCTTACCAACGCCAATCTTCGATGAAAATCCGGAAGCACCTCTGCTTCATTAAAACAAGGAACTATCACACTGATTTTCACAGACTGACGAACGGAAAATTCATTACTACTCATAAGTATATGACCAAAAAAAATTTAGAAAGAACCCAGTAAAAAATACCAACACAGTTGTTAGCACTTGAATTGAAATCGGATACAAAGGAAACACGGACAAGCCGGAGGACATACACATAGCGTTAACAGAGTTACTCAGTAATGCCACTAGAAAAAACCTCATTTTACTCAGCCGCCGGCCTCTCATCTTTGGAAATGTATGATGTGCATTAATGCTGTACGATAAGAACGCCCCGGCCAATGCCCCTGCCGCACTGGCGTAAAGCGCCCCCAGAAAGGACATTGTTGACAGAAACATCACATAATGAAGCGTCGTCGATAGTAAACCGACCCCTCCATAGGACACAATTTTTTCCCACATACAGCCTCCAAACTCGATGCATAATACCCGGGTATTTGTGACCTATTCGTTACCTGATCTTGGGAATATTTTAAGGAACCAAAAATACAAAATTACTGTCACAGTCTGAGTTAGCGAAGAATAATGTCGAAAACTAGAACTTTTATGAATTGAACACTGCGATTAAACTAAGATCGAATAATTTACAGGTACCAAGGTAATGAATATCCGTGCACTATTAATTGAAGATGACTCCGTTTTAGCGGAAACACTGTCAGACTATTTAACGGAAGTAGGGTTTGATGTCGACTTCGCGTATACAGGTACTCAAGCCCTTGAGGTGCTCAAAACACACCGATTTGATGTCATTATATTGGATGTTCAAATGCCATCACTTGACGGGATCAGCACGTGCAAAGCCATTAGGGATGAACTTCATCTCGAAACGCCCGTGCTTTTTTTGACGGCACGAGACACGCTTGAAGACAAGCTTGCGGGCTTTACTGTAGGGGGTGACGACTACCTAATCAAACCCTTTGCTCCCGAAGAGTTATCAGCACGGCTAAAAGCATTGAATGCTCGACCAAAACTGCCAAGCCAAACCCATCACTGCCTAGACAGCCTGATTGTTGACCACCAACTTCGCAGAGCAATACGCGAAGACCAAGTAATTGAACTTCACGACATACAATTTCGATTATTGTCGATTCTTGCAAACGATGCCCCTAAAATGGTCAGTAAATTCGACCTAGAAGAACGGCTCTGGCAGGGTAACCCACCCAGTTGCGACGCGCTTCGAACGCACATTTACAGATTAAGAGCCGCTCTGGATAAACCTTTTAATCATGAGCTGATAAAAACAACTCACGGAAAGGGGTATCGTCTTGCCATTCCAATTTAAATCCTTATTCCATCGAACATTACTCACTCTCATCCCTTTTTTATTGGCAGTAACTGTTCTGTACAGCGTACTGATTAATATGGCCATCAACAACACGGAGGATCATATTGCCAAACGATATTTGGAACGGGAAGGTGCCGCCTTAATAAACGCTTCACCGGAATTCGATGATAAGAAAAACATCCTGCTTAGCACAAGTTACCTAAGAAGCTATCGTACAACTGACCCTAACCTCCCTCAGCAGTACAAAAATTTCACACTGGGATATTTCGAACTGGAAGATTCTGACAAGCATATCTTGGTCATATCGCCACCTGAATCTGAAGAAAAGATTTATCTTGAATTAAACGAAAGTGCCTTTAGTTCAGTTGGGAAAAATGAAGGTATTATTTACAGCGTTTTATTCGCAGTTGCTGGCCTCGTTATCATTACCAGTCTAATTCCAGCAGTTATCACAGCTCGGCTCATCAGCCAGCCGATCAGCGATCTTGCAAGAGAAACTCAGAAAGATTGGCAACCAGGCACTCAGTTGTCCAGCGCACAACGAATAGATGAAGTGGGCACTTTGAGCCGCGCCCTACAAACACTGTTTCAGCGACAATCTGATTCACTCGAGCGTGAGAAACATTTTACGCGGCATGCCAGTCATGAAATGCGGACACCCGTAACGATTATAACAAATGCTTTGGCGGTCATTAACCTGCCAAGCTGTGATAGCCAGAAAACACAACGTAACCTGATGCGAGTTGGCGAAGCGTGTGCAGACCTTGACCTCATTATCAGCACATTTTTAATGCTGGGAAGACAACAGACATCGGTTGATATAGAGCAAACAAAAGTACCTTTACTGGAGGTTGTAGACGCAGCAATCAAGCGCTGCGAACAACCCATAAAAGCCAAACGCATCGTCATTACTCTATCAGGCGACACTAACGCACAGGTTCGATCCAATGAGGCCTTACTGAAAGTAGCCATCAACAACCTGATTCGAAATGCGGCTAATCATGGCAAGAGGGAAATGTCCATCTGTCTATCACCCGAACGAATCGACATCAGCAACCCCATTGAATCAAATACGAACAATGTCACTACAGGCTACGGATTCGGAATAGATATCGTGCAAAGAATTTGTCAGATCCAAGAATGGGTATTAAAAATTTCAGAACAAAATTTTCGATACCACGTAAGTATCGAGTTTAATTCGCCTAATGTTACTTGAAGCCCTAATACATGGGAAGTTTCAGCCTTCCGACTTTTCCTATCACGGTGAACATGCACCAGACCGGATCCAAGACTTAAAGAAAAACCGGAAACCTCCCTGATGAGCTGAATCGGAAGTCTCCGCACGTCGATATGTATTGGCGTAGAAGATCGACTGATGACCACACCAGCCACGCCCGATCAACTCAGCCTTTATACAACCACAATGAAACAGAAGTAAGCGCCTTGAAAAAGAGCTCTTCAAGTAGCCGCCGAAGGATGATCCAAAAATCATTATTCACAGCGAAGAGTCACTCCATTGGGTGTTACGAGACTTTGATATTAATCAGCTAAAGCCACGCAGAACATTAAATTATTCTTCGGGGCTTTAATATAAATACAGCGCTGATTCCATTTAAGGTACCAAAAATACAATTTCCGCCACAATAGTATTCCCATGCAAGCCCTCTACGTGCACCATGCACCAGCTACAACATTTCCACCCCCAGAATTACGGCGAAAAATAAGGCCAGTATAATCAAGGCCATGTACAAGGTTGAGGTCAGCCAAAACATGAGTATCGTTTTACCCCAGGTTTGCTTATATGCGCGGTGTTGTAACAATAACAAATAAATGGGCACCCAAATAATCAGAATAGTCGAGATCCCATCGAGGACATCCCGAAACACGGGGAACTGTACGGCTAGTTTTTCAAAGCCCATCGCTACTAATATAACCACGAAAACAAAACTTTGACCGTGTAAGGCGATCGTCAGATGTTCCATGTATAAGCGGGGCTTGAATAGGTAGCATAGTTTTAAGAGCAATGCGTATATCGGCAATAGCACAAACATTGAACTCGATATGATATCGCCAGCCTGGCTCGCCAGTTTTTCGGGAGTGTCATTAAAAGCCCGAGCGACTTTCATGGCCATATCGTTTTCTGTTCGGTCGCCCTGTTCTTCATAATTGAGAGTTTCAGTTTCACCGAGCTTACTTAGATTTTTTTCAGCAAGACTTGGCTGCGCTAGATCGGTATTTTCAGAAGCTGATTCTTGAGGTGAAAGGCCTTCAGGCGCTGGCTCATCCTCCCCTTCGTCGTAATCCCAAAATAACATGGCACCATCAGTCACAAAGGCTCCCATTGTCGCATCTAGATCTTTGAGGGTTTCCACTTGATCAGCATTCAATAAATAGTCAGGTTCTTGGCGGGCTATTTGAACCTTGGTCATTTCAAGCAAGACTCTCGTTATGCTTTTTTTATCGCTTTCATCGAGTTGTTTCTTTAATTCTGATAGCTGCCCAGCGTATTCAGAGTGTTTTGCACGCTGAATTTCGTCCACATCAACACTCGTGAGCTTATTAATACGGGCATCAAGCTGAGCGATGATTTCTTTATCGGCTGCGCTATCGTCGCGGGTATTATCTAAGCGAATATCGCTCAGATACGGAAAGAGGAAAAAGAACAACACGTTCACAATAATAAACAAGCGCACCGGGGTGATATACCTGACACGCCGGCCAATGAAATACTGATTACTTAAAAATCCAGGACGAAAGATCAAAGACCACAACGTTCGGAGAAATTTTGAATCCAGCGCCATCCAATCATCAAACACTTCTTGGATATATTCGTAGAAATGTCGAACTGACTTGTGGCTCTCTTGGCCACACTGGCTGCAATAGCTACCCGATAGCTCGGCGTGGCAGTTTTGGCACTCTTGAGCAATCGGGATGATAGGATCATCCACTTCGGTCGACGGGAGCTGATCAGTAGTCATATTCGTAGGCACTTTGTTATTAATAGATAGCTACTTTGTTATTCATAGAACAACGCTGTTATTTTAGTCTTTAGCGTTGTCCGTTCGCTAGGTCTACCTTAAGCCACCAAGCTTAAAATAAACCACTCGCTAGCAACAGCATAGTAGCAAACTATCGCCTATTACTTGAACATTAGCCTCCGAAATGGACAAAAACCCCTTGAATGCGGTACTTTTGTAGTACCTCCCGTGAAAGTGAAGCGGTTTAAAATTCAAGCAGAAGCTAGAACTCAGTAAGCCTATAAGTTTGTTAACAGAAGAAGCTATCTATTCGCTACACTTAACTTCGCCAAAAAAATTAACAAGGTATTTAAAGCATGAAAAAGCTCGGGCATCATCGGTTATAGACATGGATATTTATCCAATTGCTCTAGGTCAACATCCAGAGTTTGACCCTCTACAAGATAACTAAGACCCAATGGGAATTGTATTTAACATACGTATCTTTAGAATCAGCCTCCTCAACGCGCCAATTTCTAAGAATGCTATTTGTCAGAATCTATTACAAAAGTAAATCTATATGATTAATACAATTTCAATCGGGAATTACAGGTCCCTACTCCATTTAACTATCCCCCTTAGCAACCTGAACGTTATCACTGGAGCTAATGCTAGTGGAAAGTCAAATCTGTACAAATCGCTACGTTTATTAGCTGAAACAGCTCAAGGCGGTGTTGTTAACGCCTTAGCAAAAGAAGGAGGTCTAGACTCCACATTTTGGGCCGGCCCTGAAAATATCACACAAAGGATGATAGACGGGGATATGCCCATCCAAGGAGGACCAAGAAAAAGTAGAGCGAGGTTAAGGTTAGGGTTTTCTGGCGATGATTATGGATATGCTATTTCTTTAGGCTTACCAACGCCATCAAGTTCAGCTTTCTCAGTAGCCCCCGAGATCAAAAAGGAATGCATTTGGGCCGGAAACACTTACCGCCCTGCAAGTACATTAGTAGATCGCGAAGGAAGTTTAATCAAAGTTCGTTCTGACAGAGGCTGGGAAGTTGTAAGCCAGCACACCAGTGGTTTCGACAGTCTATTTAGTCAAATTGCTGACCCTATAAGAACACCTGAAGTTGTTTCCTTGAGAGACAATATTCGTAACTGGCGCTTCTATGATCATTTCAGAACTGATGCAGATGCTCCAGCTAGGCAGCCTCAACTAGGAACCAGAACTCCAGTTTTGGATAATGATGGTCATGATCTAGCCGCAGCACTTCAGACCATAATAGAAATCGGAGATCCGCAAGCTTTATCCGATGCGGTAGATGACGCGTTCCCTGGTGCAAAGTTAGATATTCTCGTACAAGGTGACGGGAGGTTTTCTATAGAATTTCATCAGTATGGTCTCCTGCGTCCACTATCTGGTTTCGAGCTATCAGATGGCACCCTTAGATACCTGCTATGGGTGGCTGCACTATTAACCCCTAGGCCCCCATCATTGATGGTGTTGAATGAACCCGAAACTAGCCTACATCCAGACTTGCTGCCTGCTCTAGCCAAATTGATTGTTAAAGCGTCTAAATCAACTCAAGTATGGGTGGTATCTCACGCATCGCGATTAATTGCAGCACTCGAACGGTCTGATGACTGCAACTCTATTAACCTTGAGAAAAAATTGGGACAAACAAAAGTTATAGGCCAGGGAATGCTGGATGAACCAATGTGGACTTGGCCTGATAAGGGGAAATAATTTCAGCCCTGGAAGCAGACATACAACAGCCAGAGACGCCTCGGTTCTGCGTCACTCAAGGGTATCTGCATTACAAGTTTAGACGACAATATTTCAGAGGTATGGCGCAACGCACCTCCATTAAAAGATGAAACATAGTCTAAAGACTGCGCTTGCGACAGTAAAGTGGAGGTCTCTTTTAGATGGGCGTACGACTCTAGGTTATTGGCCTTACCGTCGACTGGAGAGAGGTTTTGTTAAAGTGTGCTTGGCTAGGCGCTTACGAATAAACCACCGATAACATGGCTATTCTGGGCTAAAGATATCGGCTATCAAGTTTTATCGCATGGAGGAGTGGAAGGGTCTCTGGCTGATGCCGCTATTCTTTGCGGTAGCGTTGTCGATATTGCTATTGGTTTGTGGCTGCTGTGCAATTGGAGGCTGAGTTGGTGTTTTAAAATACAGCTGATTATCATTGCGAGCTATACAGTTTTATTAACGATTATAGCGCCTTCTTTTTGGCTGCATCCCTTTGGGCCGCTGAGTAAAAACATTCCCCTGGCGTGCTTTATTTTTATTTTGCTACAAGACAGCCAGACCAACAATGCTCGCCCTTAAAAATTTAAGGCCGAGTATTGTGGACGACAAACAGGGTGAACTACAAAGTTAATCGAACAGCTTGCCAGGGTTGATTATGTTGTTCGGATCGAAGGCGTGTTTGATACCCCGCATAATGGCGATGTCTGTCGCGCTGCGGGTATATTCTAGATAGCCCTTTTTCACCAAGCCTACGCCGTGCTCGGCAGAGATTGAACCGCCATAGTTTTGCACGATTTCAAATACTTGTTTGTTAACCGCCTGACACTTAGCAAAGAATTCGTCTTTTTCCATGGTTTCTGGTTTGAGAATATTCAGGTGCAAATTACCGTCGCCAATATGCCCCCACCACACCAAGGTAAAGTCTGGGTAAGCATTGCTAACAACCGTATCGATATCTTCTAAAAAGCCAGGTACTTTTGAAACCGTCACCGAGACATCATTTTTATAAGGTGTGAATGGCGCGCAACACTCCGATAAGTTTTCACGCAGTGCCCAGAGGTTTTCGGCTTGCTGCTCGCTCTGGCTAATAACGCCGTCTTCTACCCAGCCTTGTTCCATACAGTATTCAAACACTGCCATGGCTTTGTCGGTATCGGCTTGGGATTGGTTTTCGTACTCGATCAAAACATAAAACGGCGTGGCAGATTCAAAGGGGCGTTGCAGGCCATGAGCTGTGGTTAGCTGGCAGCCAGACTCTGAAAAGAACTCGAACGCGGTGAGCTCCATATCGGCTTGGAAAGCTTTGAGGATTTCCATAATGGCCGACATTGCCGGCACCCCCAAGACCAATACGGACAAGTCTTTGGGTGGACGGGTTAAGCGCATAGTCGCTTCGCAGATTAAGCCCAATGTCCCCTCGGAGCCGGCAAACAAGTGACGTAAATCGTAGCCGGTATTGTTCTTTAATAAATCGTTGTTTAAATCCAGTAGTTCGCCTGTGCCCGTGACCACCTTTAGGCCTGCAACCCAATCTCGGGTCATGCCATATTTGATGACCTTAATACCGCCGGCGTTGGTCGCGATATTGCCACCGACCTGACTCGAACCCGCTGACGCGAAATCGACTGGGTAGTACAAACCCTGCTCTTGGGCATAATCTTGTAACTGCTGAGTGATTACTCCAGCTTGGCAGACGACCGTGCGGTCGACGGGATTAAACTCGCTGATTTGATTCATATAATCAAACGAGACAACGATTTCACCATTGGTAGCGACAGCGCCACCGCTCAAACCGGTACGGCCACCTGAGGGTACCAAGGCGATTTTTTGCTCGCTGGCAAACTTGACCAATGCCTGTACCTGTTCGATGGTCTTGGGGAAGACAATCGCCAAGGGGTCCACGGTGTATAATTTGGTCCAATCACAGCCATGACTCTGCAATGACTCATCGTCGATGCGCACCTTGTCTGGGTCGATAAAGGTTTTTAATTGCTCCGCGATGGCTTCGCGATGTGCTAATTCGGTCATTGATTTCTCGCTGTGGGCCTTAAGGCCGGCTGTTTTGCTATTTATCATGCCGCATTATATCGCTCGGGCCTTAGGCAACTGGGCCTAAAGCACTCGATGTTATCAATATAAAACGGTTGCCATGATATCTATGGTGGAGCTTACTATGGCGGCGTTTTATCACGCTCTCAGCTATTTATCTAATTACTCGTCGCCAGCTCAACCCATGAGGGAGAGCAAGGACGGTATCGCTTTTAATAAGCGCGCTGCATTTTTCCACAATGAGCGCCAGATTCAAGCCCTAAACGATAATAAACTCACCTTTGCCTTATCAGCTCGGTCTGCCAGCGATTATCAGGTGGCTCCCACAAACTTGGATCACAGGATTTTCAGCACGACAAACGTGCGATGTTTGCCAAAACAGCGAGCTGCTCAGACTGTTATCTGCCCCTTCAAATACAACACGGCCTCACCAGACATTAACACCCTGCCCTCTTCATTCTCGGTTATCAGCTCGCAGTTTAACTCCCCGCCTCGGGCCGATACCTGCTTTGCGGTCAAGCTGTTTTTATCAAGACGTTGCGCCCAATAGGGCACCAAGGTGCAATGTGCGGAGCCTGTAACAGGGTCTTCGTTGATACCGTGTACAGGGATGAAAAAACGCGATACGAAATCATGTTTATCTCCAGGGGCTGTCACAATCACGCCGTAATCGTGCAGCGGGGCTAGTGCCGAAAAATCGGGCGCCACAGCCTCCACCTGTTGCTGGCTTTCTAATACCAGCAGCCAGTCTCGTGATAAACCCGAAAAAGACAGCTGCCTTGCATCGACGCCTAAAGCCGCCAACAACGCCTCGGGAGCTTTTTTCTCGAGTGCTGGGCGCGCAGGGAAATTAAGGCTGATGCCTTGGGCGCTTTTCACAACCGTTAACAAGCCGGCCTTTCTGGTTGAGAAAACAATCTGGCCCTTGTTCCATTCAAGCTCTTCAAACAGCACATATGCAGAAGCCAGTGTGGCATGCCCGCACAGATCAACTTCGAAGCTTGGGGTAAACCAACGCAGTTCGTAATCCGCCTGTGGCGTATCTATTACAGCTCCAGTGTTGGCGTCTGACAGGTCTTTGGTGGCAACAAAGAATGCGGTTTCCGATAGATTATTTTCAGCGGCTATTGATTGCAGCAGCGCATCGGGCAACCATTTTTGCAGAGGAATGACGGCTGCGGGATTGCCACCAAAAACATCTTGGCTAAAGGCGTCTACTTGAAAGATATCGAGCTTCATCTTATTAATTTCCATTTATGCTGGCTTTTGCTACAAATTAAGCGCTAGTGTTAAGGGCGTAATCTTAGAGTTTGATTTTAGAGTGTAAATATAGCGTTCAAATTTTCACCTAGGGAGCGATGAATATAGTAGGGGAGCCACTGACACTGCAACAGATACAGTTGTTAAAAAAATCACCGTAACAGCCGCACTTTATCTTTCACAGACTTAGGAAACCTCTAATTAAGACACCCCAGCAATTCATTAACCGCCACGTTAAATCGCTAAACCATAGCGTGGTGACTACCGAACAGTTTGCCCCCCCTCATAAATCCAGTTTGAACAAATTATCATCATCGGCTCCCAGCAGTCCGCTGCTTGCTATAATTTTTCCTCGCCCCACCTCTCCTTTTCTATCAACCTTCAGGCCATTTAATACAATGAGGCCAGCATAATTGACAGCCTCGGGCACAAGTGATTAATTACAGCCCCTAAGACGTGGGAATAACAGATATGCTTTATATCTAAAAATAGCGCTTGGGTACTTGAAGTCCTGCAGGAAAACTGTAATGGTTAGTAGTTAAGAGCTTTAGACGTCACACACAAGAGCAGTCGTTATCGTGCCTACAATGGGCGGAGCTTTTTTGCATTTGACGCGGCGACCCACAACGATAAAAACCACATTTGAGCTATTACATTGATCATGATTGAGCCTACTCGCCACCTTTCAACGATGGCAAAAACACTAATTTGTAGCGTTGCTCTAAGCACCGCATCATTTTCAGTCACCGCCGACAGCCTTTTGAACGGCATTGCCAGCTACAGTAAGCTGGGTAAAGAGCGCTTTATAGCCGGCCTCTATGTAGACTCAACCAGTACAGACTCGCAACAATTATTGAACAGCCAAACACCACAGAAGATGGAGATGCGAGTCACCATTAAACGACTTTCTTCACGCAGCCTCACTCGACTGTGGATCGAAAGCATGGCGATAAACAACCCTCCCGAAGTGTTGCAACAACAAGCCGATGCCATGGTGCAGTTTTCCAAGTTGTTGCGCCGCACCCTGCGAACCGGCGACCACTTGAGTATCCATCGAGTTGAGCTTGGGAAGACACAAATTAGTCTTAACGAGCAAGTCCTCGGTACTATCGAGCAAGAGGGCTTCTTTAAAAGCCTCTTGAGCACATGGGTCGGATCAGTGCCGTTCTCATCAAGCTTTAAAGCGGAAATCTTAACCGGCGGAAACATTAACACCGAAATTGAAAATCGTTTCCTGTCGACTAACCCTACCCCTGAACGCATCGCACAGCTAGTCGAAAAACTGGCCGCAAAGCAGGCAAGAGCAGCAGCGACGACTGCGCCTAGCCAACAAATTGATA
>Ga0105357_10001529_pt1 | contig 12404 bp, 10 predicted proteins | sample GOMGulsemesocosm_4_FD_83660 | JGI IMG/M metagenome (GOLD analysis project Ga0105357, IMG submission 83660) | Methane-oxidizing microbial communities from mesocosms in the Gulf of Mexico - GOM15B Gulf of Mexico | ecosystem: Environmental > Aquatic > Marine > Cold seeps | place: USA: Gulf of...
CCTTCGTACGGATAAACGTCGATCACGTCGCCGGTGTTCATTTCGGAAACGTCAAACTCGATCGGCAGGGCGCCGGCATCTTCCATGGTGTTGTAGAAGATAGGAGCGATCTTGTTACCGAAGCAGAAGCCGCCAGCGCGCTTGTTGGGTACGTACGGGATGTCGTCACCGAAGAACCACAGCACGGAGTTGGTAGCAGACTTACGTGAAGAACCGGTACCCACAACGTCACCAACGTAGGCAACAGGGAAGCCATTGGCCTTGAGCTCTTCGATCTGCTTCAGCGGACCAGTCACGCCTTGCTCGACGGGTTCGATGCCTTCACGGGCCATTTTCAGCATGGCCAGGGCGTGCAACGGAATGTCGGGGCGTGACCAGGCATCCGGTGCGGGAGACAGGTCGTCGGTGTTGGTTTCGCCAGTCACCTTGAACACGCTCAGGCTGATCTTGTCGGCCAGTGTCGGACGATTGGTGAACCACTCGCCAGCAGCCCAAGACTGCATAACGGCTTCGGCATTGGCATTGCCTTTCTTGGCGCGGTCGGCAACGTCGTGGAAGGCATCAAACATCAGCAGTGTGTGCTTGAGTTCCTTGGCGGCAGCGGCGGAGAGCTCGGCATCGTCCAACAACTCAACCAGGGTGGCAATGTTGTAGCCGCCCTGCATAGTGCCCAGCAGCTCAACGGCGCGCAGCTTGGTCAGCAGTGGGGAAGTGGCTTCACCCTTGGCGATGGCAGACAGGAAACCGGCCTTGACGTAAGCGGCTTCGTCAACGCCCGGCGGGACGCGGTTGGTGAGCAGATCAAGCAGGAACTCTTCTTCGCCAGCCGGCGGGTTCTTTAGCAGATCTACCAAACCGGCAGTTTGTTCGGCGTTCAGCGGCTGAGGCACGATGCCCTGGGCTGCGCGCTCTTCAACGTGTTTGCGATAGGCTTCAAGCACAGTTATTACCCTCATCAGTCTGTTCCGTCCGTGACGGAACGGTCATCCTTTCGGACCCCGGGAAGCACTGAATAAACATCTTGGGTAAAGGGGGCTATTCAGTGCTTCCCTGTGTGCCGACAATAAAGACTGGTTCAGACGCAGGCCCGTACGGTGGGGGCAACCTGGGTAACTGGGTTGGCAGATACGAGACGGGTTGCGGGCTAACGCCTGAGACACAGCCCTAACGGCGGGCTGATTCTACAGTAAGCCCGGTGTAAAGTTAAGTTATCCATGCATTGTCTGGCGAATGAGGCAATCTGCGCGCAGGCGCGCTGGGTAAATGCCTGGCGGCTGGTTTACCATGGCTGCGGTAACCCATCTGCCTTTCCCGCCGTCGAGAGTTCGTATGAAAGATTTGCCCGATTACACTTGCACTACGCCCTGTGTTGGCCTGTGCTCGACCGTTTACGGGGACTTGGTGTGTCGCGGCTGCAAACGGTTCAGCCATGAGATTATCAACTGGAATCGTTATGATGCGTCAGCCAAGGCAGCTGTATGGCAACGGTTGGAGCAGTTGCTCGAACAGGTCGTAGCAGCGCGAATTGAAGTTGTCTCGGTACTTGCCTTGCATGCGGCCCTGGAGCGGCTTCAGGTTAAAGTCTCGATGCAGTCCTCGTTGGCGTTAAAGGTATTGCGACTGATACCGCGACTGGAAGAGGGCGGATTGGCGGCCAGCGGTTTGCGTCTGCGTAGCCACTGTGCCGAGCTCACCTTGAAGCAACTGCGCGATGAGCTCGACAGCGCCTACTTCGAGTTGTCCTGTGCTTACCACGAGCGCCGGGTGGGCGCTGCGGGTTAGAGCATTTGCAGGTTATTTTTCCAGTAGCTCTTCCAGGTGCGCCAGGGTGTCATCGGGCTTGAGGACCAGTACGTCGGTATTGAGCTGATCCAGGACCACCTCAGCCGTATTGCCAATTAAAGCGCCGGCAATGCCTTTGCGACCAATCGTACCTATGACCGTAACGCTGGCGCCTATCTTGTTGGCAACAAAGGGAATCAGTGTGTCTGCCGGGCCTTCATCTATGTGCAGGTGCTGTGTGTCGATGGCGTACTTCCCGGTGTATTCGGCCGAGGCCTCCTGATAGCTCGCAGCGATGCTTTCACGCAGCTGAAAGGTCGGGTCGGCAGAAGACAGCATCGGAGCCGGGTGCGCGCTGATCAGATGCAGCTGGCCGTCTACCATCTCTGCGATATCGGCCGCGTGGCTGACGATGGTGTCATGTAGCACGTGGTGCTGATCGTCATGGCTACCCAAGTCAATGGCCGCCAACACGCTGCCCTTGATCCAGCTGTCGCTGTTTTTCACCATCAACACCGGCGCCGGGCAGTAACGCAGCAGCTTCCAATCTTCCGGCGTCAGCAGTGCCTTGCGCAGCGCGCTGTCGGGCAGGTGCTGTTTGATCACCAGGCCGCAGCCTTCACGTACCACCGCTCGATTGACGGTATCGGTCATGTTGTTGTACCAGCTTTGGCTGAAACCGCAGGCTATGCCGCTGGCTTTCAATTGATCTGCCAAGCCCTGCAATAGCGGAGTGTGATCCTGGCGGTTTTCACACACCAGCAAATGCAACTCCGACTCGATAAAGCCGGCGATGAGCGAGGCGCGTTTGAGTGCAACCTGCTCGTTTTGTGTGGGATCAATGACCACGAGAATGCGTTTCACAGCTTGCATGGCGTTCTCCTTGTTCAGCCTGCGGTGGTAACCGTTTACCTGTGTTCAATGTAGCCGCTTTTTGCTGCGCCCACATTGATTCAGGTCTATACACGCGACTGATAAGCCGGCACAAAGAGGTATACTGTGCCGCTTTACCCTTGCCTGAATGAATCGCCATGCTGCCAGACGAACTAGTCGCCTTTTTGCCCTGCGCCACACCCGATGCTTGGGTTGAGCAAGCGCTTTCGCACCCGGAAGAACTGCTGATTGACCATGCCAACTGTGAAAAGAAGGCAGCCTCGACTGCACTGAACCTGATGTTCAGGTACATCGATAAGCCTGACTTATTGCAGAAGATGTCGCGTCTGGCACGCGAGGAGCTGCGTCACTTCGAACAGGTGACCGCGCTCATGCAGCGTCGGGGCGTGGCCTATCGCGGTCTTTCGGCTAGCCAGTACGCACAGCGGTTGCGTCAGCATGTGCGTACCGTAGAGCCGGGGCGATTGGTTGACACCCTGATCGTGGGCGCCTTTATCGAGGCGCGCTCCTGCGAGCGCTTTGCCAAGCTGGCACCGCATCTGGATGCAGATCTGGGCGATTTCTATCGCTCGCTGTTGAAGTCAGAGGCGCGGCACTATCAGGATTATCTCAAGCTGGCGCGCACGCACGCTGAGGGTGACATTGAAGACCGTATCGCGTTGTTCCGTGAGCTGGAGCAGCAAGCGATATTGGCTGACGATGCAGAGTTTCGTTTTCACAGCGGGGTAGCGGCCTGATAGGCTGCTAGCTCGACGCCAGGGTGCTGTCTCTGGTACGACCGCCTTTGATTATCCGGGAGTGATTTGATGCATCAGCGCCAACAGCTTGACCTCCGCGCAGCCCCTGTTACTCGCTTGCTACAGCATTTTTTTGCGGCCAGTTTACTGTGTGGGGCCGCCGGCGTGTTCGCGGCCGACAATGTCTGTGAGCGCGTGGTAGTAACGGGCAACCCGGATTATCCACCGCTAATCTGGGCGCCGGAGCAGGGAGATCAGGCGCTTACCGGGGTGGCAGTAGAGATGCTGCAATCGGCTCTGGCCGAGAGCAATATCGAGGTAGAGGTGCTGAACCTGGGGTCACGCCTCAAGGCGTTGGAAGCGGTAGAGCGTGGTCAGGTTGACATCATGGCTGGCCTGTTCATGTCTCGCGAGCGCCTGTCCAGCGTCGATTACGTCTATCCGGCCATTATGGACGTGCCCAGTGTGTTCTTTGTGCGCCGTGGCGCGGCTTTTCCCTATACCGGTTGGCAGGACCTGCGTGGCAAGCGCGGCGCAGCGCAGGAGGGCAGTCGTTTTGGCCTGTCGTTCGATACCTATGCGCAGGACAATTTAGAGCTGCAGCGAGAAAGCACCGGCGAGGCCGCCCTGCGCAAGCTTTTGGCCGGCAAGCTGGATTACGTCGTGCTGGAGCGTTACCAGGGCCTCGCATTGGCGCAGCAGATGCGCGTAGATGATCAGCTTGACACGCTTGAAGGGTCCTTCATCAACGCACCGCTGTACGTCGCCATTTCGCACAACTCGGTGTGCAACTCCCCTGACTTGCGTGCCGCGCTGGCTTTGGGCATGCAGGAACTGACACAGCGAGGTGAGAGCCGTCGCCTGCTCGACAAGTATCGCGCCATTTGGGCGGCGCCTTTCATGCCCGCTGCGGAACCAGCGGCGGAAGTGCCGTTGGAAGAGTGAATCGCAGGCTGAACAGTCTTGCTGTTGCTAATCTGTACTGGTCATCTGTATTGCATCTGTCACTGTTGTGGTGCTGATTTTCTCGGTTAGTCTGTAATAGCACCCTTTGCGGGTGCAGGCTATTTATGCCGGGAGGGCAAGTGCAATGACCAGTCTGTTGTATCAGAAAATCGCCAGTCAGTTGGCCGAGGATATCCAAAGCGGCGTGTACCAGCCGGGTGAGCGGGTGCCTTCGGTGCGAAAGCTGAGTACACAGAAGGGTGTAAGTCACGCCACCGTGCTTCAAGCCTATGCCACGCTGGAAGACCAAGGGCTAATACACGCGCGCCCACAGTCCGGTTACTACGTGCACCAGACGCCCGCATTGACCGCGCCCACGCCGCCAATTGCGCGGGTTGAGGCGCCCTACGCGGTAACCCGCAGTAGCATCATTACCGAAATTCTGCTCCAGGCCCGTCGCGAGGGTGTGATGCCTCTGGGCGCCGCGGTGCCGTCCAGCGAGTTTCTGCCGTTGCGCGCGCTGCACCAGCAAATGAGCAAGGTAACCCGTTTTCACAGCCAGAAAGCCTTCAGTTACACCTTTAGTCCTGGATACGAGCCACTGCGGCGCCAGGTCGCCATTCGTATGCGTGATGCGGGCGCCGTGATCGATCCGGCCAATGTGGTGATCACCAATGGCTGTGTTGAGGCGCTGCAGTTATCCCTGCGGGCGGTTACCAAGCCGGGCGATCTGATCGCCACCGAATCACCCAGTTATTATGGCCTCGTGCAATTGTGCGAGCTGCTTGACCTCAAGGTAGTGGAGATTCCGTCTGATCCGGATACCGGTCTTAGCCTGGAGACCCTGCAGTCGGCGCTGGAGCGGTGGCCAGTCAAGGCGCTGGTGCTGACTGCGCGGGCCGGCAACCCCATGGGCGCGACCATGCCGGAGCATCGCCAGCGCAAGCTGGTTGGGATGATGGCGCAGCGTAATCTGCCAATCATTGAAGACGATATCTACGGCGAGCTGATGTTTGATCATGGCCAGTCCAAGGCGCTCAAGGCCTTCGATTGCTCGGACACGGTCATTTACTGCTCGAGTTTCTCGAAAACCATCTCACCCGGCGTGCGTACCGGCTGGCTGATCACCAAGCGCTATCAGGAAACGATCGAAAAGCTGCAGACCTTTACTACACTGTCGGCCTGTAGTGTCAGCCAGATGGCTGTCTCTGCGTACCTTGAAAACGGCGGCTATGACCGCCATCTGCGGCATATTCGCCAGGAATACTGCAAGAACCTCAGTCTGTTTCAGTTGGCGGTGCAGGAGTTTTTTCCAGAAGGTACGAGGATTACTCGCCCCAAGGGCGGGTTTATCCTCTGGATCAGCCTGCCCGGTGGCGTAAATACCCTTACGCTGTTCAACCGCGCGCTGATGCACAACATCAGTATTTGCCCCGGCGTAGTGTTTAGCAATTCTGACCAGTTCAACCATTGTCTGCGGCTCAATTGCGGTATTCCCTGGAATCGCGCTACCGAGCAGGCGGTGATGACGTTGGGTGTGTTGGCCAAGCAGCTGTTGCAGGAAACCTTGCCGGCAGCGGAACAGAAAGACAAGGAAGTCAACGAAGGGCGCAAGGCATCCTGATATTTATCAGTAGCTTAGAGGTATTTGTTGGAGTTTAAAGTTAAAAGGCAGCCTAAGGTTAGGCTGCCTTTTTTCTGCTGCGGGGTCAGTGCTGCGCGGCAGCTGCGGCTTCGCGTGCCTTCAGATACTGCCGTTTGAGCTGTTGTGACAGCTCGATAATCTGCTCGCGCATCCAGCGGTTGGCCGGGTCCTGATCGGTGCTTTCATGCCAGAACAGGTGGGTCTCGATGGCTGGCACGTCGTCGATTGGCAGTACGGTCCAATGCAGGTCGTGCCGCTCTGCGAAGCGCTCGTGCACGGTCATGACCATGTCAGTCGATTCCAGCACCAAGGGGGCCATCTGGTAATGCTGCGAGCGCATGACCACGCGGCGCTGAATACCCATTTTGCCCAGCGCCAGATCCACGTGACCAAGCCCATTGCGGCGACTGGAGATGTGAATGTGCGACTGAGCCAAGTAGTCATCCAGAGTGATCTTTTCTTTCTTGGCCAGCGGGTGACCCTTGCGCATGACGCAGACGTGGCGATCTTCAAATAGCTTGACGTGGCGCACCTGAGTGTCGGTATTGAGCGGCGCATCAATGGCAAAATCCAGACGACCGGCCGCCAGTTCCTTGGTGGTTTCCCGGCGCTTGATCAAGAAGCTGTCTATATTGATGTTCGGCGCCATGCGGCGAATACGGCCAGCCAGGTGCGGCAGAATCACCGCCTCGGTGAGGTCGGTCATGCTGATGCGGTAGGTTTTGGTGGCCTGTTCCGGCACAAAGCTGCGGCTTTCTTGCACGGACACGCGCAACAACTGCAGGGCGCTGCGTACCGGGGTGATGATGTTCTGCGCCATTGGTGTCGGCACCATACCTTGGGCGGTACGCACAAACAGCGGGTCGTTGAAGGTTTCACGCAAGCGGGCGAGAGCGTTGCTCACGGCGGGTTGAGTGATGCCGACGATTTGCCCGGCGCGGGTAAGATTGGCTTCTGTATAGATTGCGTCAAACACAATGAACAGATTCAGATCGACCTTACTGAGGTTCATCGCAACTTCCTTACTTAAATGGCTCATGACGAGACAAACAGGTCTGCGGATCGGCCAAGTATATATTGCTTATGAATGTTAATACACGACAAAAATAGGTTAGATAAATCGAGCGAGGTCATCTAGCATTTTCCTCGTCGATACCCAACAACCAAAGGCAACCACTATGGATTTCGGATATTCCCCCAAGGTTAAAGATCTGCGAGAGCGTGTAGACGCTTTCATGCAGGAGCACGTTTTTCCCGCCGAGCACATTTTTCATCAGCAGGTGAATGAAGGAGATCGCTGGCAGCCTACGGCTATCGTCGAAGAACTCAAAGTCAAGGCGCGTGCCGCCGGCCTGTGGAACCTGTTCCTGCCTGAGTCCGAGCTGGGCGCTGGTTTGACTAACCTCGAATACGCACCGCTTGCGGAGCTGATGGGGCGTTCCGGCCTGGCTTCCGAGGCATTCAACTGCAGTGCGCCGGACACCGGCAATATGGAAACCATCGTCCGCTATGGCAACGAAGAGCAGAAAGAGCGCTGGGTCAAGCCGCTGCTGGCTGGCGAGATTCGTTCCTGCTTTGGTATGACCGAGCCGGGCGTTGCTTCTTCCGACGCTACCAATATGCAGGCCAATGCGCGCCGTGAAGGTGATGAGTGGGTCATCAACGGCCGCAAGTGGTGGACCTCCGGTGCCTGCGACCCGCGTTGCAAGGTTATGATCTTCATGGGTCTGACCAATCCCGATGCGCCCCGTCACCAGCAGCACTCGATGATTCTGGTGCCGATGGATGCGCCTGGTTTGAAGGTTATCCGTCCGCTGCCGGTGTTCGGTTATGACGATGCGCCACACGGCCACGCTGAAGTTGTGCTGGAGAACGTACGCGTTCCCTACGAAAACGTCTTGTTGGGTGAAGGTCGCGGCTTTGAGATTGCTCAAGGTCGCCTTGGGCCAGGCCGTATTCACCACTGCATGCGTTCGATTGGTGCCGCCGAGCGCGCACTGGAGCTGATGTGCAAGCGTTCCGTTGAGCGTGAAGCCTTTGGCAAGCGCTTGGCGCAGCTGGGCGGCAACATCGATCTGATTGCCGAGTCACGTATCGAGATCAACCAAGCTCGCCTGCTGACCCTGAACGCGGCTTACATGATGGACACGGTGGGTAACAAGGTCGCCAAGAGTGAAATCGCCCAGATCAAGGTGGTTGCACCCAACGTGGCGCTGCGCGTGATCGATCGTGCGATTCAGATGCACGGCGGTGCTGGTGTTTCCGAGGATACGCCGCTGGCGCACATGTATGCCATGCAGCGCACCCTGCGCCTGGCTGACGGCCCGGACGAAGTCCACCGTGCTGCCATCGGCAAGCACGAGCTGGGCAAGTACATGGCGCGCTAATCAGCCCGCCGGCCTAAAAAACCCGCTCCTGGTGAGCGGGTTTTTTGTGTCTGAGTGCCCTGTAGTTACAGTCTTTACAGACGCAGCAGCGCCCACCCGAGAGCATCTTCGGATGAGGCGTGGGAGTTGACGTTGCTGAAGCCTGGCGGGGGAGTGCCGGGCCTGGCGACCTGTTAGCGGGCGCGGTAGGTGATGCGACCTTTGGTCAGGTCGTAGGGCGTCAGTTCAACGCGAACCTTGTCACCGGTGAGGATGCGGATGTAGTTTTTACGCATCTTGCCTGAAATGTGGGCAGTCACGACGTGGCCGTTTTCCAGTTCAACGCGGAACATGGTGTTCGGCAGGGTGTCGATGATGGTGCCTTCCATTTCAATACTGTCTTCTTTTGCCATTAAGCAATGACCTCTTGGGTTTGTTCACAGACGGGCGTATTTATATCAATGCCCGCAAAAAAGGTGAGCAATTGTGCCTGAAAAAGAGCCCAAGCGCCAAGTTTGACGGACTTTTTTTACAAAAGGTGTGCTGCAGGTTGATTGCTGCCTGCCTAGGTGAGGCGGACCCAGCGCTGATTCACCAGCATTTCTATCGGGCGATACTCGGTCTTGTAGTTCATCTTGCGACATTCCTTGATCCAGTAACCCAGATAGACTGCGTCTAGCTCCAGCTCACGGGTGTGCTCGATCTGCCAGAGAATTGCGTAACGGCCGAGGCTGCGCTTGTGCTGGTCGGGATCAAAGAAGGTGTAGACCGCCGAGGTGCCGCGTTGCATCTTGTCGGTGACGGCGACGGCAAGCAAGGTTCCCGCCGTGTCGCGGAAGGTGAAGAAACGACAGAAGTGCCAGTCCTTGACCAGAAACGATGTGAATTGCTCGCGGCTGGGTGGATACATATCGCCGTCGGCATGTCGGGCGATGATGTAACGCCGGTACAGGTCGTAGACTTCGTCATTGGGTAACGGGTCCGTTTCTTCCACCAAGAGATCGCGGTTCTTCTTCAGAATGCGTTTTTGCTGTGAGGAGGGGGTGAACACATCCACCGGGATGCGTGCCGGGATACAGGCGTTGCATTCGCGACAATGCGGCCGGTACAAGTGGTCGCCGCTACGCCGAAAGCCCATTTCCGATAACTGGCTGTAGGTTTCCAGATCGAGTGGTTGCTGAGGATCAAGAAACAGCGTGGTAGCCTGCTCACGCGGCAGATAGCTACAGGGGTGCGGGTGGGTTGCGTAAAACTTGAGTTGGGACAGGTCGGTCATGGTCTGACTCCCGGCGGCGTGTTGCCAGTATAGAGCTGGGCGAGGTCCCGTTCAAAGGGCGCTAATCAAAATGCGCGGCGGGGTTCTTCTCAGTCAGCGCGCCAGCACGAGCCCTGCTCCGGTGGGCATAGTTGCTGCAGTCGTTGCAGAAAATCGCCGCGTGGCATGCTTCTGGCGCCCAGGCTGAACAGGTGGTCTGTTGGCATCTGGCAGTCAATCAGTGCAAAGCCGCAGTTCTCCAGGTGCTGAGCCAGCGCGATGAAGGCCAGCTTGGACGCATTGGTGCGTATGCTGAACATGGATTCACCGAAGAAAACGCGCCCCAATGCCAGGCCGTAGAGGCCTCCCACTAATTCTTTGTCGTCCCAGACCTCAATGGAGTGAGCGTGACCAAGCTCGTGTAGTTGCGTGTAGGCCGCTTGCATGGCTGGGGTGATCCAGGTGCCCTCGGCGTCGCGCCTGGGGGCGGCGCAGGCACGCATGACGGCAGAAAAGTCCTGGTCGCGAGTGACGGTAAAGGGCGTTTGACGCATGAATTTTTGCATGCTGCGCGATATGTGCAGCTCTGCTGGCGCCAGCACGGTGCGCGGGTCGGGGCACCACCAGAGTAAGGGTTGACCGGCCGAGTACCAGGGAAAGATGCCGTTTCGGTAGGCGTTCAACAGGCGCGCGGGGGAAAGATCACCGCCGGCGGCCAGCAAGCCATTGGGCGATTGCATCGCGCGGTTGCCAGGCGGGAACGCGATACTGTCGGCGGTTAGCCAGGTAAGTTGACCCATAGCGGCCTCAGCGGGTTTGATCGTTCAAATGGTTTATCAATATTGCCTTATAAGTTATTGTCCTTCATACAGAAAGACAACCCGATAACTGGAACCCGCAGCACTGATTGCGGTCATGGTTAACGCTATTGTGCTCTGCAATTGTGAAATGCACTGGCAGAGGCCGTACAATAATCGCCTTAATAACGATGGAAGCTCCCGTTTTGAAGGATACCGCAGCCCAGAAGAATCCACTTGCCTGGCGAGAGCAGCTCTCGTTGCGTCTTCGTGAAGGCGCGTTGCTGGCGATGATCGCCCTGTGCCTGTACCTGTGCATGGCGTTGTTCACCTATAGCGCAGGCGATCCCGGGTGGACCCGAAGTGCTGGGCCTGTGACGGTGCAAAATGCTGGCGGCCGGATGGGCGCCTGGATTGCTGATGTGCTGCTGCTCACCCTGGGCTACCTGGCGTTTCTGTTTCCGCTGATTGTCGGGGTCAAGGTATGGCAGATGTTCCAACGCCGCCATCTACCTTTTGTCTGGAATGGGTGGCTGTTTTCATGGCGTCTGATCGGGTTTGTGCTGACGCTTCTAGCCGGTACTGCGCTGGCAGCGTTGCACGGTACGCCGCCAGCGTCCTTCCCTGAAGGGGCAGGGGCCGGAGGGGTGCTTGGTCAACTGCTTAGTGATTTGGCCAAGCCGGTGCTTAACCTGCAGGGCAGCACTTTGCTGTTTCTTACCCTGTTTCTGTTCGGTATTACGGTATTTACCAATTTGTCGTGGTTCAAGGTCATGGACCTGACCGGTCGAATCACCCTTGACCTGTTTGATCTGCTCAAGCGCGCCTGGACTGGCTGGCGCTCGCGTCGCGCCGATGATCGCGTGCGGGACGATGCCCCCGCGCCTCGCGCCAAAGCGCCGGCCGCGCGCCAGGAGCCCGCCTTTAGCGCCGAGGAGCAGCGCCGCGCTGATGCCTCACGCGCACAACGTCAGGAAGCGCAGGCCAAGTACACCGCAGCGCGCGAAAGTCGTGTGCCGCCGGAAATCGTGCCGCTGGATACCAAGCCGCCTGAACCCAGCGTGCGCTTACAGAAAGAAAAGCAATCGAAGCTGTTTGCCGACACGGTCGAACCGGGGTCGCTGCCGCCGATTTCCCTACTGGATCCGGCCAGCAAGAAAACCAAAGGCTTCTCCGCCGAGTCCTTGGAAGGCATGTCGCGTCTGCTGGAAATCAAGCTGAAAGACTTTGGCGTGGAGGCCGAGGTCGAGAAGGTACAGCCGGGCCCGGTAATCACCCGGTTCGAAATTCAGCCTGCCGCGGGTGTGAAGGTCAGCAAGATCACCAATCTGGCCAAGGATCTGGCACGTTCGCTGGCGGTGATCAGCGTGCGTGTGGTTGAGGTGATCCCCGGCAAGACCACGGTCGGTATCGAGATTCCCAATGAAGATCGCGAGATCGTGCGCCTGTCCGAGGTGCTGGAAACCCGTGAGTTCGATGATGCCCAGTCGCCAGTTACCCTGGCGCTGGGGCACGACATTGGTGGTCATCCGGTGATGGCAGACCTGGCCAAGATGCCGCACTTGCTGGTCGCCGGCACCACCGGCTCGGGTAAGTCGGTGGGGGTGAACGCGATGCTGCTCAGCATTCTGTTCAAATCCACGCCAGATGAAGTCCGCTTGATCATGGTCGACCCCAAGATGCTGGAACTGTCGATCTATGAAGGCATTCCGCACCTGTTGGCGCCCGTGGTAACCGACATGAAAGAGGCGGCCAACGCGCTGCGCTGGTGTGTGGCGGAAATGGAGCGGCGCTACAAGATGATGGCGGCGCTCGGCGTGCGCAACCTGGCCGGTTACAACCGCAAGGTCAAGGACGCCGAAAAGGCCGGCGAGCCGCTGCGTGATCCGCTTTACCGCCGCGAGAGCATGGAAGACGAGGCGCCGGAACTTGAGGCGCTGCCGGTGATCGTAGTGGTAATCGACGAATTTGCCGACATGATGA
>Ga0105357_10001535_pt1 | contig 12370 bp, 11 predicted proteins | sample GOMGulsemesocosm_4_FD_83660 | JGI IMG/M metagenome (GOLD analysis project Ga0105357, IMG submission 83660) | Methane-oxidizing microbial communities from mesocosms in the Gulf of Mexico - GOM15B Gulf of Mexico | ecosystem: Environmental > Aquatic > Marine > Cold seeps | place: USA: Gulf of...
CAACGCCTGCGCACCGCTCATCGAGCTCTCTTCATCGGCGGTGGCAAGGATGATCAGTGGTTGCTTGAAAGGTTTATCCGCGTGTTGCTTCAGGGCTTCGATGATCAGCGCGAAAAAGCTTTTCATGTCGCAACTGCCAAGACCATACCAACGACCGTCGGCCTCGGTCAGCTTGAAGGGGTCGTACTGCCACAGCTCGGGGTCGCAGGGAACCGTGTCGGTATGGCCAGCCAGAACCAGTCCACCAGGGCCGGAACCCAGGGTGGCAATCAGGTTGGCCTTGCCCGGTTCGTTTGGCACCTCCTGAATCTGACAATTGAACCCCAGCTCTTCCAGCCAACTGGCGAGTAGGTGAATCACGTCCAGGTTGGACTGGTCGATGGAAGGCTGACTGCAACTGATCGATTGGGTCTGGAGCAGGGCGTCGAATTGCGCCCTGAGCGAAGGGATGGCCATAGATACTCCTGGCGGACTGGGCTGGCAAGTTCAGGCCAGCTTAGCCCGCCAGGATGTCAGCGTCAGCCGAAAATACCGCTGAGGATAAAGAAAAACACAATTGAAAGTGCCGCGCCGGCGGGCAGGGTGATGACCCATGAGCTGAAAATGGTACCAATCACGCGCAGGTTCAGCGCGCCGATACCCCTGGCCATGCCCACACCCAGCACGGCTCCCACCAGAGTGTGCGTAGTGGAAATGGGCAAGCCGATACCGGAAGCAGACACCACAGTGGTGGCCGTCGCCAACTCGGCTGCGAAGCCACGGCTGGGGGTCAGTTCGGTAATGTGCTTGCCGATGGTGGCAATCACGCGATAACCATAGGTCGCCAGACCGATAACGATGCCGACCCCGCCAAGCAGCAGGACCCACCCCGGGACCACGGAGCGCGCAGCCACCTCACCGCCGGTCTGCAGCACGCCAACAATCGCCGCTAGAGGGCCAACCGCGTTTGCCACGTCGTTGGAGCCGTGGGCAAAGGCCATGGCGCAGGCGGTAAAGATCATCAGAACAGCGAACACTTTCTCGACGCTGGCGTAGTGGAAATCCTTGTCCGCCGCCGGGTCGGCCTTGATGCGGGTCAGCAGGGCCATTCCCAACAGCATAATCAGCACGCCTACCGCTATGGCGATCAAGAAGCCCTGCGTGTTGCTAATGTCCAGCCCGACGTGCTTGAGCCCCTTGGTGAGTGTCATCAGGGTGACCACGAAGCCTACAGCGAACATGTACAGCGGCACATATCGTTTGGCATTGGTAAAAGGATCATCGGTATTGAGGATCAATTTGTGTACGCTAATGAAGATCATGAACGCCACGATTCCTGACAGCAGGGGTGATATGACCCAACTGGCGACGATCGGCACGACACCGCCCCAATTAACGGCGTCCATGGAGACGCCAACAGCGCCGAAACCGATCACCGCACCAATGATCGAATGGGTGGTGGAGACAGGCCAGCCCTTGAGTGAGGCAATCAGCAGCCAACAACCGGCTGCCAACAGCGACGCCATCATCCCGAAGATCATCTGCTCGCCGCTGATCAGTTCGGAATCGAGAATGCCGCTGCGAATGGTCTGGGTAACCGATCCGCCGGCCAGGTAAGCGCCAAGAAATTCGAAAACGATGGCAATCATGATCGCCTGTTTTATCGTCAGGGCGCGTGAGCCAACGGAGGTACCCATGGCGTTGGCCACATCGTTTGCGCCGATGCCCCAGGCCATGAAGAAACCGAACAGGCAAGCAAGGATCAGCAGGATGGTGCCGTATTCTGCAATCAGGTTCATGTTGGAAATACTCTGTTTGGGTGCATGAAGACTGACCGCTAGCGGGCCATCAATTGTTCCAGACGGTTACCGACGCGCTGCGCCCGATCCGCCACATCGCCGATCCACTCGATGATCTGATACAGAAACATCACGTTGACTGGAGGCAGATCCCGCTCCAGTTTGAACAGCTCTGCGCGGAGCTTGATCTGTAACGTATCGGTATCGTGCTCGATGCGATCAAGCTCTTCGATCAGGTTTTCCACCAGCGTTACTTCGCGGCCCGAGAAGCCCGTTTCCAGCAGCTCATCAAGTTCGTTCATGGCCTTCAGCGCCTGGGCCACGGCGTCGACCGAACGCTGCACAAACGTCTGGAAAGCGGGGCGAATCGGCGCTGGCACGTCCATCTGCCGACCTAGCATCAGGCCGGCTATGTCCTTGGCACGATTGGCTACTTTGTCCTGTACACTGAGCAGCTCAAGCAGGTCAGAGCGCGGTACGGGCAGAAACAGGCTTTTCGGCAGATGTACACGAACGTCCTTTTTCAGCTTGTCCGCGTCCCGCTCCAATTGCGAGATGTGCAGTTGCAGGCGTTCTGCCTCAGTCCAGTCGTTGGCGACTACGGCTTCGATAAAAGGCACCAGTTGGCTGGCACATTCGTGTGCCTTGACCATGTGCTGCTGCATCGGACCTATAGGTGAGCGACCAAACAGACTGAGAAAAGGATTGCTGGGCATGGAGCCTCCGGAATGGGTTTGCTGCGCGATTATAGTTGCTGAACGGTTAATCGTCACCAAACGGTCATATTAGAGGCCATCAAATGTGGCCAGGTTACGCTGGCCACAGGCGCTGCAAGCTAAATAGTGTTTAGTTTCGACCGCGCCTTTTCGAGCGTGGTTCGATGTAATCCAATACGAAATCAAGAGACAGCCGATGGCCAAAGAAACCGAGATCAAGTTACGCGCTTCGCCTGAAACGCTTGCAGCCTTGCGTAGCCACCCGCTGCTGGAAACGCGTCGTAAGAGTGAATGGAAGACCGGCACCCTGTTTAACCAGTATTACGACACCGCGGCGCGAGATCTTGCCGGGGCGCGGGTCGCACTGCGGATGCGCCGTGATGGAGAACAGTGCATTCAAACGCTGAAGAGTCGCGGTCAGAGCGTCTCTGGATTGTCAGAGCGCAACGAATGGGACTGGTATTCCGACAAGCCTGAACTGGATACCACCCTGCTAAATGACAGCTGTTGGCCGCAGGCGTTGGCCGACCTGGACAAGCGCTTGTTGCAGCCGGTATTCACCACTGATTTTCAACGCTGCAAGGCGCTTTTGCGGTGGGAGAGGGAGACGGCCGGTGGGGTTGAAACCATCGAGGTGGAGGCCGCTCTGGATCAGGGTAAGGTTGTGGCCGGCGATCGCGAGGAAGCTATTTGCGAGCTGGAGCTGGAAATCCGTCAAGGGCCTGCAATCGCTGTGCTGGAACTGGCTCGCGCGCTGGCTGACGACCTCGCGCTTATGCCCTGTGATATCAGCAAGGCGGAGCGAGGATATCGGCTGTTCGATCCGGCCAGCTATGACCTGCGCCTGCAGCCACCAGAATGGACCGCAGACTCTAGCGTTGATGAAGTCATTGCCGGGTCAGTCAGGTTGCTGCTTGGCCAGAGTCAGCGGTTGGCGGAACAATACCGTTTTGCTCAGCAGTGGCGGCTGTTTCGCGACATGACGACGCATCTTGCCGCGCTGCGTGCAGCGTTCGGTGTATTCGATCTGGCTCTGCCTAAATCCACCGCTCAGCAATTTACCCATGCCCTGGATGCAATGCTGCAGCACTTCCGGCCGCTGGTTTTGGCTGGGTGGGCCGACGACGAAGACGGGCGGGCAGCGCGCGATCAGGCGCCCGCAGTGTTTGCCGACGCGACTCACTCACTCGCATGGGGGCAGCTGTTTATTGGTCTGGCGCTGTGGCTGGAGCAGGGCGGATGGCAGTCGGGCCGGCCACCCAAGGGTGACCGCATTGGCGCGCTCACGCTGCCGCGCTGGTTGCTCGCTGCGGTAGCCAAGGAGATCCAGGAGTTGAGAGTACCCAATCACAACGATGCGGATGCCGCGATACACGAATGGATGGATCAGCAGCCGCGGCTGGGTCGTTTGTACTATCTTCTTTCCCAGTTTCGGGCCTTTTTAACGGTGCCTGAACCGGACCGCCTGTTCGGCGAGCTGAACAAGCTCCAGGCGTTGCTCGAACAGTACCCGGCAGTGGATCAGGAGCAGCGGCCGCTGCTGCTTGATGCCTTGCGCAAGCAGGGTCAGCGGCTGCGCAAGCTCAATGCCTGGCGCGAATTGAACGGTTGAACGTCACAACTGATTGACGGGGGATGCGTGGAAAGTCTGAAGCAGCTGGCGATACCAGGTAGTGACCGGATTCTTGATCTTGGCGACTGCCTCAACGTGTTGGTGGCCCAGGGCCGTCTGAGTACCGAGACCGCAGAGCAGCTCAGCATGCTGCGACGGGCGGGCTCCAGCGAGACCGCCAAGCTGCATCCGCTGGAATTTATCGCGGGCCAGGCCCCGGAGGATCGCGCGCGCCCGGGCAAAACCCTGGATATCGATACGTTGTCCCGGTGGCTGGCAGACGAGTCAGAGCAACCCTTTTATCGCATCGATCCGCTGAAGATCAATGTGGCCGCAGTCACTCCGTTGATGTCTTTCGCCTTTGCCCAGCGCCACCGCATATTGGCGCTCGAGGTCAGCGAGCGGGAAGTGGTGATTGCCAGCGCGCAGCCCTTTGTCAGTAGCTGGGAAACCAACCTCATCCATGTGCTAAAGCGCGAAATACGTCGGGTAGTGGCAAATCCGGCGGATATCCAGCGCTACTCGGTCGAGTTCTATCGCCTTGCACGCTCGGTTACCGGGGCCAATGCCACCGACCAGAAGAGCAGCGGTATCGGTAACTTCGAGCAGTTGCTCAAGCTGGGCAACATGGGTCAGGAACCCGACGCCAACGATGCCCATGTGGTCAATATCGTCGACTGGCTGTTTCAATACGCATTCGAACAACGCGCCAGCGATATCCATATCGAGCCGCGCCGCGAAGCCGGTAGCGTGCGCCTGCGCATCGACGGGGTGCTACATACCGTCTATCAGTTTCCGCTGCAGGTGGCGATTGCCGTGGTCAGCCGGCTGAAAACCCTGGGTCGCATGAACGTCGCCGAGAAGCGCAAACCCCAGGATGGGCGCATCAAGACCAAGTCACCCCAGGGCAACGAGATCGAGCTGCGGCTATCCACCCTGCCTACCGCGTTCGGCGAAAAAATGGTCATGCGGATCTTCGACCCGGACGTGTTGTTGCGCAGCTTTGATCAGCTGGGTTTCTCCCTGGACGACCAGCGCCGCTGGCAAAGTATGGTCAACCAACCCAACGGTATTGTGCTGGTCACCGGCCCGACCGGTTCGGGCAAGACCACCACCTTGTATACCACGCTCAAGCAACTGGCCACGCCAGAGGTGAATGTGTGCACGATTGAAGATCCGATCGAGATGGTCGAGGACAGCTTCAATCAGATGCAGGTGCAGCACAATATCGACCTGGATTTTGCCGGTGGCGTGCGCGCACTGATGCGTCAGGACCCTGACATCATCATGGTGGGGGAGATCCGCGATCTGGAAACTGCGGAGATGGCTATCCAGGCTGCGCTGACTGGTCACCTGGTATTGTCGACACTGCACACCAACGACGCGCCCAGTTCGATCAGCCGCCTGATCGAACTGGGCGTGCCCGCCTATCTGATCAAGGCCACCGTTCTGGGGGTCATGGCGCAGCGTCTGGTCCGCACGCTGTGTTCCCATTGCAAGGCGCCGGCAGAGGTGGATGCCGAGGCATGGTCTGAGCTGACCAAGCCCTGGAATGCACCACTGCCGACGCGCGCGCACGCCCCGGTGGGGTGCCCCCAGTGCCGTGAAACCGGTTACCGCGGACGCGCAGGCGTGTACGAGCTGATGACCTTGAGCGATGCGCTGAAACCACTGGTCCAGTCCGATATCGATCTCAATGCGTTGCGTCGCCAAGCCTACAAGGAGGGAATGCACAGCCTGCGGCTCTCCGGAGCACAGAAAGTGGCGGCAGGGGAAACCACGATCGAGGAAGTGCTGCGAGTCACGCCCAGCAGTCAACAAGCCTGAGCGCCGCTCGCCGCATGAGCATGGAGTGCGTAGAATGCGCCGCACTTGAGCCCCAGGGAGCCGCCTGATGAACTATCGCCACAGCTACCACGCAGGTAATCACGCCGACGTGTTCAAGCATGCAATCCTGCTGCGCATGTCGCAACTGATGCAGCGCAAGGAGTCACCATACTGCTACCTGGACAGCCACGCAGGTACCGCGCTGTATGACCTGCAGGGCGAGGCAGCTGGCAAGACGGGTGAGTATCTCGACGGTATTGCAAGGCTGTGGGGGCGTGACGACCTGCCGCCACTGTTGTCTGATTACGTAGCTAGCGTGGGGGTGCAAAACGGCACTGCTGATCTGCGCTACTACCCCGGCTCCCCGCAATTGATCGCCCAGGGCCTGCGCGAGCAGGACCGAATGATTCTCAGTGAGCTGCACCCCGCAGATGCGGCCACCCTGCGAGAACATTTTTCCAGCGATGCACGCATCGCAGTGCATGAGCGCGATGGCTATGAGTTGGCCAAGGCTTTCCTGCCGGTCGCCGAGAAGCGCGCGCTGTGGCTACTTGATCCGCCGTTTGAGCGCGCAGACGACCTCGAGCGCTGCCTCAAGGCTATCCAGGTAGCCATTCAGCGTATGCGTCAAACCGTTATTGCCCTCTGGTATCCGATCAAGGACGAGCGCCTGCTCCGTGACTTCTATCGTCAGATGGCAGCAGCAGGTGTGCCAAAGGTGCTTCGTGTGGAGCTCACCGTGCGGCCCCCCGATACGACCCTGGGACTCAATGGCTCGGGTCTGATGCTGATCAATCCACCGTGGCCATTGTGGGATGAGCTGGAAAGGGACCTGCCCTGGCTGGCCCACGAGCTCGGGCTCTCCGGTGCCGGAGCATGGCGGCTAGACTGGCTTGCGGGTGGCCCTTGAGGACTTAAGTTCCCCAGCGTTGGTGAGGTGCCCGGCGGCTGTTTACTGGAAATGCCGCCCCTGTCGGCTAGGCTGGACGGTGAAGCCTTGGAAGCTGGCGTATTGTTTCGGGTGGCCCGCCACGGGGACGGAACGCAACCGGCGCCGGAACATCTGTCGGTTTGCAGTGTCAAATCTGTGGTCCGGCTTAGAAGCCGAGCGATCACGTTCCAGGACATCAACTTTAAGGAGCTCGACCCATGGCTGAAGCTAACAACAGTGCACCGGTCACCGGTAATTCGACGGTCAATAGCGAAAAAGACGCAGGTAAGGAGGCGGTAATGGCAGCATATAGCAATCTGGTAGAAGCCAAGGAACACTTCAAGCATGCCGCCGAAGCAGCGGGTCTGGATCTGAAGAACGAAGCTTCCGGCCAGTACGTGAAAGGCAAGGCCAAGGCCGGCGAACTCACCGCTCAGGCCAACAACTATATCCACGAGAAGCCACTTGCCAGTCTAGGCATCGCTTTCGCGGCAGGCTTTCTCGTCTCGCAGCTGTTTAGCAAGAAATGAGCGAGATCCCAGGCGAAACCAATTTGCATAGCGGCGATCCTGGGAGAGGCCCCGAGCCAGAGGAAAATGAACTCCAGGCCTGGCTAGAATGGTTCAAGCACGCGGGCGCGGCTGGTGCCGATTTGGCCAAGCTTGCGCGGATGGAGCTCAGCCTTGCGCTGGGTGACACCAAGCGTATTGTGCTGTTGGGCCTGCTGGCTATACCGCTTGCGGTGCTCACCTGGCTGGGCCTCTCGGTGCTGATAGCCTGGCTGTGTTATATACCGACCCAGTCGGTGTCAGCCGCTATTGGAATGTTCATTGGGGTCCAGGTTGTGCCGCTTTTGCTCATCGCGATGAGTGTCAAACGTTACCGCAAGAGTTGGGCATTCGCGGCTACGCGCGAACATCTGAAAGCATTCAAGGAGGGGGCGGAAAGTGCCGCGAAAACAACTGATTGAAAACATTCGCAAATTGGACGGAAAATTGTCGCTGGAGCAGAGCCTGCTAAAGCTCAACGGCCGCGAGCGCGTGGCGTTCCTGCGCGGCATTTCGCCTTGGGTGCTACTCGGTATTGGCGGCGCCGGCGGGGTTTTGCTCGGCATGTTGGGTAGCGGTGGCAGGTCGAAGATCGTGTCGGCAGGGATGACCGGATTACACTTCTGGCGGTTGAAAATGCTCGCCAGCACCCTTACTGGGGGCGGTGCCGGTGCCGAGGCGGCAGATGCCTCCGGAATGGGAGGAGATATAACTTGACCACCGCCAATGGCGATGAGTCACTCGAAAGACCAATCCAGCTCATGCCCAAAGCTGACGAAGCCGAGCAGCAGTCGCCAATGTACACGGTGTCGCTTTGGCTTCTCGCTTTGGCACTTTTGTACACGCTGTATTTTGCCAAATCTCTACTAATGCCGTTAGTAGTTGCGTTGCTTTTCGCGCTGTTGCTGAGCCCGTTGGTGGCGGTAATGAAGCGCCTGTATATTCCCAGAACCCTCTCAGCCATCCTGCTGATCTGCGCCATTGGTGGTCCTTTTACCCTGTTGGCGATTGAACTTGCCGAGCCTGCCCAAAAGTGGGCCAAGCAATTGCCCGAGGTATCGGAGCGGCTAACCGACCAGTTGGACGACCTGACCGGATCCTCCGCCGAGGTGCCGCGTCAGACGGTTTCGCAACAGGAGGAGTCCAGCGGCTTTACCTTCTTTGGGCTGTTTGATCGCGAGCGTAAGGCGCCGGCTCCGCCGCCACCTGTCCCGTCGGCAGATATTGACGGGGAAAGCGTCAGCGAGCGGGTCAAGCAGGGGGGCATGGAGTTGATGGTGGCAGTTCTTGCGGCGACGCCTGTGTTCATCGCTCAGCTACTGACCTGCGTCATCCTCATACTATTTCTGCTTATCTTTGGTCCACGGCTGTTCAATGCCTATATTCACATCTTCGTGCCGCCTGATTTACGCGAGTCGCAAGTGGATCTGGTGGGAACAATCCAGCTCGAACTGTCGCGTTACATTGGCACGGTCAGCGTCATCAACGCAGGCCTGGGGCTAACTACAGGGCTGGCCTTGTGGTTGGTCGGTGTCGAGGATGCGTTGCTCTGGGGCGTACTGGTAGGTCTGCTCAATTTCGCGCCTTACGTGGGTCCGATTTTCGGCATGGGGATGCTGACGCTTGCTGGGCTGGCGCAGTATGGCCCGGTAGGGTTGGCGGCTCTGCCTGTACTCATCTATTTTTCGATCAACCTGCTGGAGGCTCAGTTCGTCACGCCCCTGGTACTGGGTAAAAACATGCGGCTCAACCCCTTGATCCTGATTGTATGGCTATTTATCTGGGGCTGGCTCTGGGGTGCGGTGGGCGTACTGATTGCCGTGCCGCTGCTGGTATGCATCAAGCTAGCGGCGGGCAGGTTGCGCGAGACGCACCGCTGGGTGAGGCTGATCGAAACACGGGCCTGAAGGGCCAGGCCCGCGACATCACGCAGGTTTTGGCGAGCGCTCTACCATCGCGAGGGCCGAGACGATGAGTAAACCGCCGAAGAGCATCGACAGCGTTGGCTGTTCGGCGAAAAGGAACCAGGCAAACAGAATGCCGTAAACCGGTTCCAGGGCGAAGAACAGCGACGCCACCCGGGTCTTGAGTACCTGCAGGCTGGCAACGAAAAGCCCGTGTGCCAGCCCCGTGCAGAACAGACCCAGCAGTGCGATCCAGAGCCAGTCCAACGGGGCCATCTGGTCTACTGCAGCTGCGCTGAAAGGCAACAGACAGAACAGGATTGCCAGATTCTGCCAGCAGGCCACCTGTACCGGGTGGAGATGCTTTGCCGTGTAGCGATTGCCTACCGAAGCTGCGGCGAAGCAAAATCCGGAAAGTAATGCCCATAGCAGACCTGCGGTGGCCTGGTTACCCAGGCTGAAATCCGGCGTCACCAATACCAGGCCGATAGCGATCAGCAGAATCTTTAGCAAGTCCATGGGGCTGGCTGATTCACGCCAGATCAGCCATTCCAGTACCACCACAAAGGCGGGAAAACTGGCGAAGCCCAGCGTGGCTATTCCGACTCCGGCGATCTTTACCGCGTGGAAAAAGGTCAGCCAGTGCACCCCTAGTAGCAGTCCGCAGGCGGCGAGCTGGAACAGACGCGTCCGGTTCATGTTGCGCAGGATCGGTGAGCGGAAGATGCGGGCAAATACCAGCAGCGCCAAAACGGCAAAAAAGGCGCGGCCGAGGACGATAGCGACAGGTCCGGCCTGGGTGAGTTTGCCGAAGATACCGGTCAGGCCGAACATCAGCGCTGCGACATGCATGCTGGCTATTGCTCGGCGGTGAGTCATTTGCATATTTACATCCTGAACGGTAGGAATTGCGTGGCGTGGCAGTCTAGCGGTCCCTTGTTGCCAGGCCAAGCTACAGCTGTGGGCACACAGTTCACCGGCACAATCGGAGATGTTACATTGGCATCACTTTGTAACATTCAAACAATAATCAGGGCCTCGAATTGAGCGACGAAATACACGGTCTGGCGCAATGGACGGCCCGCCTCAATAATGCAGAACTGCCGGCGATGGCAGTAGTGGTTCATGATCTGCTGCGCCTGTCGCAGTCGCAAACCGCGTCGGTCAGACAACTGGCAGAAGTGCTGTTGCGCGATGCCTCGCTGACCTCCAAGGTTTTGCGGGTCAGCAATAGCGTTTATTGCAACCCTGGACGTGAGGTCATCAAGACGATCTCCAGGGCGGTGGTGGTCATAGGCTTCGACCAGGTGCGCATGATCGGTCTTTCCGTGAGCCTGCTTGACGGTCTGCTAAAGGACTCGCCGCGCGAACAATTGCAGTCGCTCCTGGCACGTTCTTTCCACGGTGCCATGCAGGCGCGCAACCTCGCCGATTACCGTGCTCTAACGGAAAAAGAGGAGGTTTTCATTGCAACTCTGCTGCGCAATCTCGGAGAGATGGCTTTCTGGAGCCACGGCGGCAGGCAGGCCGATCTGCTGGCCGATGCACTGGCTGTGCCCGGCGTCGATCGCGAGAAAGCGGTCAAACGGATCGTGGGTGCCAGCTTCGACCAGTTAACCTTCGGCTTGCTCAAGACGTGGAACATGGGTGAGATCGGTCAGCTGGTGCAGGCCAGTCATACTTCCTCTGGCCCTGCGGCAAGGGCGGTTACCCTTGGCTCATCGATCGCCGATGCAGCTCGCGAGGGCTGGGCCAGCGATGCGATGCACGCGCTGTTGGAGCCTGTGGCAGAGCTGACCGGTACCACCCCGGAGGAAGCGATGCAGCAGATTCTGGCCAGCGCCGATGAGGCGATACGGGTAGCAGGCACCTGCGCCAACGCCGATCTGGGCGCCTGGATACCGCGTACGGACGACTTGCCGCTGGATCTGTCCGAGCTGCTGCAGATGGATGCGGTACCTGCGCAGTCTGCGCGTTCGGCCGTTCAGGAGCCGTTGCTGCAGCCCAATCTGGATATACTCAAGCTATCAGTGCAAAACATGCAACTGATGAGTAAGACACCGATCAACCTCGATAATACCCTCACCGCGGTAATCAATGGCCTGCATCTGGGGGCCGGGCTGGAGCGCGTGATGCTCGCCGTGCTGGCTGATAACCAGAGCCGGTTCCGTGCCCGCCGCGTTGCCGGCAAGGGTACGCAGGGCTGGACTCAGCAATTCGAGCTGGCCTGTGGTGATTCCAGTCCGCATATCTTCAGCTATGCCCTGCAAAACACCGAGGTACTCTGGATGGGTACTGCGGCGACCAGTGGCCTGCAGGATCTGGTGACAGCGGATATTCTCGGTTGGCTCGGCAGCGGCCCGTTCTTCATAGCCCCGGTCATGGCGGGGAATCGACGCATTGGGGTGCTTTGCGGTGATATGCGCCTGTCGGGCCGGCCGCTGAGCAGCGCACAGTTCAGCGCGTTCAAACGCCTGACAGAGCTTACCGGGAGTTGTCTGCAGGCGCTGAGCCGACGCGGCTGATCAGTTGCGAGGCATGCAGATGCCAGTGCCCGCCAGGTTACAATAGCCGCCCGGGTTTTTGTGCAGATACTGCTGGTGGTATGGCTCCGCGTAGTAGAACGTCGGAGCGGGCAGTATCTCGGTGGTGACCGGCTCCTTGCCGGCCTGCAGCAGCAGGTCGGCATAGCTGGCCTTGCTTACCTGGGCTGCAGCCTGTTGGCCCGGATTACTGACGTAGATCCCCGAGCGATATTGCGTGCCCGTGTCATTACCCTGACGCATGCCCTGGGTGGGGTCATGATTCTCCCAGAATGCCTGAAGCAACTGTTCGATGCTGACGGTGTCGGGATCGAACACGACCAGTACCACCTCGTTGTGGCCAGTCAGGCCCGAGCAGACTTCCTCGTAACTAGGGTTTGGCGTCACGCCCGCGCAATAGCCCACTGCTGTGGTGTGCACGCCGGGTATATTCCAGAACAGCCGCTCCACACCCCAGAAGCATCCCATACCGAAGATGATCTGCTGCATGCCCGCCGGGAAGGGCGGGTGC
>Ga0105357_10001536_pt1 | contig 12363 bp, 13 predicted proteins | sample GOMGulsemesocosm_4_FD_83660 | JGI IMG/M metagenome (GOLD analysis project Ga0105357, IMG submission 83660) | Methane-oxidizing microbial communities from mesocosms in the Gulf of Mexico - GOM15B Gulf of Mexico | ecosystem: Environmental > Aquatic > Marine > Cold seeps | place: USA: Gulf of...
AGTGTATTGTCGAAGATCCATTGTATTTTAGTTTGGATTCCCGCCAAAACACCGCGGGAATGACATTCTTTGTCAATATTGTTTCTTTCCTGATTGATCTACACAGGCATGTTTTATTTTAATTTGTTGAAAATATTATCAGTTATCAAGTGTCTGGTATCAAATGCCAGAGAATAGTGATTTATGATCTTAAAGTTAAGGTCACTAACGCAATACCATGATCGGTACTTTCGCCATCACGTTCAAAAATTGGATTAATTAAATGTCGGTCATAAGTGTCATAGTCACTGACTTGATAAAGACTATCGTGATAACTTGCATCAAATTCACATGACAATAAAATGTAATCGAGTACGGAGCTAGTGCCGCCAAAATAATGTGTTGGGGTACGCAGCACTTTTTCTTCTTTATTTATTTCCAAGCTTATTTCTTGGTTTACTTTATCAGTTTCATTAGTTAATGCTATTTGAAATAAATCCCAAGCGTCATTTAAACAATACTTTGCTAGATAAGCATCACGGTCAATGCTAGAAACAAAACGCAAAGTGTTAGTGAGTAAATGACTTAAAACACCATCAGCTAAGGTATTATTAAAGTCGCCCATTAATACCATAGGGTTTCCAGTATTCTCACGTCGTTCAATCATATCAACCATTAATAACGTCGCTTCACTGCCACGTTGTATGGTTGACCCCCAACTACCCGCCACTTGTGCTTTTAAGCTTTCAATAATGGTTTGCTCTGCAGATCTACTTTTATTTTTCTCATCAAGTTCAATCATTGAACGTTTAGATTTAAAGTGCACAACATAACAATCACAGTGGCCCAAGTGAGGTACGTCAACGGTAGCTCTTAATACTTTTCGGCTAAAAGAAAAATTATCAGTTAACCCTAATCTTTGTGCAAGTGCAGTGTTTGGTTTTACCGCATTGATTTTAACAATAGGGTAACGAGATGCAATAGCGACAACAGGCTTCTTATAAATAAAGTCGTCAATAACTTGAGGCTGATCTACCACTTCAAAATAAGCATAACCCTGCGCGGTAACTAATGCTTTTAACGACTCAGTACTAAAAACTTCTTGAAAACCGATGATATCAGGCTGATATTCAAGTAAATACTTAGCAATCCAATGTTGCTTTTTTTGCCATTGATCAGCACTATAAATACGCTCAAATTCATAAAAAGCATTAGGTGGCTCAAGATAATTAAATAAATTGAATGTCGCAATCTTAAGTTGCGTATTTACTACGAATATTGACATGTTTTATAATGCTTCTGAGGGGGGTATATGATTAATACCAATAAATATGAGATCATTTTAAATATTCCAATAACATTGTTGCTTTCAATCCTAAGCCAGTTATTTCTCAATCAAGTGCCTTGCCTACATGACGGTACAAGAAGTATCTTATTGGAGAATGCAGGACGCACATTCTCCAATAAGATACTTAGGTTTTGTCCGGAACTAAAAACCTGTGTTATTGAAAATTTATCATCATTGATACTTGATCACTAACTTACTGCCATTAATGGTATAACTTCTTTTTTATCTCTTTGGTTGATGATCTATCCTCTACTAATAGGATGTGGGGTAATTATACCTCATCATATTAGTAGAGTTGTGAAATTTAAAATTATTTAGATCGACTTCAGTCCAAAAAAAGGGAAATAAATTATTCTCTACAATGGATATAGCACTGTATAATGTTATAAAATACAAACTAACAGTAAGCCTAATTAAACAGGTAATAAGGTAAAAAATAACAGCGTGAAAAAGTCTATTTTAATAACAGGTTGCTCTAGTGGTATAGGTTTGGATGCCGCGTTAACGTTATCTACTAGGGGGTACCGTGTTTTTGCAACCGCTCGTAATGATGAAGATGTAAAGTTTCTTCAGAGCAAAGGGTTAAGTGCATACACTCTCGACTTAACAAATAGTGTCAGTATCCACGACACTGTTAACCTTATACTTAAGGAAACGAACGGAACTTTAGATTATTTATTTAATAATGGTGCCTATGGTCAGCCAGGCGCATTAGAAGATTTACCTACTCAAGCTCTTAAAGATCAATTTGAAACGAATGTGTTTGGTTGGCACGAGCTTACCAAGCAAATTATTCCTGTTATGCGCAAGCAAGGGCATGGCAGAATTATTCAATGTAGCTCTGTACTCGGCTTTGTTTCAATGACTTATCGAGGGGCTTATAATGCGTCAAAACATGCACTTGAAGGCTTAACTGACACCTTAAGGTTAGAATTAAAATCAGCCAATATAGCGGTGATATTATTGCAACCTGGTCCGATTAATACGCAGTTTAGAGTGAACGCATTGATCGCTTTTAATAAGAATATTGATAATGAAAATAGTGTTCATAAAGTTCAATATCAAAAGCAGGTTGATAGGCTTTCCAGTAAAAAAGTGGATGCAAAGTTCACTTTAGAGTCAGCCGATGTAACGAAATCATTGATACACGCGTTAGAAAGTAATAGGCCAAAAATTCGATACAGAATTACGGTACTAACTAAATTATTTGCTATTTTTAAACGTATATTACCTACGCTTTGGTTAGATAACCTTTTATTAAAAGGTTAATTATACCAGTTTCATTAATTAGATGATCTACTTTATACGCAGAAAAAACGACCAAATAGAAGGCGTTTATTTCAATAACTAGTTGATATAATGATTAAAAAACAACTCGGTGGTTGTTTTTTTGATCAGTGTGAAAGATCACATATTTAGTGATGTGATTATAATAATGAATAAACTTTATATTTAACTTAGAGGAATATGAGTACAGCGATCATATAGGACTTTCAGTCAGTAAAAGAACCTACCGTCTTTAGAGGGTATGTAGTTCAGTAAGCTGGCTAATGTTTGTTTCTGATAAATATCGAAAAGTTATTCATTATTTTATTAGTACTCGAATGATTAAAAAAGGTAAAATTGAGACATCAAATATTGGTAAGGTCATTAAATGAAAGTTATAGCGTTTATTAGAGAGAAAAAAAGAAATCTACAACATCAAAATGATCAGTTTATTGCCAAGATAGAGCCTAGGTTTAAAAACTTATCAGATTTATTTAATCACAAAATCACTATGCCTTTTATAAATACGCTAAATAATCCCTGGTTTTCTCAATTTAGCCCCGTAGATGCAGAAGAGATCAAAACTGAGGAGGTATTGATACAAGTACCTCAGGCAGAAAAAACCTACAACTGCCTTCTTGAAAAAATGGATACCGTCACCTTTGTCGGTGAATGGCACTCGGTAGAGCAAGAGTGTATTGATCAATTTGCTGAAGTAACAGGTGATACACAGTGGATTCATACCGATCCTATACGTGCAGCCAAAGAGTCCCCGTTTAAATCGACAATAGCACACGGATTCTTAACCTTATCATTGATCCCCAAATTAACTAATTCAGTTAATGTAAATAGTAATCCTTATCCAGAAGCAAAAATGGTTATTAATTTTGGCTTAAATCAAGTGCGTTTTCCTTCTCCGGTTAAAGCCGGCTCTCGTGTTAGGGCCAGTATTAAGTTAGTCAACTTAGTGCCAATGAAGCGTAGTATTGAAGTGGTGAATGAGGTAAGTATTGAAGTTGAAAACAGCAAGCGTTTAGCTTGTGTGGCTGAAACGGTATTACGTTTATATTTTTAGTTGATCATGCTTCAGTACTAAAAATAATGTGTTCTTGGAAATTTACCCTCATTAATAGTTGATTACCAACTTACTGCTATTGGTATAGCATAGCTTATTTTTACAACCCAATGGTGGAAAGTTAGTGTTAACGCTAGAAAATCGAAGTCAATTGAATCGCAATTATGACGATCAAGGTTATTTTGTTATTAGAGACTATTATGATGCCTCAGAAATATTATCCCTTAGAAAAGTAATATCTACATTTCACGAGCTGTGGAAAAAAGATAACACAACGTTTTATCAAGAGGAGGCGTTCAACTCTTCGTTAATTACCGGAAGTAAGTACTTAGCACCTGGGGACAGAGTGAAGCTTTTTAATTTTATCAGCTCAAAAAAAATGATGGATATTGTTGATTCGGTTATACCAGTTAACCCTGCCTTTATGAATACTCAGCTGTTTTTTAACCCAGTTAATCCTCAACAAAAAGATTTTTGGCATCGAGATTGTCAATACGATCATGAAGTTGAAGGACAAAAAGAAGCTATTTTACATACACAAGTAGTACACCTTCGCGTGCCTTTATTTGATGAACTCGGCATAGAGCTTATTCCTGGAACGCATAAACGTTGGGATAATGATGAAGAATTTAACGTTCGACAAGAAGAAAAGGGCAAAGTGAGTTGTGAAAATATCTCTACGGGTAAAAAAATAAACTTAGCCGCGGGCGATTTGTTAGTTTTTTCGGCAGATATGATCCACCGTGGTTTATATGGATTAGATCGGTTAGCGCTAGATATTTTAGTTTTTGATTCAGCGGATGATTTTGTTGATTATGTCGATGACGATTGTTTACCGGATATTTCGATGTTAGGTGAAATTGATGATCCACGGTTATTTACAACGACTATCCAATTAAAATTACAGAAATGATTTTAATCAAGTTTATGTAGAAAATATGATATGAAGCATATTTTCTACACTCTCAAAGAATATAGGCAAACTAATGTTTACTTATTGAATTTTTTAACCGCTTTTAGTAACTGTCGACAAGAAACCTGTCCAACCAACTTACCATTTTCAACAACAGGTCGACGACGTTGACCTTTGAGTAACATGTCCTGAGCGACATTAATAATACCGTCACTTGGGTGAGAAACAATAACACCTTTGGTCATGTATTCATTTACCAAACCAACACCAATATTATTGTATGTACTTTTTAGTACAGCAGCTAAGCAATCCATTTCCGAAAGTACGCCCACTAAGGTTTTATTTTCATCTATGACACAAACCCCTGATACCTTATTATCTATGATGATTTTCATCGTATCGAATAAATTGTCATCTTCCTTCACCTTGATCGGGTTAGTAATCATATAATCACGCAGGTCAACAGAGTGAAGCATGGTAAAATCCTTATAATTTAATTATAATTTTCATTATGTAAAATGTTAGACCGTATAATTTGTCTGAGTCTGAGGTACGGTCATGTAAGTATCTAGAATATAAACACCATATCTAGTGCAAGTCAAAGAATACTATAAATAGTTATAACAAACTATTAGACTAATTACTTATACATCATGTTACTTCAATATGTCGGATTAAGCTGGAATTAGAAACGCCTTTAGGCAAGGCTTTGATTGAAGAGAATGGTTGTTCCATTGTCGAAATCAATAACGTAGCATAAAGCCTTTCTAAACTAGCCCTACAGGGACCACTGATCAAATCATATTCTTCGTTGCATCTGTTTTTAAGAGGTGACCCTTAATAAAAAGATGCGCCTTGATCATGAATCGTTTTAAACAGATGCTCTTAGTAACAGGTTTAGGAAAAATATAAATGATCCCCTTTCGCTTTCACGCTACACGGTTATTTGATGGCCATAACTTCCTCGCTAATCAGGTTATTACTATTACTGATGGTGTTATTAGCGCGATAGATCAAAATATTAATGATGTTGACGTTAAAGTGGATGGTTTAGTGATTCCTGGTTATATTGATGTACAAGTTAATGGCGGTGGTGGTGTCTTATTTAATGACTTGCCTTCTGTAGATAATCTAAAGGTTATCATGAATGCCCATGCAAAATTTGGTACAACGGCAATGATGCCAACGCTTATTACCGATGAAATTGAAGTAATGACGCAAGCTGCTGATGCTATAAGTGAGGCTATTGCCAACAAAACACCAGGGATAATAGGTATTCATTTTGAAGGGCCACACTTGTCAGTTGCCAAGAAAGGTACCCATTGTGCTGAGTATATTCGTGCTATTTCGAGTGATGAGTGGAAAATTTTATCACGTAAAGATATTGGTCAAGTGATGGTTACCTTAGCGCCTGAAATGGTAACACCAGAAGATATTACCCGTATGACTGAACTAGGTGTTAAGGTTTGTTTAGGTCACACCAATGCTGATTTTTCTACCACACAAGCAGCGGTAGATGCTGGCGCCACTGGGTTTACTCATTTATTTAATGCGATGTCTCCATTACAAGGACGTGAGCCAGGTGTCGTTGGTTGTGCCTTATTGAATGACAATACGCAATGTGGGTTAATTGTTGATGGTCATCATGTTGATTATGCCAGCTGCCAATTAGCCATTAAAACAAAACCCATGGGTGGTGTTTTTTTAGTGACAGATGCTATGCCACCTGTTGGCACTGATCAAACAGAGTTTCCGTTATATGATCGCACCGTTTATGTTGAAAAGGGTAAACTGACATCTTCTACTGGTGAATTGGCGGGTTCATCATTAGATATGGCAACAGCGGTTAAAAATACTCATCTAGAATTGAACGTTCCGTTAGATGAAGCACTACGTATGGCGAGTTTGTATCCTGCTCGATATTTATATCGAGGTCAGAAGCTTGAACGTGGGGAATTAACCATAGGGATGCAGGCAGATATGGTTGTTTTAAATGATGATTTTAGTGTACTTGAAACATGGATTGCTGGTGTACGAGCCTGAAGGATAACTTTGAATGTCGGGGGTGTTCAACGACCATTTTTAAAAAGTGTGTGAGCCATGTATACTCATGATACTTTAAAATGTTTGTTTCAGGGGATCTGAGCGGTTCATGATCAAAGTGCATATCTTTATTAATGGTTCGTTTGTATGCGCAACTTATAAAAAACTCTAATAACAAGTAGTAAACTATTATGAATACAACACAACGCAAAGTAACAATTATATACTATTGTGATGATGGCTTAGAACTTCATCACCGAGTTAAAATATTCGAACAGAATGACGAAGGTCGAGTAGTTATTCCTCAAGCCTTTAAAGAAGGAAAATCAATTATCGCAGTTTGTGATGGTGAAATTGAAATTCTGAATAAGATTGGGGATCGTATATTAGGAGTAAACTATACGACTTAACTGATAGCAATTACATTGGCTATACCCCAATTAACTGAGTCTGTGATAATAACAAATTGTTTTTATCTGGGTTTTGGTGTAAACATGATTAGTTTTTGCTGTCAAGCTGTTTATCACTATATTCTAATTTTTTATAATCTTTACCTGCGGCATCAGCTAGCTCTGACGGCATGTAATTTTCGTCATGCTTGGCTAACACTTCACTCGCTTCTACATAAAGTTCACCGGAAGAACTACGCGTTAACATACCATTAGCCACAATGCCTTGTGCTTCTCGAAACAAATCAGGCAATATACCTTCGTAATGAACACTGACCGTGATGTCACTATCATTAAAAACGATTGGCATTTTCATATCAGATAAGCTAAACGATACTTTTAAATTTTCTGGATCACGTTTTACTGTGTTAGGCACGACTAACCCACCAATACGAATACGTTGGCCAACTTTAGGTTTAATACCTGAGTCTTTTTTTCCTTGAGTGATTTCTGTGGGGTTATAAAACAAATCAATATTTTGGCTTAGTGCGTATAACACCAAACCCGTGACAACCGCTATGCCAACTAAAACTGAACCAATAATGGTTAAGCGTTTTTTACGACGTGGATTCATTCTGTTACCTCTTCAGATAGTGTTGATTTTGACTGTTTGTCTTGTTTTTTTCGCTGCTTGCGTACTTGGCGAAGTTTATCTTCTCTTTGTTTGCGCTGGGCAATGTTTTTAATTACCTGTTTATGCCTAGTCATTGAGCCCAAAATTAAGATGAGTAATAAGGCTGTGGTTACACCATAAGACAACCAAACATAAAAACCGTATCCGCCCATATCAATAAAAGCACTAAAGCTATCAAATTTCATTGGTTTTCTCCTGAGTTAACTGCTCTGAAACTAAGGATCTAACCCAGGGTCGAATACTGTTTCGGGCTAAAATCTCGCTGCGAAAACGAATACAAATAATGACACTAACGAGTAAAATAAAACCAAGAAAACAAAATAAAAATGGCCATAACATATCTACAGACATTGATGGTTTACCTAACTTACTTACCGTTGAACCTTGATGCAAAGTATTCCACCACTCTACTGAATACTTAATAATGGGTAAGTTAATTACGCCAACTAAGGTTAATATTCCGGCAGCTTTACCCGCTAAATTTTTATCTTCAAAAGCGTTGTGCAATGCGATTACACCTAAATATAAAAACAATAAAATGAGCTCTGAGGTTAACCTTGCGTCCCAAATCCACCACGTTCCCCACATAGGCTTCCCCCATGCAGCACCAGTAATGAGTGCTATAGCAGTAAATGTTGCGCCAACAGGAGCCATGGCTGCAGCAGAAGCATCGGCTAATTTAAATTGCCATACTAGGCTGGTAAAAGCCGCAATGGCCATACCAAAATAAATACCCATTGAAAGTGAAGCCGCTGGCACATGAATATAAAAAATACGGAAACTATCGCCTTGTTGATAATCAGCAGGCGCAAATGCCAAAGCCCAAATAAGGCCAATAGATAAAAATAGTGCGGCTAAGGCACACAACCAAGGAAGTAACTTACCTGTAAAGTGATAAGACACTTCTGGGTTTGCGTAGGGATGTAACCATTTCCACATAGTTTATGTTCTCATTTTCTTTAAAATTAATTGCTAATTGGTACTGACTTTTAACGCAGCACCAACAGCAAAAGGAGATAACGTTAATGAGCCAAAAAATAGCGCGGCAATTATAGCAATTTGACCGCTATAAGGTAAGCCAAGTGCAGCGGTATCAATAGCGCTAGTGGCAAAAATCAAAACTGGAATATATAAAGGTAAGACTAATAAACTCAGTAATACACCGCCTTTTTTTATGCCAACCGTTAAGGCAACACCAATAGCGCCAAGTAAGCTTAATACTGGGGTACCAAGCAATAACGTTAATATTAGCGCGCCATAGCTTTGTTCGTTTAGATGTAAAAGTACCGCGAGTAAAGGAGCAATTAAAATAAGTGGTAAGCCAGTAATAAGCCAATGGGCAACAATTTTTGCGAGTACTAATATAAAAACAGGCTGTGGGCTGAGTAACATTTGCTCTAATGAACCGTCACTGTGATCAGATTTAAATAACCGGTCTAAAGACAAAAGTGTCGATAACAGCGCCGCCACCCAAATAATACCGGGTGCTATACGACTGAGTATTTGTGATTCGGGGCCTATGCCTAGAGGAAATAAAGTGACCACGATAACAAAAAATAACAATGGATTGATAATGTCATCTTTATGGCGCATGGCAATGGTTAAGTCACGTTTAAGCACCAAATAAAAAACAGCATGGTAGGATAAATTAGCGATTGACATGCTATGCTTGACTCTTTATTTGTTGGGAACTTCTACAGTTTTTTCTCATCATTTACTACTCACGTATCTACTCAATTAAGTAATCTAAAGTGATTTTTTTTATTTGCGAAGGCGAAAAGGTAAGTAAATCTTGATGGGTGGTCAAAATAACACATCCGCCTTGCTTTATATGTGCTTTAAATAATTGCTCTAACGAATACACACCTTGCTTATCTATAGCAGTAAAAGGCTCATCTAAAATCCATATATCCGCAGTTGATTTATATAATCGTGCTAACGATATTCGTCTATGTTGCCCTGCGCTTAAATGGGATGCTAAGCTGTCTTCAAAACCTGTTAAGTTCACTTCTGCGAGTGTTTTTTCAATTTCGCTCGCATTCATATGTAAGCCATGTAATGTCAGATTAAAATTTAAATTCTCTTGTGCGGTCATTTCTCCTTTTACCCCAGATAAATGCCCAAGATAAAGTAAATTTTGGTGAAATTCTTCGCGAGTTTGAGTAATTAATTGATTCTTATAGAATATGTCACCTTCATAAGGTTGAGATAACCCTGCTAGAATTCTTAGTAAGCTCGTTTTTCCTGAGCCGTTAGGACCTTCTACTTGTACAATATCACCCGCATTGATTTCGATCGTTAATTGATCAAACAGTAAACGTTCTTCGCGAATACAAGTAAGGTTAGAGGCACTGATTAAAGCAGATTCATTTTTGGCTGCTAAACTGGCGGCTAAATTGGCTGACAAGGGAAATAGTTACTCTTTAACATGTTGTTGAAGTTATCTAACAAAGTTTAACCGATATTTGTCAGCTTTATTTTGATGCAGATCGTTTTTTGATTTGGATCGTGTTACTAGATACCGCAATATCATATCATAGCTCTATTAAAATCGAATAATAAAACCTATGGGAAAAATTGTAACATTAAGAAACAATTGACTGGGCATTTAACCAGAACTTAGTTAAAAATGTGTTAGAATTGCGCCATTATTTTCAGCCTGCTGTATTTTTATTCATGTGTATATCTACGTTAATTTTAAATATATTTAAATAACTAGAAAGCTGAAAACGTATTAAGAGTAAACGGAGAAATAAATGATTCCTGACGCGGTACCTCAAATAATACCTCATCTGTTACCTGAGCTTGGCCATCTTGCTTTGGTTATCGCTTTTGCTTTTGCACTATGTTTGAGCATCATACCTTTGGTTGGTGTACACAGTTCACAGAATAAATTAATGAGCTATGCGAAGCCCCTTACCTTTGGCATGTTTATTTTTACTGCAATTAGTATTTGTATTTTAGCGTATAGCTTTGTGCTTGATGACTTTTCTATTAAATATATTGCTAGTCATTCTAATAGTCACTTACCTTACTATTTTAAAATAAGTGCAGTGTGGGGAGGGCATGAAGGTTCGTTATTGTTATGGGTTTTCTCGTTAACAGCATGGACAATGGCGGTAGCCACCTTTTCTAAAAACGTTGAGGAAGAGTTTATTGCGCGCGTGTTGGCCATAATGGGTATGGTAGCGGTTGCTTTTATTGCTTTTACTTTGCTTACCTCTAATCCTTTTGAGCGTCTCTGGCCTAATGTGCCATTGGAAGGACGTGATTTAAACCCATTATTGCAAGATGTAGGTTTAATTATTCATCCACCCTTATTGTATTTAGGTTATGTTGGCTTTGCGGTTGCTTTTGCATTTGCGGTTGCTGCCTTAATGTCAGGAAAAATGGATGCTGCTTGGGCGCGTTGGTCTCGCCCTTGGACGGTTGGTGCTTGGATGTTTTTAACCGTAGGCATTGCTTTAGGTAGTTGGTGGGCATATTACGAACTTGGTTGGGGTGGCTGGTGGTTCTGGGATCCAGTTGAAAATGCATCCTTTATGCCTTGGCTTATTGGTACAGCGCTAATTCACTCGTTGGCAGTAACTGAAAAACGCGGCACCTTTAGAAACTGGACCGTATTACTGGCTATATTTGCCTTTAGTTTAAGTTTGTTAGGTACCTTTTTAGTACGCTCTGGGGTTATCACCTCGGTACACTCTTTCGCTTCAGATCCCTCTCGAGGTATCTTTATTTTAGTTATTTTAGCAATAGCTGTAGGTGGTTCACTCACGTTATATGCCTTTAGAGCGAGTAATGTGGCTAGTTTTAGCCGATTTGCCCTATATTCTCGTGAAACCGCCTTACTTTTATGTAATATTATTTTAGTGGTTGCCGCGACTACCGTGCTATTAGGGACGTTATACCCACTACTTGTTGATGCATTAGGCTATGGTAAGATCTCTGTAGGCCCGCCGTATTTTAACGCGGTATTTGTTCCCATCATGAGTTTGTTATTTGTTGTCATGGGCATAGGGCCAATGATTCGTTGGAAAAAAGCTAAAAAAGGTGAGCTTCGTAAACAACTAATTCAACCGTCAGTATTGGCTATTGCCTTTGGTTTACTCTTTCCGGTAATTTACGGAGGAGAATTTAATATGCTTGTTGCGATGGGAATCACCTTAGCCTCATGGGTTTTCTTAGTGGTTATCAAAGATTTGATAACTCAATACCGCATTAGATCATCGCTAGGCTTAGGCCAATGGGGGATGACCGTAGCGCATGCTGGTATAGCGGTCACTATTGTTGGCGTTACGCTAGTTTCCAGTTATGAAAGTGAAACTAACGTAAAAATGCTACTAAACGAGAGTGTAGAAATATCAGGTTATAAAATAGAATTTAAGGGTGTTATACCGGTAGAAGGACCTAATTATAGTGCCGAACAAGGCCAGATTAATGTTTATGAAGTTAACGCTAATGGCGAGGATGATTTTGTAACTTTATTAAAACCAGAACGTCGTTCTTATCGAGTGCAATCAATGGGAATGACCGAAGCCGGTATTGATGGAGGGCTATTTAGAGATATCTACGTTGCCCTTGGTGATCCGCTTGGCGGTGGTGCGTGGGCAATTCGTGTTCATTATAAACCGTTTGTTCGTTGGATTTGGCTTGGCG
>Ga0105357_10001537_pt1 | contig 12361 bp, 13 predicted proteins | sample GOMGulsemesocosm_4_FD_83660 | JGI IMG/M metagenome (GOLD analysis project Ga0105357, IMG submission 83660) | Methane-oxidizing microbial communities from mesocosms in the Gulf of Mexico - GOM15B Gulf of Mexico | ecosystem: Environmental > Aquatic > Marine > Cold seeps | place: USA: Gulf of...
ATCTCAGTTAAGAGAAAAACTTGAAGATGTAGTTGAATTTATTAAATAAGTTCAACTATCTAAACTTTGAGACCGTTATAAATATTTCTTCAAGAATACCTTTATATCATGTTGCCATATTTTTAGGGATTAACCCTATTTATTTAAGCAGAATTAGAAAAGAATTAAAAAACTAACCTTATTTTTCTAATTCTATGATTGAAACCTTTCCACCTATCATTTGTGGTAAATAAAGTTTATTTGATTTTTCATCAATCCAAAAGTCAGCAGAACCCATAAATAATTCTTGCTTTAAAACCGATTCTTTTTTTGTTTTTAAATCATAAATTCTAACTATTCCAGATTTTTTTGAATTTCCCCAATCACTTACATAAACTTTATCGCCTACTTTATGAACTCCATCTAAAACACCTTCAAAAGAACCTAATTTACTTAACGTATTATTGTTTTTTAAATCTATTTTATATAACTTACCTTTTCCATCAAACATAGTTTTAGCACTACTTCCAAGTTCTGCGGCATAAAGAATCCCATCTTCATAAAAAAGTCCATTTGCCGTTGTAAAATCTATAAGTTTTTCATAAGATTTATTTGAAACATTTACTTCATAAATAGTACCTACATCACTTGCACTTATAAATAACGTATTTGAATCTTTTACAGTAATATCATTTAAGAAATTAACACCTTCAAAAACTAATGAGAAAACTTCTTTTTTAGTTTTTAAATCAAAACCTCTTAAAGTATCGATATCAGATATATATAAAGTATTTCCAATTAAAGCCATACCTTTTGGTGCATCTAACCCATCTATAAAGTGTAAATTTTTAATACTTCCATCTAATCCTAGTTTTGATATAAAACCATCACCATCTTTTAGTGTTGGATTTAACTCTTTCCCAACATTTGTTACATATAGATCGTCTTTATTTACAATCATACTTTCTGGTGAACTAAAACCTTCTATTGTAATAGTGCTTGAAAAACCTAAAATTGCCGTTGTTATTAATGATAATGCTATTTTTTTCATAAAATTCCTTTTTTTGTTATAAGAAAAGTGTACCTATTTATTTTATATTTTGTTTACCTGTAAGGTTTAACTATTTATCTGTTAAGCTAGGTTTTGTATTGAATTGTTTTTTATATACTCTTGAAAAGTGTGCATGAGTTTTAAACCCTACACTTAAAGCTGCACTTCCAACATCATATCCTAACTCATGGATTAGAAACTTTCCTTTTTCAACCCTTTTACAAAGAAGCCACTGCATTGGTGTTTTATCAAATATAGATTTAAATTCACTTTTAAAACCACTTAGACTTCGGCCACTTAGTTTTGCAAATTCTTCAATGCTCAAATCTTTTTCAAAATTACTTTCCATAAAGCTTTTTAAATCACTTTTATCTAAAGTCAAGTTTTGGCAAAAACTTATAAAGTTATCTTTTGAATTACTTCCTAAAATTAATAATACTAACTCTTTTAATTTTAAACTAATTAATTCATCTGAAAACTTTGGTTTGTCTTCTAAATAAAGTTTTAAAGTATCAGCTGTGTTTTGCAAAAAAGAATCAACTTCAAATTTAAATAGATTTTTTGTATCTATTGACTTATTAAAGTTAAGTTTAAAAGGAAGTTCAGAGATAAGTTCTCGAGTCATATGATGATCAAAAAATATAAGTAAACACTCATAGTCTTCATCCCCTATGACCTCACTCATTATATATTCACCTTTAGTGATGAAAAAAGCCTCCCCAGCTTTAATCTGAATATCACCATTTGATGTGTGTAAAATCTTTGTTCCACGATATACGATATTTAAAAGATTTGAAGTGATAATGGAAGAATGTTTATAATTACTTTGTACTGAACAAAACTTTGCTAATACAATATCTTTTGTAATAATACTGTCTTTACTATGATGTTCTTTTATGTATTCAAGAGCGTTCATTAAAAGTGCCTTTTATTTATAGTTTATCTAGTTTTGACTTAGCAACTTCATATTCTCTTATAAATCTTTTAACAATAGATTCTATAGTTTTAATTTCTTTTGAAAACTCAATAGAAGGCCTAGAGTTTGGAATAGTTGAGCGAAAATTTAAAAGAAGAACTATGCCTCAAGAAAAAGTTGAAGAAATTTTAGGTTTAGATACATCTAAATATCAATTATCTGTAGTTGTACCATTTGGATATAGATTAAATGAACAGTCATCTCAGTTAAGAGAAAAACTTGAAGATGTAGTTGAATTTATTAAATAAGTTCAACTATCTAAACTTTAGAAAGAGTAGGGGCAAAGGCTTTTGTTCCTACTCTAACTTTATCCCCCGTTTTATATTGTTTTGTTTCTTCTTCACATAATACAACTTCAACTAACTGTTGACCAATAGAAATAATAGCTATATAAATTACATCAGCTTTTACAATATTTAAAATTTCCCCTTCAAATGAAAACTTTTGTGAACCAGATATTTTTAATAATACTTCAGTAGGAGTTCCATCTTTTATGATTTTACCTTGTTCCATTACAAGAACACGATTTGCTAATCTATAGATCTCACTAGGTTCATGACTTACCATTATCGTTGTTGTTTTAAACTCTTTATGTAAACTAAAAATTTCATTTTGAAGTTTTAACCTCATATTTGGGTCAAGTGCTGAAAGTGGTTCATCCATAAGTAATAGTTTAGGACTATTCATCAAAGCCCTACATAAACTAACTCTTTGCTTCTGTCCACCACTTAAAGTGTTTGTAGATCTTTTTGATAAAGCACTTAGTTCTGTAATATCTAAAAGTTTAGAAGCAAGGCTTTTATCTTTCTTTACATATAAAAGATTCTCTTCTACACTCATATTGTCAAATAGCGCATAGTTTTGAAAAACAAAACCGATATTTCTTTTTTGAATACTCAGTTCATTTTTTTCATCAAGCCATATTTGGTTATCAACATTTATCGTCCCTTTAGCTTCCTCTAAACCAGCTAAGATACGAAGTAGAGTAGTTTTTCCACTTCCGCTAAGTCCAGATAGTGCTATGAAGTCACTTTTTTGAATATCTAGTTTAATATCTAAATCCATAGAACCGTTTGAACCGTGTAGTTGTTTGTTTATGTCTATTTTTATCATTTTATTTCTCTTCTATTAAATTAAACCGTAAGAGTTGACCATTTTTTATCATTTTGTAATGCTTTATTTAACAGCACACCAGTATGATTACAAGTAATTGAATTCTTTTCTAATTTCTTAACTGCTTTATACTCTTGTGCACAAACAATACATGCACTAAATTCAACACCATCTTTTTGAATCTCTTTTATTTTTTTTCTGATTTTCTTACTTTTAATAACAGATTTTATAGAAGCACCCCAAAACATAATATGTACTCTTTTCCAATATCCTCTAGGAATTGAAACACCTCCATAAAGTAGGGGGAACTTTAAAATACTATCAATATTTTCTGTTGAAATAACTATAAGTAAATTTTCTTTTTTCATTATAACTCCTAAATAAATGTTTTTTTCTGTTTTGCATTAAACACATAAACACCAAACAGAACTATAAAACTCATGATTAACATGATGGCACTATATATATGAGCATTTGCATAATCAAGAACTTCTACATACTCATATATTGCAACTGAAGCTACTTTTGTTTCATAAGGAATACTTCCTCCTACCATTAAAACTACTCCAAATTCACCAACGGTATGGGCAAAGGTAATAATAATAGCAGTTAGAAGTGCAGGTTTGATATTTGGTAATGCGACATTAAATAGTGTTGTAAATTTACTTTTACCACTTATATAGCTAGCTTCGAGCATATTTTTATTTAAACTTTCAAAACCACTTTGTAGAGGTTGCACCATAAAAGGTAGACTGTAAAAACATGAAGCCACGACAAGTCCTGTAAAATTAAATACTAATTTTATTCCTAAGTATTCATCAAAAAAACTTCCAATAGGGGAATTTAAGGACAGAGTATAAAGTATATAAAATCCTAGAACTGAGGGTGGTAATACTATTGGAAGGGCAGTTAAAGCTTCAAGGAGTGGTTTTATCTTTGATTTTGTTTGTGATAAATACCATGCCAGTGGTAAAGCAATGATAAATAAAATTATAGTAGTTGTAAGAGCAAGTTTGAAAGATAAAATAAAAGGTTCAAATTCTAAATTACTTAAATAGTTCATTACGTTATAACCTTTTGTATTGACAGCTCACTAGCTTTTATTAAAGCTGTTATTGTGTCATTTCCTTTTAAATTCATTCTATTTACAGAGTTTGTTGTGATAATACTTGTTAATAGTACACCTTTAAAATCTAAAGTAAGAGAAGATAATAACTTTCCTTTATCAAGTTTTTTGATAATACAATCTAATTTATTAGAAAGACTAATCTCTCCTTTTAAATCCTTAGCAATTGCTATATGTGATGCATTAATACTTAATACTACTCTTGTTCCAATTTTTATATTTGAAAGTTCTAGACTCATCATAGATAAAGGCGTATCTTTGAAGTTAAATTGAACAATTGTAAGGTTTTCTAAAGAATCTATATTTGTTACTTGGGCTTCTAATTTATTCATTTATTATGTATCCATATTCTTTAAATATATTTTGTGCTTTTTTACTAAAAATAAAATTATAAAAAGATTCAACTTCCTTTTTATTCTTTGCATTTTTTAGTACGACAATACCTTGTTTTATTGGCGTATAAAGTTTTGAATCGATTTCTTTCCAATTTATATCTTCTTTATATTGACTCATTTTATTTGAGAATAAAGATGATTTTGCAATTATCCCAATATCAGTTGCTGTTACAGTATATGAAATAGTTTGAGAGATAGACTCTCCATAAATAAATTTTGATTTAATACTTTCAAAAACTTTTGCATTTTTTAGTACTTCAAAACTAGCTATTCCATAAGGAGCAGTTTTAGGGTTTGCAATTGCAATTTGTTTTATCTTTGTATCCTCTAACAGGTCTTTAATACTTTTACTGAAGTCTAAATTCTTAGTAGAAAAATATGCTAAAGAACCTTTTGCATAAACTTTTGGCTCATTTATAGAATAATTATTTTTATATAAATTATAAGGATATTTCATGTTAGCAGATAAGAATAAATCATAAGGAGCACCATGTGTTATTTGCGCTGTCAATTTTCCACTACTACCTAATATAACATTTACTTTTGTATTAGTATTTTTTATATTAAATTCTTTAATTAAATCATTTATCGCATAGGAAATATTTGAAGAAACTGCAATATTGATATTCTTTGCGTTAAGGTTTAATCCTAATAAAAACATAACAATTAGTATTTTGTTAATCATTTAATTCCTTTAACTAGTTGCCAATCATAATATCAGATGATTTTATGATAGCATATACTTCTTGACCTATCTCAAGCTCTAACTCTTTTGCTGATTCTGCTGTTATAACAGAAGTTATTACATCGGTATCATTAATTGAAAGACTTACTTTACAGTTAACTTCACTAAAGTTTAATTTATTAATTTGTCCTTTAAATTTATTTCTTGCACTAAAGCCTTTTAAGTTATTTATTGAAATCATCACACTATTTGATTTAAAAATTGCTAGAACTTCTTTGTCTTTCTCAAGGGTTAGATTTTCAATAGAATTTTTAGAAATAGAAGAAACTAATCTTTGATTACTTTTTGTTTTTAAAACAATAAATAGAACCATATTTTAATATAGCTTCTAATAAAAGAATTCTTTTCTCTAATAAAAATGGAGTTTTTGAATTAAGTAAAGTTAGAGATGATGAAAATTCCAATATTATTCCTTGTATACTTAAGTATATAACGAATAAATATTATCTATTGATAACTTAAAATTTAGTAAAGTTAAACAATAAAAAAATAATTTTAAAGCTGTAAGATAGAAGATGCTAAAATAAAGCAAATAATAATTTTATATACATATTACAAAGGTAAAAAATGAAAAGTATTCCAGCGATTGAAGACTGGCTAATTAAGTTTTCAATAAATAATTATATTATTGCAGACGATTTGCAAGTAACGGTATTTGGTAATGTTAATTTAAATGGCAAACTTGATACAAAGAAATTACCAATAAATTTTAAATCAGTTGATGGATATTTTGATATTAGTAATAACTCATTAGAATCACTTGAGGGATCTCCTTCTAGTGTAAAAAAAGATTTTAATTGTTCTGGTAATAAATTAGAATCATTATTTGGATCACCATATAAAGTGGGTGATTTTGATTGTTCTAAAAATAAGATAACCTCTCTATCTTATTGTCCAAAAGAAGTTAATGGTTCTTTTGATTGTAGTGAAAATAAGATTTTATCAATAAAAGGTGCTCCACGAACGGTAAAGGGTCATTTTAAATGTTCAAATAATAAAATAGGTTCATTAAAAGGTGGAGCTAAATATGTTGAAACTTATTTTGATTGTTCAAATAACTTTCTAGAAGAGTTAACTGGTGGGCCAATTACAGTAGGCCATGATTATATTTGTAATGGGAATAAGCTAGCTGATTTAGAAAACATTGCAGATGAAATAGGTTGGGATTTAATTACAGATATTCGATTAAACCATGTGACAAGTTCTCATGATGAAGTGCAAGATATTTGGAGATATAAAGGCAGTGAAGTAATTGATCATATTTATAAGCCGTTAGTTGAATTATCAAATATTGATGATATTAATAAATGGTTGAAAAAACATGGAATTACTGGTTTTCATATATTAAAAGATAATTCAGTAGATGTAAATGGAGATGTTCGTTTAGCTGATAAATTATCAAATTTATTAAAATTACCTTTAAAGTTTAACATTGTTGATGGTAACTTTGATATTAGTGATAATGAATTAGTATCCCTAGAAGGATGTCCTACAAAAGTTACAGGAAATTTTCATTGTTTTAAAAATGAAATTTCATCACTAAAAGGTTCTCCCAAGGAAGTAGGGGGTAGTTTTATTATTTTAAGAAATAATATTGCGTCTTTAAAATATTCACCTTCAATTGTAAAAGAAGATTACGTATGTTCACATAATCCTTTAAAAGATTTAGAAGGCTTAAAAACTGTCCATGGATCGGTTTTTACAGGAATTAAATTAGAAAAAATAAAATGTCAAAAGTATGTTTATAAATCAGTAATTACATATAAATACCCAGGAGTTACGGTAATGTCTTATTTAGACAAAGCTTATATCTCTTTAACTGATGAAGAAAAAAAACATGAAGCTACTAAGAATAATTTATATAAAGTAATTAGCAAAATGATTGAAGATGGCTCTTTAACAAAAGAAAAAATCAATGATACATTAATTTTAAATTTAACAAAATATAATTTAAATGAGTTAAAAGAAAAAGTTTTAAAAATAAAAAATCCTCCAATTGAGAATAAAAAATCTGAATTAACAGAAGAAGATATTCTTAGACTAGCTTTTGAAAGTGAACTTTAACTTTAAAATAGTTTTTTTTGGATATAATCGCGACATAATTAGAAAAGAATATTAATAAATGGAGAATACAAATAAATGGTTCAAACTGTAAACCTTAAAAAAGCTTTTGGAGCTAGAGTTTTATTCCAAGAGATAAACGTAAAATTAGATGGTGGTAAAAGATATGGTTTAATTGGTGCTAATGGTGCGGGTAAAACTACATTTTTAAATATACTATCAGGAAAAGAAGATGCAACTGAAGGTGAAGTTCAGGTTCAAAATGGTAAAAAAGTTGGAACTTTAGGACAAAATCAATTTGCATATGAAAATTATTCTATCTTTGATACAGTACTTTTAGGAAATAAAAGACTTTTTCATGCAATTAAAGAAAAAGAAAAATTATACTTAGAAGAGTACACTGATGAAGTTGGTGATAAATTAGGTGAACTAGAAATTATTTGTTGTGAAGAAGATCCAACTTATGAGTATGATGTAAAGATTACTAAAATCTTAGAAGATTTAGGATTTCCAGCAGCTCAACAAAGTGATATGATGTCTACAATTACAGGTGGAGATAAATTCAAAGTTTTACTTGCTCAAGTTTTATATCCAAAACCTGATATTTTATTCTTAGATGAGCCTACGAATAACCTTGATATTGCAACTATTGGTTGGTTAGAAAATCAATTACAACACCATGATGGTACAATGGTAGTTATTTCACATGATAGACACTTCTTAAATGCAGTTTGTACAAATATCTTAGATGTTGATTACAAACAAATTAGAGAGTTCTCTGGTAACTATGATGATTGGTATATTGCTTCTATGTTAATCACAAAACAAAATGAAACAGATGTAACTAAAAAGCTTAAAGAAAAAGAAGAACTTGAAAAATTTATTACTAGATTCTCTGCAAATGCTTCAAAAGCAAAACAAGCAACTTCTAGACAAAAACAATTAGATAAATTAAATGTTGGAGAAATTAAAGTTTCTTCAAGACGTGATCCATCTATTATTTTTAAACAAAAAAGAGAAGTAGGTAAAGAATTACTTAGTTTAAAAAATATTTCTAAATCATTTGATGGAGAAGTTGTATTAAAAGATATTTCTTTTACTGTTGAAAAAGATGATAAAATTGCATTAATTGGACCAAATGGTGCTGGTAAAACTACTTTGTGTGAAATTATGGTTGAAAATATGAAACCAGATGAAGGTGTAATTCACTGGGGTGCTACAATTCAAAATGGTTACTTCCCTCAAAATGCTACTGATTTAATTGAAGGTGATATTACTTTATATGATTGGTTAAGAGATTTTGATAGAAATGCAGATTTATCTGAAATTAGAAATTGTCTTGGTCGAATGTTATTTAATGGAACTGAGCAAGAGAAAAAAGTTAAATCATGTTCTGGTGGTGAAAAACATAGAATGATGCTTTCAAAAATTATGTTAGAGCAACCAAACTTTATGGTTTTAGATGAGCCAACAAATCACCTTGATTTAGAAGCTATTATTGCTTTAGGTGAAGGTTTACTTGCGTACCCAGGTTCTGTTGTGTGTGTTTCACATGATAGGGAGTTACTTGATGTTTATGCAAATAGAATTATTGAAATTCAAGCTGATGGGTCAATCATAGACTTTAAAGGTTCTTATGAAGAATATATTGAGCAAAAGAAAGCTTAATATATCTGAGTAAAGGCATAAAAAAAGGGATAATTTAAAATCATCCCTTTTTTTTAGTAAAGTAAATTATTTAATTTACTATTATTTTCCACCTCTTGCAGACATTCTAGATTCTCTTCTTCTAATAGCATCTTCATATCTTCTTTTATCATCTTCAGTTATTAGATTTAACTTTGGAACAGGTGTAGGTTTTCCTACTTCATCAACAGCAATCATTGTAAAGTAACATACATTTGTATTTTTGATTGTATGATCTTTAATATCTTCAGAAATTACTTTAATTCCAATCTCCATTGAAGTTCTTCCTGTATAGTTTACAGACGCATGAAAAGTTACTAATGAACCAATTTTGATAGGGTTTTCAAATAATACCATATCAACAGATAATGTAACTGCATACATACCTGTATATCTTGCTGCACAAGCATATGCAACATGGTCTAGCATTTTTAATATTTCTCCACCATGAACATTTTTCCCTGAAAAGTTAGCTTTATCAGGAGTCATTAGCATAGTCATAGTTAATGATTTTTCTCTTTTTATTTCTTCACTCATTTACGTAGCCTTATTATATATATTTAAATTTATTATAAAATAAAAACATAGTATAAGTATAGCAATTGTGTTAATTATACATATAGTTTAACGAACTATATAAAAAAGTAACACATTTAAATTAATGCATTCATTTCATTTTCTGTTAATGTCTTAACTTTTAAATCAATTGCTTTATCATACTTACTTCCGGCATCTTCACCATAAATTAAATAATCAGTTTTTTTAGAAACAGAAGAACCAACTTTTGCACCAAGCCCTTCAAGTTGTTTTTTTATAACCCCACGACTCACACTCATTGTTCCAGTTAATACAACTGTAGTATCTTTAAAGTGATTTTGTTCTATTACAACTTTTACTTCTACTTCTGGTTTTATTATCTCTAATAGTTTTAATACCACTTCCTGATTAACTCTCATAAATTCAGTAAAAGAGTTAGCCATTTGCTCGCCAATACCATCAAGACCAATCAGTGAATTCAAATCAATATTTATTACATTTAATCCAAACTCTAAACAAATCTGTTTAGAAGCTACTTCTCCTATGTGTTCGATTCCTAAAGCATTGATAACTCTATGAAGGGTAGTTCCTTTTGTATTTGTAATTGAGTTTAAAAGGTTTGAAATTCTTTTTTCTTTAAAACCTTCTAAGTCTTGAAGTTTTTCATATGTTAAAGAGTATAAATCTAAAATATCATAAATCTTTTTTTCACTAACTAATTGCTCAACTATTTTAATACCTAAGCCATCAATATTCATACAGTTTTTACTTGCAAAATATATAATAGAATTTGCAACAATTGCAGGACAATCAAGATTTTGACACTTTATTAAAGTACCTTCATCTAAAAGTTCACTTTGACACTGTGGACATGAAGTTGGTCTTTGAATCTCTTCTTGATTACCATTTCTTCTATCTTTAAATACTTTTGTAATTTTAGGAATAATATCACCACTTTTGATAATAATTACTTCATCATTAATTCTTAAATCTAATCTTCCAATTTCATCATAGTTATGTAAAGAAGCCCGCTCAACAGTAGAACCTTCAATAAGTGTAGGCTCTACAATGGCAACGGGTGTAATAACTCCGGTACGTCCTACTTGTTGGATTATATTTACCACTTTAGTTGTTTTTTCAACTGCTGGAAATTTATATGCACATGAATATCTTGGAAATTTTACTGTGTGACCTAATTCTTCTTGAGTTTCTAAATCATCAATTTTGATTACCATTCCATCTAACATCATTTCAATATCATTACGTGCTGCAATTATTTCGTGATAAAGTTTTTCAATTCCCGCTACTTTTTTTGTACGTGTTTGCATCGGTGGTTTAGCAAATCCTAAGGAATAGATATAATTCATTATTTCACTATTTTTTGTAAATTCTAAAGAGTTTTCTCCAACTCCCCAAACATTAAAGAATAGTTTTCTTTTTGCAGTAATACTTGGATCTAATTGTCTTAAGCTTCCTGCTGCTGCGTTTCTTGGGTTTGCAAATAGCGCTTCATTATTTTTTGCTCTATCTAGATTAATCTTTTCAAAATCTGCTTTTTTAATTACAATTTCACCTCTTATTTCTAAAAGTGATTGTTCTTCTATTTTTAGTGGAATTGAGTGTATCGTTTTTACATTATTCGTAATATCTTCACCAATACTACCATCACCTCTAGTAATTGCTTGTTTTAATAAACCATTTTCATAAATAAGATTTAAAGATGCACCATCAAACTTTGGCTCGCAGTAAAACTCTAAATTTGTATTTACTTTTTTAGCTCTAGTTATCCAATCTTCTAATTCTTTTGTATTAAAAACATCTTCTTGTGACCACATTCTACTTAAATGAGAAGCTTTCTTAAAACCTTCTAATACAAAACCACCAACTCTTTTATTTGGAGAGTTTGGATGTGATAACTTTACATTTGCTTGCTCAAAAGCTAAACATTCTCTACTTAATAAATCATATTCCTCATCACTTGCAAGTGGATTATCTTCAACATAATAAGCATGTGCCCATTTTATTAGTTTTTCTATCTTTACTGTATATTCGCTATTTGTCATGCTATTTTCTCTTAATTTTATATTTTTTGTAGGATATCAACTCTAAATGGTTTCATAAAAGAAGTTTCTTTTCCATTATTAAAGCTATTAAATTTATTTTTTATTTTCTCTTCTAATTCTTTTGTTATATTATTATCATTATAGGATAAGTTCATTTGTCTATTTTTAAAGTCCTCAAAATCTTTATATATAACTTCTGTTTGAAAGAATATTTCTCTAAATAGTTTGAATTGTTCGTTTTCTATAGAATCTTTTATATGTTCAAATGCATCAATACGTACTTGTTCTTCATCATGGAACATGGCAACAAGTTCATTTTGTCCACCTTTAAACAAAGGTTCTGATATATAAACAAGAGCATTCGGTTTTAAAACTCTTTTTATTTCCTCTAATGCTTTTTTCATTAAATCATAAGGAATATGATGAAAAGATTTAAACATAAAAATAGCATCAACACTTTCGTCTTCAATATCAATATTTTGAGCACCATTTAATTTAAACTCAATATTTGGAATATCTAATAATAAATTCTTTTTATGTTGTATTTCATCAACTTCACATGCTATTAGTTTTCTATTTGAACCATTTAGAGAAATCATTTTCGTCATAGATGCATTTCCACATCCTAA
>Ga0105357_10001538_pt1 | contig 12359 bp, 9 predicted proteins | sample GOMGulsemesocosm_4_FD_83660 | JGI IMG/M metagenome (GOLD analysis project Ga0105357, IMG submission 83660) | Methane-oxidizing microbial communities from mesocosms in the Gulf of Mexico - GOM15B Gulf of Mexico | ecosystem: Environmental > Aquatic > Marine > Cold seeps | place: USA: Gulf of...
CATTGATATTCCGAGTGTAAAATCGGAATTTTCGATCTTTTGGTAATGATTTTTGATTACCGTTTTTTCAATATTGAACTTGCTACTATGTTAAACAAAGTGACTCTGCAGCTATTTATTCCTAATATTAAATAGGAATATACGGGTATAGATTATCCTGCTAAATCACTTTGCTCATCAGCCCAAGCAAGGGCCTGATTATAATGTTTAACGGCTTGTTCTTTGTCTAATTGAAGTTTTTCCATGATAAAATTTGTTTTTTCCCATTGAGCATGTTCAATAAATTCAACTAACTTTATGATTGCGGCCATCACGCCTTTTCGAGTGAGTAAAGGATCTTTAATCTCATTTGATAGCGGGAGTTTGCCCAGTACAACGCTTAACTCTTCATCTAAAATAGCATCTATCATAGATAATAGTCCTGTTAAGAATGCTATATGGTCATCAAGTCGAGACTTCATGTTTTTAGCGATTAGTTCACAAAATTTCGCGCGTGTCATCGCTACTTTTATTAATTCTGTTGGTTTATCCGGGTTTGCAGTTATAGCAAACATCAAACCAAGAAAACGTTTTAGTTCGCTTGAACCGAGAATGACTAACGCTTGTTTAATCGTTGATACTTCACTGCGGCGCCTGAACATCGCAGAATTAGCGTAGCGCAGTAATTTATAGGATAAAGAGACATCACGCTCAAAAACACTGGTTATGCTAGTTAAATCTAATTCAGGCTTAGAGGTTTCATATAACAATTCAGCCATAGCAAGTTGGGATGGTGATAAGCTTTTAGTTTTTACCATTTCAGGCTTAGCAAAAAAGAACCCTTGAAAATACTTAAAGCCAAGTTGTAATGCTTGATCGTATTCTTGATACGTTTCTACTTTTTCTGCTAATAACTCGATATGAGGGTGATCTTTAATCGCTTCGATAATTTGTTTAATTTCTTCAAAATTAGTTTGCCGAATATCAACTTTTATTATTTTGATAAAAGGATAAAAATGTAACCAAACACTTTGGTGCTCGTAGTCATCTAAAGCAATGCTATAACCTTTACTGTATAAGTCCTTACAAATGCTTAATAATTTTTTTCCCGGTTTGATTGTTTCTAATATTTCAATAACGACTTCTTTATTGGTAAGCATTTCAGGATAACCTTGTATTAAGGTTTCTAAAGTGAAATTAATAAAAGCAGGTTTACTGCCAGTAAAATCACTAATGCCCATGTTGAATTTGCTTGCTTCAATCATTTTACTCGTCGCTTCGTCACCATCTGTTCCAGGAAAAACATTATCTATGCTATCGCGAAAAAGCAACTCATAAGCATAGAGGTTTTTGTTTGCGTCTAAAATAGGTTGTCTAGCGGCGTAAAAGTACATAGTTTGAGCAATATCTTTATAATAAAAACAATTACTAATAAATATACCGATTCTTATTTAATATGCAAGATTCAGTGGGAAATTATCTTTTTATATTTATGAAATAACTGTCTATTTTTAGGAATGGTCAACGCTAAGGTATATTTATGGCTAAGTTCTTGATAGCGTAGCAGGGAAAAAATTTTAGCTGTAATTTATATAATACCCGTGTTACTTCAAAATGCAGGGTTCAGCTGGAATTAGAAACGTCTTTAGGCAAGATACTGATTGAAGAGTATAGTTGTTCTATTGTCGAAATCAATAACTGTCGAAATCAATAACGCGGCATAAAACGTTTCTAAACCAGCCCTACGAATTTTGAGGTGTCACGGGTATAAATAAAGGGGAATCGCTTGGCATTGGGTACATTAGTTTCTTTAGCACTATATTTCATCGTCATGTTAGGAATAGGCTTTTATGCTTATAAAAAATCAACTAGTGACGTTTCTGGTTATATGCTTGGCGGCAGAAGCCTAAGCCCTAGTGTCGCAGCACTTTCTGCTGGGGCTTCAGATATGAGTGGTTGGATGTTGATGGGCTTGCCTGGCGCTATGTATATTTCAGGAATGAGTAGTTTATGGATAGCCATAGGTTTAGTGGTTGGCGCGTTTTTAAATTACCTAATTGTTGCTCCTCGCCTTAGAACCTACACTGAAGTAGCAAATGACTCTATCACTTTACCTGATTTTTTTGAAAATCGCTTTAACGATAAGTCGCGTATGTTACGCATCGTGTCATCTGTGGTTATTATTGTGTTCTTTACGCTTTACACCTCCAGTGGAATTGTGGCAGGTGGTAAGCTTTTTGAAAGCTCTTTTGGATTGAATTATGAAATAGGCTTGTATGTTACCGCAGGTGTTGTAGTGGCCTATACACTATTTGGTGGTTTTTTAGCGGTTAGCTTAACTGATTTTGTGCAAGGCTGTATTATGTTTATTGCCTTAGTCTTAGTACCTTTTGTTACGATTAATGAAGTGGGTGGACTAGGAGAAATGAAAACTAGCATTAGTAATATTAATCCTGAACTGTTAGATATTTTTAGTGGCGTTAGTGTGATAGGCATAGTTTCCTCAATGGCTTGGGGTTTAGGATATTTTGGTCAGCCACATATTATTGTTCGATTTATGGCAATTCGTCACGTGAAAGACATGCCAACGGCACGCCGCATCGGCATGAGTTGGATGATAGTGGCAATTATCGGTGCTATGGCTACTGGGTTTGCCGGTATCGCCTATGTTGCTAAAACGGGATTAACACTTGATGATCCCGAAACTATTTTTATTGTATTATCACAAATTCTTTTTAGTCCGTTAGTTGCTGGTTTTCTTTTAGCAGCAATATTAGCAGCGATTATGAGTACTATTTCTTCTCAGCTATTAGTCACTTCGAGCTCGTTAACAGAAGATCTTTATAAAACATTTTTACATAAAGAAGCTGATGATAAACAGCAAGTTTTAGTTGGACGTATCTCGGTGGCACTTGTTGCACTCGTTGCTATTTATTTAGCCTATAATCGCGATAGTTCAATATTATCTTTAGTGAGTAATGCTTGGGCTGGTTTTGGGGCTGCATTTGGTCCGGTAATTATTGGGTGTTTATACTGGAAGAAAATGACAAGAAATGGTGCGTTAGCCGGTATGGTCACTGGCGCTGCCACGGTACTGTTGTGGATTTATGCCCCTGTCAGTATTGGCGGTCAATCATTAAGCTCACTAATGTATGAAATAGTCCCTGGTTTCATCTTATGTTCACTTGTTATTTATGTTGTTAGTAGTATGTCTCCACAAAGTGATGTAGCCATTTTAGCGAAGCACGATGAAATGTTGACTCATCATAATTAAATTAACCATAATAATTAATAAGCTTAAATATAGGTCAAATAGATGAAGTTTTCTAATACATATATCAAATTAGGTGAGCAATTTTTTCAGCGAACTTTACCGGAAAAGGTTAAGTCACCGACACTTTTATTATGGAATAAAGTGTTAGCTAATCATTTAGGTATACCTGAATCTTTACAAGATGATCATTTTTTGTTGTCTCAGTATGGCTCTGGTAATCAACTGCCTAATGGTGCTGAATCAATAGCACTTGCTTATTCAGGGCATCAATTTGGTCATTTTAATCCTCAATTAGGTGATGGTCGAGCGCATTTACTGGGTGAAGTATTAGATAAAGATAATGTACGCCGTGATATTCAATTGAAAGGCTCTGGACAAACGGGCTTTTCAAGGCGAGGCGATGGAAAATGTGCATTAGCACCAGCGCTTAGAGAATACATTATGAGTGAAGCCTTATTCGCACTGGGCGTACCAACGTCTCGTTGTTTATCAGTGGTTGCTACCGGAGAAATGATTAATAGAGGTTTAACTAAAGCTGGTGCTGTTGTGACTCGCGTTGCAGCTAGTCATATTCGAGTTGGTACTTTTCAATACTTTGCTGCTAGAGGAGATACTGCTTCATTAAAGGCATTGGTTGATTACAGCATAAAGCGCCACTTCCCTGAAATAGATACTGATGAAACTGGAAATAATATTCAGTTATCGTCAGATCAACGAACATTAGCGTTTTTAGCAAGTGCTATGGGTAAACAAATCACCTTAGTTGTTGAATGGTTACGTATTGGTTTTATTCATGGGGTCATGAATACAGATAATACCGCTATTTGTGGTGAAACACTCGATTTTGGCCCTTGTGCTATGTTAGGTGAATATAATGAAAATAAGGTCTTTAGTTCTATTGATGAATATGGTCGGTATGCATTTGGTAATCAAGGGAAAATAGCGCAATGGAATATGGCTCGATTAGCGGATTGTTTAATACCATTATTGACAAAGGTTAGTGAAGAACAACGCCCTGAAAAAGAGCAAAAGGAGCAGGTATTAACGAAAGTTGAAGCACTGATCCATCAATACACAGATAAGTTTGATGTCGAATATTTTACTATGTATTGTAAAAAGCTGGGTATAGATAATCTTGGTAAAGAGAATGCTGCGTTACTTAAAAAATCATTGATTAGTGATTTATTAACAATAATGCAAACGCAAAAATTAGACTATACACAAACATTTTACCAGCTAACGCAATCCTTAACGGATGATGCAAAAGCGCAAGAACTACAAAGTAAACTGGGTGACTGGTACCAAAGATGGTTAGTAGTACTCGGGCAAGAAGAGCTAGAACAAGAAAGCCCCCAACAAAAAAACTCTCAGAAAATAAACCGTCAAAACGCTCAAGATTTAATGAAAAAAAACAATCCTGTTGTTATCCCAAGAAATCATCACATTGAAGCGGTACTTGAATGCTGTGAAAATGCTATTGCTAATGATTTAGGTTGCATGAAAAGCTCAACGAAAGAAGTTATTACTGGTACGGTTGATGAGTTCCTTCAGGTGTTACGTTCACCTTATCAAGAAATAGAAGCGACAACTAAATATCAAGAATTACCCGGAGATGGAGATAGATATTATCAAACCTATTGTGGTACTTAGTATTGTCTAAACTCACCCGTGTGCCAGTGGTATACAATTTAATTTAGATCACCTACATAAAATCTTCTAGAAACCATGCAGCAAACTCATGTCGTCCTTCTACGTTAGCTTTACTGTAAATAACTGAAGCTTGCTGGCGAACTGTTTTTTCTTTGGTATTTCTTACACCGCTGATTTCTTTAAAACTTAACCCTTTTAACAGTAGCATTGCAACGTTTTGTTCACTTGGCGTAAGCGACCATTGCTTGAACTGGCTATGAATAACAGCACTATACTCATGGCGAGCCTCTTTCATTTCATCAGACACATTTTTAAACTTGTCATCTGAAATTAATAAGGCTTGTTTTAATATTGAGATATCAACCCTTTTAGCCCGTATCTCTTTCATTAAAAATAATGCCCCTACACCAGAGACAATAACAATGAACATTTCAGAAAAAATATGCCAAGAAGGAATGCCCAAAGATATATCGGTAAGTACATCAATAAAATTCAAACTCATAATAATTAAAAATATTATCAATATTAACTTATCTCTCATAAAACCTCTTAATTTTCAATTTACTATAAAGTCAATGGACATATGTACCATCTCAAAAAATAGCGATAAAAATAATAAAAACCAACATATGTTCAATGCTTTAACCATATAAAAAAAGTTATAATTAAATCATACAGTCACTTTCCAATGAATCCATTATATGCCATTACGTTTTATAAAAAAATCACCACTCGGTACTCGAAGCCAATATACGTTATTTTTCTTTTTAATTACTGCCTTTATTCAAATATCCACGGTAAATGCGGCTGATGGTTTAAAGAGCGTTAAGCTTTCATCTTTGGGTAACTTTGACGTTAATTTTTCAACGGTTCAAAAGGTTGAATTGATGAAGGGTCAAAGTTTAATAGGCGAAGTTGCTTACATGGCCGGTGATAATTACTCAGTGACATTTCCCTTTGATGTACAACGAATTACCTACCGGGTAAAAAATGGCAGTGTAGTCAAACAAGGCGAGACAATAGCACTGGTTGAGGGATATGACGTTCATCACTTTATTGATGAATATGAGACAACAAAAGTGCTACTTGAAATTCAAAAAATGCACTTTAAAACCAATAAGCAGTATTTTGAGAACAAAACTATTAAAAGTTCACAGTGGATAGCTATCACTAAAAGTTACTATAAAGCAAAACTAAATTTTGAACATATCCAGCATCTAATGTCTTTTTTACATATTGATGAAAATGAACAAATTACCATTATTAGTCCTAAAGCGGGCGTTATACAAATACCGAATTTATATGGTAGTAAAGTAGCAGGGGAACTTGCCTTTGATATTATCGATAAAAAATCAATTAACGTTAAAATTACCATACCACTGTTGTTAGCATCACATTTATCTCACTTTGAAGTTAACTCAACCTGTCGTCTTAACATCAACAGTGTTGAGAAAGTTGCCGATAAGTTTCACCAAATAGTATGGGCTGAACCCGCTTCGACAGAGTGTCAATTAATATTGGGTCAAGTCATAAAGGTTACCCCAATAAAACAGGTTGCCGGATACCAAATTGCGAAAGCTGCCATTTTTGAATTTAACAATAAAAATTATATTGCCATTAAAGATAAAAACTCTTTGTCTTTAGTTCCTATTGAACTGATTGGTACCAGTGAAGGCGAATACTTATTCACGACAAAAGAAAATAGAGAAAGTATAGAAGGTAGGCAAGGGCTGATCAGCTCTGTCAGTATTCTTCAGGGTAGCTTACTTAGCTTAGGAGCAGAGTAAATGTTAAACCAACTCATTAAGTTTTCGCTCACTCAGCGTTTATTTGTCAGTATTCTCGCTATTTTAGTGATGTCTATTGGTGTGAAGTCTTGGTTAGAGATCCCCGTCGATGCTTTCCCTGAAATATCACCCACGCAAGTTAAAATCGTCCTTAAATTACCAGGGATGAACGCGTTAGAAATTGAATCTCAAGTAACGCGAATTATTGAAACCGAATTACTCGGTATACCATCTCAAGAAATGCTTCGTTCAACGACAAAGTATGCTATCACTGATATCACTATTGACTTTAAAGATGGCACAGATATTTATTGGGCAAGGCAACAAGTTAACGAAAGGTTAGTCAATATACTCCCCGCGCTCCCTTCAAATATAAGTGGTGGTATGGCGCCAATGAGTACGCCATTAAGTGAAGTGTTCATGTTCACAGTCGAAAACCCTACATTATCGTTAATAGAGAAAAGAGAACTACTTGATTGGCAAATTCGTCCATTGCTTAGAACAGTGGCAGGGGTGGCTGACGTAAATAGCCTAGGTGGTTTTGTAAAAACCTATGAAATAGTACCTGATATTTTACTAATGCAACAATACAGTATTTCTTTTAATGAAATTGAATCTGTTATTACTCAAACAAATCAAAATGGTGGTATTGGCCGACTTATCAAAGGAAACGATACACTAATACTTAGAACGGAAGGTAAATATGAAAATATCGATTCAATAAAAGAAACGGTAATTAAAATAAGTGCAAACAAAGTGATACAACTTCAAGATGTTGCAACAATCAATTTAGGTAGTCTAACAAGGTATGGCGCAGTTACTAAAGATGGTGAAGAGGCCACCCAAGGATTAATCATCGCGTTGAAAAACAGCAATACAGCGCAAGTGGTTTCTGAGGTAAAAACCAAACTCAAAATGATAGAAGCTTCGCTACCGCAAGGAACGACGATCAACGTTTTTTATGATAGATCTAACTTGATCAATACCGCCATAAGCACAATAACAAGCGCGTTGGGGCAGGCTGTTATTCTAGTTATTGTGTTACTTGCTATTTTTCTTGGCGATATTCGATCTTCTTTAGTCGTATCGTTATCACTACCCATGGCTGCATTGATGACTTTTATTCTCATGAAGCAGTTTGATTTATCTGCAAACTTAATGAGCCTTGGAGGGCTAGTTATTGCTATCGGCATGTTGGTTGATTCCTCCGTGGTTATTGTTGAAAATATAGTAAACAGACTTGAAAATAATCAACATTTACCTCGGTTGCACGTTATATTTAGAGCGTGTAAAGAGGTGGCAACGCCAGTGTTTTCAGGCACGATTATCATCATTATTGTTTTTTCACCTTTACTCATATTATCGGGTTTAGAAGGAAAACTCTTTACGCCAGTTGCACTAACAATTGTTTTTGCTATGTTAAGTGCATTGCTTTTGTCACTGACTATTATTCCAATTCTGGCTTCATTTTTATTAAAGAGTGAAGCCGTTAAACCGCCTAAAATTGTTGTGTTTTTACAAAGGCATTATGTAAAAACGTTAACTAAAACGGCCAACAAACCAACTGCTTTGGTGCTATTATCGTTAAGCGTATTAATTGTTAGTTTGGTACTGTTTAAAGATTTAGGTAAAAGCTTTATGCCGGTGCTTGATGAGGGTGACATTATTGTACAGCTTGAAAAATCTCCCAGCATATCTTTAAAATCATCCGTTGATATTGATGAACAAGTTGAAAAAGCATTACTGAAAAGTATTCCTGAAATAGTACAGATAGTTGCCCGAACAGGTTCGGATGAACTGGGCCTTGATCCTATGGGGTTAAATGAAACGGATGTATTTATGGAGCTTGCGCCAAAAAGTGAATGGCGCTTTGAATCGAAAAAAGAACTGATTGAAGAGATTCGAAAAGTGCTTAGCCAATTTCCGGGAATGAATATTGGTTTCACACAACCCATTCAAATGAGAGTGTCAGAAATGCTAACGGGCGGCACTGGAGATATTTCTATTAAAGTTTTTGGTAATGATATTCCAACACTTGCCACGTTAGTTGAGCAAATAGCTGCGTTAGCAAATAAAATAGAGGGCTCTTCTGATGTGCAAATGGCCATTATTGAAGGCGGAAAATATGTAAATATAAAGTTAATTCCAACAGTGGCGAGCCAATTTGAATTATCTAACCAACAATTAAGTCATTATTTAACCTCGCAACTTGAAGGGCTGGCAATATCGTCTTTGCTCGAAGGTAACCGGTCTGTACCCATTGTTTTTAATGGGGCAAAAAATAACACTGAAAATTATCATGAAATATCTTCTATAAAAGCATTAAAACAAACACTTATCTTAATGCCTAATAATACGTTATTGCCACTTGAGCAAATTGCGGATATTACCTTTAAAACAGGCCCTTTATTAATTGAAAGGGAGAAAGGGAATCGATTTGCCTCAGTAGGTGCTAATGTTGTTGGCCGCGATGTGGTTAGTTTTGTGAATGAATTAAATACTAAAATTAACAATACGATTAAGCTTCCTGCCGGTTACACCTTATCTTTTGGAGGTGAATTTGAAAGCCAGCAAAGGGCGACTAAGAACTTGTTGCTTTTGATTCCTTTTGCACTGTTATTAATTTTTATTATTTTATTCGCTACGTTTAACTCAACAGCTAAATCAGCGCTGATTATAGCGAATATTCCATTTGCCTTAATGGGTGGTATTATTGCATTGTATCTAAGTAAAGAATACTTATCGGTACCTGCATCAGTAGGGTTTATCGCCTTGCTCGGCGTAGCCGTTTTGAATGGCATTGTAATGATCAGCTACTTTGAACAAACGAAGTTATCATCACAAGACTTATACAAGCGTGTTATTGAGGGAGCAAATCGCCGATTACGGCCGGTACTAATGACCGCGACAACCGCCATGTTTGGCTTACTACCCTTGGTTTTTGCCACAGGGCCTGGGGCTGAAATTCAAAAACCGTTAGCGATAGTGGTTATCGGAGGATTAATAACATCCACGATTACTACCTTATATTTATTACCTATATTTTACTGCTGGTTGGAGAAAAAAAATGGCTGAAACATTACTCTTTACATTAAATGTACCGACAATTTTAAAAGATGAAGTAATTGATCGGTTAATTAGTTTGCCAAACCTTACCGGGTTTAATTTAATTAAGATGAGCGGTTATAGTAAAGAACACAGCTTATTTGATCTATCTGAACAGGTTGAAGGTTATAGATCTTTTTATCAGTTTGAAGTGCTTATCGCCTCAAATGAGGTGAGTAAACTTAAAGAATGGCTGCATCCTATTTGCCAGCCAGCTAAATTAAGGTATTGGTTAACACCTATTATTGAAAGTGGACACTTTTAATATTATCAATTCGAATAAATTAACATGCCTATGTAGATCAATCAGGAAAGAGACAGTATTGACAAAGAATGTCATTCCCGCGGTGTTTTGGCGGGAATCCAAACAAAATACAATGGATCTTCGACAAAACACTTCGAAGATGACGAAATTAATGAACTCCTGATCCAACTGCACAGGCATGTAAATTAATTACCAACTTATCATAGGTATAGATCAATAAAAGGTCATTAAATAAGGTTTATTCTATATTTATAACTAATACTAATAACACTAAATATGTGAACATTTCTACTTATTAAAACCACCAACTACCGCGTTATTTACGACAAAAAAGAGGAATTAATATGAGTATTAAACGAGATCAAATTTTTGTATGGAGCCGTAATATAAGGTTATTTCATTGGATCAATGTTATCGCTATAACGTTACTTATTTGTATAGGATTAATTATTTTTAATGGCAAATTATTTGGTGTTAGCACTGAAGGGAAAATTCTATTAAAAACATTACATGTAAGCGTAGGGTACGTTTTTGCACTTAATTTACTTTTTAGAATCATTATTGGTTTTATCGGTAATGCACATGAGCGATGGGCCAAAGTGCTACCCTTTAACAAAGGCTTCCTACAAGAATTGGCTGAATTTAAGGAACATAAAAAAGCAACATATAAAGGACATAATCCTGCAGGTAAATTGATGGTATTTACTTTATTATCATTAATGCTCATTCAAATGATTTCAGGCTTGGTTCTTGCCGGAACCGATATTTATTATCCACCTTTTGGAAGATACTTTGCTGAAAGCATTGCAATAGATAAACAAAATGTTGACGTAATTGAGCCATATTCAAAAATTAATGTTGATGAAACAGCCTATCAATTAATGAGGGATATAAGAAAACCATTCATCACTGCCCATATTTATGCCTTTTACTGTTTTCTTTTCTTAATTCCTTTGCACATTATAGGTGTTATTGTCGCTGAAAGAAGAGAAAAAACAGCGTTGGTTTCTGCTATGATTACCGGCTATAAATACCTACCCAAAGATGAATCAAAGTAGGGATCTATTATTAATGGGGGAGATTCCCCCTTTAATATCAAATAAATAAAACAACTCCCTTAGGATAAAAAATGACTATAACTAGCATAATACCGATACGCTTTTTTATCGTAGTTACCCTGTTTTTTCTGTCTGGCTGTGCTTCCATGAATGTAGATTATGAAAAGCCCAGTGTCGAGTTGATTTCTTTTAAAGCGTTGCCCGTTAATGGCTTTGAACAACGTTTTGAAATAGGTCTAAAGTTAACCAACCCTAATAATTTTGAATTGCCGTTCAATGGTATTAGCTATCAACTTAGCGTGGCAGGTGAGACTTTGGCCCATGGTGTTGCCTCGGATATCCCTACTGCAGGGGCTTATGGTGAGTCGCGCTTTGTGGTGCCTGTTTCAACAAGTTTAATGGGAGGGCTTAAGGTGATAAAAGCGCTAATGGCTAATCAAGGACAGGATATTAGCTACCAACTAAAGGCTAAATTAGATATCGCCATTCCCTTTGTGCCAAAATTGACCGTTATTCAAGATGGTATTATTCCCCTCGGTCAGTAGTCTCAGTAGTGGGACTATAAGAATTAATAAAAAGGCGTTATTCAAGAAGTGATTATGACAATATTATTCAGCTAAGAACGCTGAAGTGTCACTTTCAGCGTAAAGATAAGGGTAATTTTGATTTCTAGTAGCGTTTCACCGACATACTGCGACCATTATTGAATTGGTAGTCTAGTGCTTACTCTTTAACTTCACTGACTTGAAACACCACGCCTTGTTTTACTGTTAGCCAAACCCAAAACTCTGCCATGTAGAACTGAAAATATTGTCAATATTAAGGCTTGCTTGGTTCAGTAAATCAGCGGTTAATGATGGTAAATTCAAGGTCTTTGTGGCAGAATTCATTCGATGTCTCTTGTTATACCATAATGAGATGTCAACCTCTTTCAAATCAACAAGTTACTTTGATTTTATTGCTTATTTTGAAAACCGAAACTTGAGTTAGTATATTAGATCACAATATGATTAAAAACTTAATAAAACATAAAAGAACACTTTTCTTACTCTTAATTTTAGAACTTATCGTAGCCTTTGTTATCTATATAAATACTCAGCATGAAATAGATACTTTCATTAATAACAAAACTAAATCTGCAGAAATTGAATATAAAGCGATATATAAAAAAGTAAAAGAACAATCAGAAATGATTTTTCAAGAAATAATTAGTACCCCAATAGTCATTAATAACTTTAACA
>Ga0105357_10001539_pt1 | contig 12358 bp, 14 predicted proteins | sample GOMGulsemesocosm_4_FD_83660 | JGI IMG/M metagenome (GOLD analysis project Ga0105357, IMG submission 83660) | Methane-oxidizing microbial communities from mesocosms in the Gulf of Mexico - GOM15B Gulf of Mexico | ecosystem: Environmental > Aquatic > Marine > Cold seeps | place: USA: Gulf of...
CCGCCGATGTTACGCAATGAAGCAGGCGAATTAGTCTCTTTCGTGTTTGTCGATGTCAAAGACATTAGCTTTGTCGATTATGTCAGTCTCGCTAAAAAAGTGGTCAATGAAAAAGTGCCGCTTTTGGCTAACGTTAGAGTCGAATGGGCAGGACAGTATCAATATTATGAACGCGTAAAAGAAACCCTAAAAATCCTTATCCCGGTCACCTTATTGATTGCCTTTCTAATGCTATTTATTAATCATGGTTCACTTAGCGAAACTTTGATTATTTTACTCGCGATTCCTTTTTCACTGATTGGTTCCGTCTGGTTACTGCACCTATTGGAATACAACCTCAGTATTGCGGTATGGGTCGGTATGATTGCTTTAGCGGGGCTTGCCGCTGAAATGGGCATATTGATGCTGCTTTATTTAAACTTAAGCTATCAGCAGCGGATCGCGGACAACCGCTTACACTCTTATCAAGATTTGACTGAAGTTATTGTCGATGGCTCCGCACGGCGTATCCGCCCAAAACTAATGAGCGGATTAACAACACTGATTGGACTTACGCCTATTTTATGGCAAACCGGTGCGGGAGCCGATGTCATGAAGCGCATCGCTGCACCAATGGTTGGCGGTATGATCTCTACTTTAATTTTAGTCTTAATTGTCTTTCCCGCGATTTATTCTTATTGGAAAGAAGTGAGGTAAAGTGGCTCCCATTGTCAAGACCATTTTCTCCAAATAATAAGGAGAAATATCTAACATTCTCATAAAAAATATACTTCACTTGGTGTTTGGTAATGCAGGCTTTGGCTATACACTTAAGGCGGGACATTACGGTAGGGCATGCATTGCGTGCCTTTTGGTGTAGTAAGAGACATGCACGAAATAACTTGAACACAATGGGCCGCAGTAGTTAGTCTGCCTTTTAAAAATGCAGGCTGAAGACCTGCGCCCCAGAGATGATAATGTATAAATTATTTCATGCGCATACCCTACATAAATATGTACCGGCTTAAGTGGGAAGCCCAGACTTTGATGCAGGCGCTCTTTGATTATAAAACTCGAAATAACGTTTTAATCCAGATCGTAATTCAGGCACTGCCTGATACTCATTCATATAAATATTCTCATATTTTACTGTTCGCCATAAACGCTCTACAAAAATATTATCTAAGGCACGATCACGCCCATACATACTGATTTTAATCCCCTTAGAATCGCTTACTCTGCCCCTTCTGCCTTATCTCTAATTTTAAGTAACCAGCCATCTTTTCCAGTACAACCCAACATAGCATCTGCTTGCACATGAATACGTGCATACTTCCCCGCTAAGGATGCGGGAAGCTTTGCCTTTACTGCATAAAAACTCGTGTTATATTCAACATCCACCTCTAATGGAGTTTTCTTTGCAGTCGCCTTAATCGTTGCAGGATCAGCATAACCAGAGACGGTAAACGAAATTTCTGATTCGGGATCCACTTCGGACTTATGCGCAGGCGTAAAAGTTTTAAACTTAGGTTTTTTGCAACCATTATTAGTTTCTGACGTTCCATAGGCAAAAGCAGCCCCTGTAAAACTAACACTAACGACTAAACACACTAATTTTAAAGATTTATTTATCATTATTATTTCCCCTTTATGAGTCGAATTGACGAAAAGAATGAGTGTACTGCGATTTACTGAATTCCTCCAGTCCAATTTATATATTTAAGCCATACAAGCAAGCGCGTAGTTAAATTTATGTATGGTACAATAAAGTTATTTTTCCTGATCTTTAACTACTTTGGAGTTACGATTCGTGTTAACTGCTAATACTCGTCGCTCAGTCATGACGCTATTTTCTTCGCCTACTTGTGCCCTGAGTCATTGCGCAAGACTTGCTTTATATGAAAAAGGCGTCACAGCTGAAATTGAATATTTTGACCCTACCGATCCACCTGAGTGCTTATTAGAGCTTAATCCTAATGGCACATCACCTACATTAGTAGAACGTGATCTGGTTTTATATGATGCACGCATCATCATGGAGTACCTGGACGAGAGATTTCCACACCCCCCTCTTCACCAAATGGATCCTGTGTCACGCGCTAATGCACGTATGGTTATCAAACGCATAGACCAAGACTGGTATCACTTACTAGATGAAGTACTCAATTCTGGTGAGAAAAAATCAGCTCGCGCAAAAAAAATGCTACGCGAAGGCTTGGTTGCCGCAGAACCTTTATTTGCAGCACACGAGTTTTTTATGAGTGATGACTTTTCTTTAATTGATTGCTCTTTAGCTCCGCTATTATGGCGCTTACCTAGCATTGGCATTGAACTACCAGAGAGTGCTCAAGCAATCCACACATACGCTCAAAAACTATTTCGCCGGGAAGCTTTCGCTGAAAGCCTAAGCGAAGAAGAGCATGAAATGGCTAAACTTCCTGTCAAAAAATGACCTCATTAAAACCTTACCTACTTAGATCCATTTATGAGTGGATTATTGATAATAATTTAACGCCTCATTTGCTTGTTGATGCTTCGCATCCCCATGCGGTATTGCCTGAAGATTATATTGACGATGGTAAAATTGTTCTAAACGTACGCCCAGAAGCAATTCAAGGCTTATCTCTAGGCAATGCAACCGTTGAATTCAATACCCGATTTAATGGGCAATCCATGCATATTATCGCACCCGTACCCGCAGTACTGGCTGTTTATGCAAAAGAAAATGGGAAAGGCATGGTCTTTGACCAAGAGGAAGAAGAGGACGACAACGAACCACCACCAGAAAACAAACCACCACAACGCTCACACCTTCGCGTTGTGAAATAAATAGTTCGTTACATAAAAAAGCCTGAGTTTAAATAAACTCAGGCTTTTTTTGTATCTCACCTTATAAAATGCTTAGGAGCGAGGGTTTAATAATGCCCGAAAGTATGGCGCAGGATTTTGGCTTCACGGGTGCGTTAGAAAAACGGGCGCATAGCGAGCTACGCAACTGTTTTGCTAGCGCGGTCGTGGAGTCAAAAGACAAGTCATACTCGGGTATTATTGAATTCTCGCTCCTCAAGCTTTATCCAGCAAAGTTTTGTCCTGCAAATTCCCAATTAACCAATTCCCAAAAAGCCGCCAAATAGCTAGGACGAGCATTACGGTAATCAATGTAATAAGCGTGCTCCCACACATCACAAGTTAGTAAAGGCGTTTGACCTTCAGTTAACGGACATGCAGCATTGCTAGTACTAACCAGCTCAAGGCTACCATCAGGATTCTTTACTAACCACGCCCAACCCGAACCAAAAGTTGTCACTGCACATTTAGTAAATGCGTCTTTAAATTCAGAAAATGACCCGAAAGCAGCATCAATTGCAGCTGCTAATGGGCCAGTTGGCTCGCCACCACCATTTGGTGATAAGCTATTCCAGTAAAAAGTATGATTCCAAACTTGCGCAGCATTATTAAAAATACCGCCTGAAGAACGCATAACAAGACTTTCTAATGAAGCACCTTCAAATTCAGTTCCTGGAACTAAATTATTTAAGTTAGTTACATAAGTCTGATGATGCTTACCATAATGGAACTCTAATGTTTCTTCAGAAATATGTGGTGCTAAAGCATCTTTTGCATAAGGTAAAGCAGGTAATTCATAAGCCATTTATCTTTCTCCTAATTATAACTATCTAACAGTATTAACATATCATCAACAACAGTAAAAAGAAGCACCTCAAGATGCCCTCTTAATATCTATAATGAGTATAAATTATTACATCGATAAAAACCAAGTATTTTACTAAAGTATTCTATTTTTCTTGGCGCACCACCTAAAATACCATTAGTTAGTTAAAGCGCCTAGTTTAATTGCCCCTTAACAACACTTAAATAACCAACTGGATAAGTACTTTTTTACAAAAAATGGCTCCCCACTTAAGCCGGTACAGCCAGTAATTTCAAGGGGTCATGGGTGACTTTAATTCTGCCTTTTCTCGGCAATGGCAGAATTAAGGTCACCCCTTTGCTCTAATAGCCAAGAAAATACATCAGGAAACTCGGTCTCAAACAATCGCTCGGCAGCCGTTGCGCCCTTCAACCGCTACTGTGTCACGCTTGTCTGTAATGCCTTGAGCTTGGGCAATCTCATCAAGGCAGTTCGCTCTTTTGCTTAACTTGCCTTCAAGTATAGCCGCGTTATTAGCAGAGTCAGTCAGCAGCGAAAAGGGATGCAGGTCCTCAGAAATCCCTTGCAATACTTCATGGTAATCGCTTTGGGCTTGAACGGCGTGTTTAACCTGCTCTACGGCATCAAGATAGGCTTGTTTGGCAAGGTGTCACTGTTTGGCTTTTTGTGAGCTGTTTCGGCAGCGGCTTTCTGTTTTTCTGCGGTAGTGATGCGTTTTGCTAGGGTAGGCCCTAACCAGCGACTAGCATCTTGTTGAGCATGAAATAGATCAGCCCCAGATTCATAATCGAAATACGCAGCAGGTTTTAAGCAATGCCCTGCCCCCCAACAGATAGATACTCTAACAGACATAAAAAAAGCCCAATACCTTGCTAGATATGGGCTTCATATATTGCTGTGAACTTACACGATCATTTATTTTCTGCAATAGTCTAACTTGAATACCTATATAAACAAGCACACAAATTATACTTTCTACCGTTATAAATCCTTTAAAAAATGGTGCGAATGGGGGGATTTGAACCCCCACACCATTGCTGGCACCAGCCCCTCAAGCTGACGTGTCTACCGTTCCACCACATTCGCATTTTTTAACATTAACAAGCCTTATCAATATAGCCTGTCTACCAATGCAAGCACATTGGCTAATTTTTTACTCAGGTATAATAGACTCATCTACAATAACTGGCAGGTCATCTTCTGCAATAACTGGCTCATTAACCACTTGCTCGCTTTCAATCATTGGCACTTCTGCTGCCATTTGATCAATAACAGGCGTATCCATAATATCGGTTTCATTACCTACATTACCACTTAAAACAGCTAAAGCTAAGCTAGTTGAGAAAAAAACAGCCGCTAAAACTCCTGTTGTTCTAGATAGGAAAGAAGCCGATCCTTGCGCACCAAAAACTGTACCCGATGAACCGCTACCGAATGCTGCGCCGGCATCTGCGCCTTTTCCATGTTGTATTAATACTAGCCCAATAACTGCTAAACCTACTACCATATGACCGATTATAATAATTTGATACATTTTTAATTTTAAAATGAAGAGTAAATCTTTAAAAAAGAGCTTGCATCTAACGAAGCCCCACCAACTAATACGCCATCAATGTCAGGCATAGCTAATAAATCTTTTGCGTTTTCAGGCTTTACGCTACCGCCATATAAAATCTGAATCTTTTCAGCAATTTCAGGACTTTTACTGTCAATCAAACGACGTATAAACTCCAACACTTCCTGAGCTTGCTCGCCTGTCGCTGTTCTTCCTGTGCCAATCGCCCATAAAGGCTCATAGGAAATCACCGCATGATGAAAACTTTCAATACCAGCGATATCAATAACGTCCTCAATCTGCTTAGCAACCACTTCAAAAGTAGTACCCTGCTTTCTTTGCGCTAGAGAGTCTCCAGTACTTAAAATAGGGACAATTCCTGAGGCAATGGCTTGCCTATATCTTTTCGCAACAACGACATTATCATCAGCATAGTATTTTCTGTGTTCCGAATGCCCTACGATGGCATATTTACAATCAAACTCGCGTAGCATGGAACCTGAAATTTCGCCGGTATAAGCCCCTTCAGCATGTGCCGCAATATTTTGCGAACCACAGATTAAACGCGTATCAGCGATACGTGCGCTGACTTCTGGAATATATAGATACGGCGGACAAACAACCAAATCAGCGTTCACAGCGGGCATATCGGAAACAATTTCATCAACGAGCGCAATGGCGCTGTGCCAATTAATATTCATCTTCCAGTTACCGATGACTAATCCTCGACGCATCACAATCCCCAGAATTTAAACGACATATAATAAGCGATTATACCCCTTCATTTCAAGCAGTGATTGCATTCTTAACCACATCAGCTAATTCATGCGCCTGCTTTCTTACTACATCTTCATTAACTCCTTCAATCATCACGCGAATTAAAGGTTCAGTTCCGGAAGCACGCAGCAATACTCGACCACTATCACCCAGTTCTTTTTCAACAGATTGCACTGCTTTTTGAATCGTCTCATTACTATTTGGATCTACTTTTTTGGCGACTTTTACATTCACTAAAACCTGCGGATACTTGCTCATTTCAGATTTTAATTCATATAAACTTTTACCCGTTCTATGTACTTCCGCCAGCACCTGCAATGCAGCAACCACACCATCACCTGTTGTGGTTCTATCCAAACAAATAATATGCCCAGAACCTTCCCCACCTAAAATACTACCGTGTTGCTTCATTAACTCCATCACATAGCGATCACCTACATTAGCGCGTAGAAAATCAACTTTGAGTTTTTTTAACGCATGCTCCATACCTAAATTACTCATTAAAGTGCCAACAATAGGCCCTTGCAATTTACCTGCGGCTTTACGTGCTTTAGCAATAATAAAAATTAACTCATCGCCATCAACAACTTCGCCTTTATGATCTACCATAATCAAGCGGTCACCATCACCATCCAAGGCAATCCCTAAATCAGCGCGATAATCAATCACCGCATTTTTCAATAAATCAGGCTTAGTCGCGCCACATTGTTCATTGATATTCAAGCCATCTGGCTCAGCTGCGATTTCAATAACTTCCGCACCAACCTCTCTAAAGACATGCGGTGCAATATGGTAAGTAGCTCCATTAGCACAATCAACCACAATTCTTAGCCCGCTAAAATCAATATTCGCCGGAATACTCGCCTTACAAAATTCGATATAACGCCCAGCCGCATCACTAATACGCTTAGCTTTACCTAGCTTTGCTGACTCAACCGTGGTCATTGGCTGATCAAGATAATATTCAATTTTATGCTCTAACTCATCTGGTAATTTCGTACCCTCTGTAGAGAAAAACTTAATACCATTATCGTAATAAGGATTATGTGACGCACTAATAACAATACCAGCTTGAGCTCGTAAAGTACGTGTCAAATATGCAATTCCTGGCGTGGGCATTGGCCCTAATAGGCGCGTATTCACACCCGCTGCGGCAAGACCAGCCTCTAAAGCCGATTCAAACATATATCCGGAAATACGCGTATCTTTACCCACCAAAACAAAACCCTGACCTTCACGAGCAAACACTCGTCCAGCCGCCCAACCGAGCCTGAGAAAAAAATCGGGAGTAATTGGGTATTCGCCTACCGTACCGCGTATACCATCTGTTCCAAAGTATTTTTTTGTCATTGCTATTTCCTCGTCATCTCACAAAAAAAGGGAGAATTTTCTAAATTCTCCCCCCCCCTCTCAAATATGCTACGTAATATTTTACTTAATTTTGCTCGGCGGCATCGCCAATAGATTTATCGGCATCCTTTTTTTTATTAATAACTGAATCAACTTTAGCTCCCTTATTAGGCGGCGTTGAATCATCCCAGCCTTCAGGATCTCTAACTGGCCTACGCGCCATTAAATCTTCAATTTGATCTTTATCAATAGTTTCATACTTCATTAAAGCATCGGCCATAGTATGCAAAACATCTTCATGATCTTTTAATATCTGCTCAGATCGCGCATAGTTTCTATCAACAATAGAACGTATCTCTTCATCAATAGTATGTGAAGTTTCATCAGCAACACTCTTATGCTGTGTCACGGAGCGACCCAAAAAGACTTCGCCTTCTTCTTCACTATACGCTAACGGTCCTAAACGCTGCGAAAAGCCCCATTTAGTCACCATATTTCTAGCTAATTCCGTAGCACGCTCAATATCATTAGATGCGCCAGTAGAAACTTGCTCCCAGCCAAAAATCTGCGCTTCTGCAATACGACCGCCATATAAACTAGAAATCATACTGTCTAATTTACATTTGCTCGCACTGTACTGATCTTTTTCAGGTAAGAACATAGTCACACCTAAAGCACGACCGCGCGGCATAATGCTCACTTTATAAACAGGATCATGCTCTGGGACAATCTTACCGACAATGGCATGGCCAGCTTCATGATAAGCCGTCATTCTTTTTTCTTTATCATCCATCACCATGGAGTGTCTTTCTGCTCCCATGATCAATTTATCTTTAGCCTTCTCAAGGTCAAACATGCTCACTACACGCTTATTCATGCGCGCTGCGTATAAAGCCGCCTCATTAACTAAGTTGGCCAAATCAGCCCCTGAAAAACCAGGCGTACCTTGAGCAATATATTTCACTTCAACATCATCAGCCGCAGGAACTTTACCCATATGTACATTTAAAATACGCTCACGACCTTTAACATCAGGCAAGCCAACCGTTACTTGCCGATCAAAACGGCCTGGACGTAATAAAGCCGCATCTAATACATCAGGTCGATTAGTTGCCGCAATAACAATCACGCCTTCTGTCCCTTCAAAACCATCCATTTCAACTAATAGCTGATTTAGAGTTTGCTCACGCTCATCATTACCACCGCCTAATCCAGCGCCTCGCTGACGACCTACCGCATCAATCTCATCAATAAAGATAATGCACGGCGCATGACGCTTTGCTTGCTCAAACATATCACGTACACGGGATGCCCCGACACCAACAAACATTTCCACAAAATCAGAACCTGAAATGGTGAAAAAAGGCACTTTAGCTTCGCCGGCAATCGCTCTGGCTATCAATGTTTTACCCGTTCCTGGAGGGCCAATCAACAACGCGCCACGGGGGATTTTACCGCCCAGCTTTTGATATTTTGACGGATCTCTTAAAAAATCCACCATTTCTTCAACTTCTTCTTTGGCTTCATCACAACCTGCCACATCAGCAAAAGTCACTTTGATTTGATCTTCTTCAAGCATGCGAGCTTTACTCTTACCAAAGCTCATTGGACCGCCTTTACCACCACCACCTTGCATCTGACGCATAAAGAAAATCCAGACACCAATCAGCAAGACCATCGGGAACCATGAGATAAAAATCTGCATCAGCATAGATTCATTTTCCGCAGGACGCGCTTTAATTTGCACACCATTGGCCAATAAATCATCAACTAAATGTGGATCATTCGGCGCATAAGAAGTAAATTGATTACCGCCTTGCAGCTGACCTTTAATTCCATTTTGATCATCTAAAATAACTTCTTTCACTTGCCCGGTTTTTACCGCATCAATAAATTGCGAATAAGAAAGTGCTGAACTCTGCTGAGTTCCTCGCGTACCAAAATTATTAAATACGGACATCAAAACAACGGCAATGACGACCCATAAAATTACATTTTTAACCATATCGTTCAATTTGTACGCCCTAGCCCTGAAAGGCCTTTAATCTAAAAAACACAGCGATTGTATCAGCATTAATAAACCCTGACTCACCACTATCATTTGACCCAATATTACAAGTCATACATCATCTAACTACAATAAGGGCTGCACCTTACTTTTTAAAGCCCTTACCTAAAATATACACTTCATTACTGCGCGCCCTAGATGCTTTTGGCTTTCTAATCAAAACCTTATCAAATGAGGCTTCAACTTGTTTTTTATACTCTTCAAAACCGGCGCCTTGAAAGACTTTCACTAGAAACGATCCACCTTCAACCAGTATCGCCTGCGCGGTTTCCAGCGCCAATTCACATAAATATATAGAACTGGGCTGATCCATCGCTTTATTACCACTGATATTCGGCGCCATATCAGACATAACCACATCAATAGGCGCACCATCTAAAACTTTAGTTAGCTGCTCATAAACTTCATTCTCGCGAAAATCGCCACAAATAAAATCCACACCTTCAATGGGTTCAATATCTAAAATATCTAAAGCAATCACTTTTTGCTTTTTGCCGACAATTTTACGTGCATATTCAGACCAGCCTCCCGGCGCAGCACCTAAATCAACAACATTCATATGCGGCTGAATTAATTTATCTTTCTCTAAAACCTCAATCAACTTAAAGGTCGCTCTAGAGCGATAGCCTAAGGCTTTCGCTTTTTTCACATACTCATCATTGACATGCTCTTGCATCCACTGACCACTGCTTTTACTTCGTGCCATATCTATTTAGTGTAAAATTGTCTTATTTTATTATATTGAAGGAAATACAGAGTGAATTCTGAAGAATTAAAACTAATGATAGGCAAAGCGCACGCCTTACAGCCCGTTATTATGATTGGCCAAGCGGGCTTAACCGACCCCGTACTAAATGAAATTGACCTGGCACTTAAGACACATGAGTTAATTAAAATAAAAGTCCGCGCAGAAAGAGATGAGCGTAAACTTATTCAAGAAGCCATAATCACCGCAACTAATGCAAAACTGATTCAAAGTATAGGTCAGGTTGTGGTTATTTACCGAAAAAAACCGCCTGTAGAGCCCAAGAAACAGAAACAAGGCAGCAGACGTAGAGATTATTAAGGTCGCACTGCGAAAAACCTTTAAGGTTAGACTTTTATAGCGTTCCTTTACAAAGCTGTAACCATTGTCGATGTGATCTTGTGTGCACCGACAATGGTATAGTCTATTTAAATATATTGAATAGATAAAATTTCATAGTCAACATCACCGCCCGGTGTTTTGACCGTCACCACATCTTCTACTTCTTTACCAATCAGAGCTCTAGCAATAGGGGAACCTACCGAAATACGCCCTTCCTTAATATCTGCTTCATCTTGACCAACAATTTGATAAGTTACTTTTTTCTCTGATTCTAAATCTTCGAGTTCAACCGTTGCACCAAAAATCACTTTACCTTGTGCGTCAATTTTTGTCACATCTATAATTTGTGCATTTGACAACTTACCTTCAATCTCGTTTATTCGACCTTCAGCAAAACTTTGTTGCTCGCGCGCCGCATGATACTCAGCATTTTCCTTTAAATCGCCGTGCGCTCTTGCTGTAGCAATCGACTCAACAATTTGCGGACGAGTAACCGTCTTCAACACTTCTAATTCGGCTTTTAATTTTTCTGCGCCTACAACAGTAAGAGGTACTTTATCCATTTAAAACTCCAACAAACTTAATATTAAATAATCATATAAAAAAGAAAGGCTGACAAATGTCAGCCTTCCCATAAATTAAAATTCAAGTTGAATTTTAATTTAAAGTACGATGCAGGTCCTGCAAACAATTAACATCCCCCGCATCCAGCTCGCCTAATGCATAACAAGCTGCTTTTGCACCAGCCATTGTCGTGTAATAAGTAACCCGATGTTGCAAAGCCTCTCTACGCATAGTAAAGGAATCAGAAATCGCCTTAATGCCTTCAGTAGTATTAATAATCAATTGAATCTGATCATTTTTAATCATATCTACAGTGTTAGGTCGCCCTTCGTTAACCTTGCAAACCACTTCACACTCTATACCAGCATCCTGAATAACCTTAGCCGTTCCGCGCGTAGCAACAATCTGATAATTTTTTGAAATCAACATCTTCGCTACTTCAACAACTTTAGGCTTATCGGCCTCGCGAATACTAATTAGCACTTTACCACTATGGCTTAAATCAACGCCAGCTGCCCGTTGAGATTTAGCAAATGCCTCACCAAAAGTCTCACCCACGCCCATCACTTCACCTGTAGATTTCATTTCCGGCCCTAACAAAGGATCTACACCTGGAAACTTAACAAATGGGAATACCGCTTCTTTTACAGAAAAGTAACTAGGAATACGTTCCTCTGTAATGCCCTGCTCTTTTAACGAAATACCAGCCATACAAAGCGCTGCAATTTTAGCCAAAGGATAACCCGTTGCTTTAGATACAAAAGGTGCGGTACGCGAAGCGCGCGGATTAACTTCTAATACATAGATAGTTTCACCTTGAATCGCAAACTGAGTATTCATCAGACCTCGTACGCCCAATGCTTCAGCCATTTGCTCTACTTGCACGCGTAATTGATCTTGCAAATGCACTGGTAAATCGTACGGAGGCAAAGAACAAGCCGAGTCGCCAGAATGTACGCCAGCTTGCTCAACATGCTGCATTAAGCCACCGATTAATAAGGTTTCACCATCATAAATCGCATCTACATCCATTTCAATCGCATCATCTAAAAAGCGATCTAATAGCACTGGCGAATCATTAGAAACACTAATAGCTTCTTTCATATAACGCTGCAATGCTTCATCGTTATAAACGATTTCCATACCGCGACCACCTAGAACATACGATGGACGCACCACTAAAGGATAACCTAACTCTTTTGCGACACTAACAGCCTGCTCTGTCGAAGAGGCAGTACCATTTGGTGGCTGCTTTAAATCTAATTTCTCAATTAACTGCTGAAAACGCTCTCTATCTTCTGCTAA
>Ga0105357_10001540_pt1 | contig 12355 bp, 16 predicted proteins | sample GOMGulsemesocosm_4_FD_83660 | JGI IMG/M metagenome (GOLD analysis project Ga0105357, IMG submission 83660) | Methane-oxidizing microbial communities from mesocosms in the Gulf of Mexico - GOM15B Gulf of Mexico | ecosystem: Environmental > Aquatic > Marine > Cold seeps | place: USA: Gulf of...
GTGCTCACCACCTTTAGCTTTGAGCGCAACCACAGAGGCTTGGGCGGTACTTAATTCGGTTTCAAGCGTTCCTGTTCGGTTGGCTTTGGTTTTAAGTGCGGCAATGGCAACGCTTGCACGCTCTTCTGCGGCTTTAAGTGCGACAGCATTGGTGAGGTCTTCACCGTCTTGCGCAACACCTAATAAACCAAGCAATATCTCTAAAGCTTTATTCATTGGTTCTTCTCCCGAGGGGTTAGTGGTGGTTAAATTGGATTTAGCTTTTAGGGCAACAATGGCTTTCATACCGTCAAGCGCAGGGTCATTAGTTAAGGCTGCGTGCATTAACGCAATAGGGCGGCCAGTATCAGGGTCGTAGGAAAATACGGCCGAGGTATAACGGTATTCTTTGTTTTTAAGGCGAGCTGTCGCTGGAGGTGTCCAGTCTACATGCGTTGCAAAAAGTCCTTCACCAGGTACATAGTCAAAATCTTTAAACCAACCCGCTGCAGGGGCTTCTTTGCCATTTTCTTCGCTATTCATAGTTTGATGTTCATAATCAAACAAAAAATCATTCGTTCGTTGGTTGGCGTTGGCTTTTAAATTGGCAAAGGCTTGCTCGTCCATTAACCATTTGCCATTGTGAACATCTTCTGGACGGCCATCTTTAGCCGAAAAATAGCCATCGGGTAATAACTGCACTCGCTCACGCTGCTGAGTGTCAATTTCACCCACGGAGAAAGATAAAACGGCCAGTGATTCTGGTTTGGTTTTTTTAGCGGTTAATACCGCAAGGGCTGTTTTTGATTTAGTAAATATTTTCATGCAGCCAGAATGGCAGCATCGAGTGGTTTTAAATATTAACCTGAGTTAGTAAATTCAAAGAGGAGTGATGGCGCTTAAAATAGTGGCTTTTTAAATAAAAGGGGAATTAGCATTAATTTAGCAAACAAAGCGCTTTTATAAACTTTTTATAAAAGCCATACAGCGATTAAAACAAAAAAGTAACATCATCATGCACAATTTAAGACTAAACGGCTTAAATCGCGTTTTAGGCGCGTATTAGTTATTACTTAGATGATGATGGAAGATAGCTAATATTTCATCTTCATCTTGTTCGCTAAAGCCTAAAAATTCACGGGCAGGTATATTGGCCTCATCACGACCCAATTGATGGCTTGCGGCATATTCCATATTTGAGCCAAACATTAATTGGTCATTACCCAGCTGATAATTTAAGGTATCTGCTAAGGTGCCTGTCTCAGTTAGTATTCTGTCAACACGCTTTTTATTCGCTATTGTTCCTGGTGCGAGTTCTTCCCAAGCTTCACCGTCTGGTGATTGCATATCGGTAAAGCGTTGCTGAGTGCTATCAATTAAATGTTCACCAATATCACGTAGTGCAGGGTTAGTATCAGCAACATTTTTAATTAATCGGTTAAACGCATTCGCTATCGACTGACCACCAATAACATCAACCCTAACAAAAGCGCCTGCCATTACGCTAAGCTCTCTTCAAATTGTTTAATGATCAGAAACTCGTCTTCACTGGCACTGGCATAAAGGTTATCGGTTATCCAACTGGCATGCTCACGTTCATCTCCTCCAGCTTTATGTGCTTTATCTGCCAAAGCATAAATTTTAGGTAAGCGTTCAATAAGCGGTGTTTCATTAGCTGAAATTAACGCAAAGGCTTCATCAGCAATGGGAGTTGGCTGATTAGCCTTACCTTTGGTAATAGCCGCTTGTACGCGCTGTTCAAATTCAGTGGTGGTTTTACTCATTACCTAATGCCTTATTTATTAAATCATCCATATATTTTGCAATGGTTGGGTTCCATTGTGCTAGCGACTTTCTATCGAGTAACCAAGCAACAAATAATTCAGCATGCCATTCATAGTTATTTTTTAACGCATACGTGGTTATTGTAGTCCCTAGTTTAGCTGATTTTCCGAAAAATGGCTTGTTTGGTGAGCCTGCCTTGTAATGTATTTGATGGCCAACTTCATGCAGCCACGTAGTAAACAAGCCATTACTGCCACCATTATCCGTATATTTTTTTAATATTGAGGTAAAGGTATGCTGCTTTTGTCCTGCCTTGGCAAACTCTAATGCTAAGGCAATGCTACGCTGCACTTCATTAATATTCACTTTAGATAAAGGGCTTGATGTTTTCGCTTTGATAGTCACGTGGTTGAATAGCTTACTTGTAAACCCATTGGTGCTTTCATGCCCTGTTACTGTGTACAGCTGCATTGAATGAAGGCGATTATTTTTTCCCACATAATCTTCAATCTCTTGCTTAACTTTAGTAGCAGCTACCGCTCTAGGGTTCATTTGTTTTTGCTGAATAAAAACTGTTTTGGTTTGATGTTGAGTTAAGAACTTTTCAAGCTGCTCTAGTTGAGGCGCAGCGGATGTTTCTTTAAGCCCATTGAGCACTTTATTTAAACCATGTACATCAACACCGGGCACCGTACTAAACGCTGTAGGCGCTATACGTGGTGGTGATACAAAAGGCGTAGCTTTCTTTTTCGCTAGCTGCTTTAAATTATCACTCATGGCTTGCTTACGCGGGGCATAGTCAAAGCCTGGGTCAATACCTTTGGGTATTATGTGCTCTTCACCTGTTACTTTATCAACCCATGTTTTGCTGCCGTTATCAGGCGCTTTGCCAACGTTCAAGTTTTTACGATCAACTGTAGCTTGGCTACGGCCAAAAACTTTACACTTGCAGCCCCAGCCATTTTGCGGAAAGTGTGTATGCCAAAAATCATCATCTTTGGGTAATAGCAATTTATGCCATGACAAATGCAATGGCCTTGGACTAATGCTGTCACCGTGTTGGTATTCCCAATAGTCAAAGTACTGCAGCTGCTCGTAACGACCTGCGTTATAAGCTTGGCGCATATTGGTATCGTAAATAACACGGCTACGCCAAGCGCTAGAGCCTGTATGTTCCCAACCGTATTTTGCTCTAATTAATTTAAAGTTTTTCTTAAGCCAACCAAGTGACTTACCCTCGCTAATGGCAATATCAACCATCATGCGCATGTTGTTAAGTAAGTCATCTTTCATGGCACCTGCGATCATAAAACCGTTGTTATGGCCATCGCGCCAAACATCGTTCCAGCGCTCGGTGGGAATGTTTACTTTGCTACGAAAGAAATCAATAGACTCTTGAAAAGGCAAGGAGCCATAACGGGCTTCAGGCATGTTTCACTCGCTTAGACTTTATGTAACTAAACCAACGTTTATAGCGTTGTAAAAAGCTTTTACGCATGGTTATTCTCCCGCTTCAACGTCGCTCATGCCACCAAGCTCGCTTGCTACAAGCGCCAGTTGCAGTACTTCACTGGCTTCATCAATGGATAAGTCCATGTCGTTTAGTTGCTCTTGTAGCGCTTCTAATGACGTGGCGTTTTCAATAAGCTGCTCAATGTCGTTATTAAACCCTTGCAATATAGGGCTAAAGCCATCTGCTAATTGTTGAGCGAGTAAATCAGCGGTGTCTTGCTCAGACTTTTTATTAGGTAAGTTGTCAGCCTTAGCTTTTAACGCGGCTAACCTAGTGATGGCCATGTTTTTCAGTTTGGCTTGAGGCTTGGTTTGTTCTTTTGTTTTATCTGCTTTTTTTATTGGCTTTTCATCAGGCGCAGCGGATTCTTTTTTCTCTTCTTTAACCATACCAAGTATCGCTTCACCGTCTTTAGGCTCGGGGATTTGAAGTTTTTGATTTACCCAGCTCACAGGAATTTGCACGCCCGTTTCAACCAACTTAGGCAAGCTTTCAGCGAAGGCTTTCATGTCTTCAGCTTCGGTGGTATCAAACTCTAACCGTGGCGAACGAGATGGTTTAGTAAAGCTTGAACAGTTCCAAGCGTACATGGGTAGCACTAAATCACGGGTGATGGTTGCAGCTATTTGTGTAAGATCACTATCGCGTAATTCACCGCGCACTTCGTTATGTACATTACCCAACGCATTGGTAGAGCTTTTACCGTCGGCTTGGCTGGTTAAGGTACCGCCCAAAACAGCTTTACTCATGGCTTTGTCCATGAACTCCATCATGTAGGCAAAAGGCTTTTCACTGCCTTTGGCGGCTTCTTCAAAGTCTATTTGCATACCTTGTGGAATAATGCCACCTGCATTATGGCCAATACCCATTACCGCCCGTAACAAGGTGTTTTTTTCTGTTTTACCTGCCCCTGTTGGGTATTTTCCTACGCGCAGTGGTAGGCCATAAATTTCATTAAACTCGGCTAAATCGCGCACAGAAAAGTTTTTAAAGATGTACGGCCACGCTAATACCCGTGCTAAACCATTACGTGAAATATAGCCAGACTTGGTTTTGTGAACATGCTTAACCCAACCAAACTGGTTAAGCTCAGCGCCATTAGGGCTATTGTCACGTAATCGTAATTCATTACGATTGTCTTGGTTGATCATAAACCAACTGGGATCTTTAAAACCTATCGCTTGAGGTAACCGCTGCTTTTCTTCTTCATGCCAAGTAATTTCACTATGTGAAAAGCCTTTTAAAATAGCGTCTGACATATCGTAAAAGGTATCAGGTAAAAAGATCATATCCTCATACTGTTCTTGCATCATATCGGTATCGCGAATTTCAGCAGCACTGGCATTGCGCGGTGGCACTAATTTCCATGGTACCGACTTCATGCACAAACGGCGCTTTTGCAGCTCAGAAAATAAATGGGTGTCTTTTTCTTCCATGTCTTCAGCTAATTCACACTGAGCAATAATATCGCCTTGCTCAGCGCGAAGTAAAATACCAGCCAATTTAGCAGGGGTTAAGCCTTTACTGGGATGCGCAGCATAATGATTTTGCAAATGAGCAAGTTTAGCGTCATCAGTTTGTGGCGTGGTTAAGTCGTCTTTTCTTAAGGGGTTGCCTTGGGTGTCAACTAACGTATGTGCAGCCATTACCAAGCTCCTTGTTCATTACTGTGGAAATCGTCATTGTCTTCGTCATCACGGTTTTTGTCAGGTAGTGGGGTGTATTCAATTACGCCACCTTCCATCCAACTGGCTCTAATGGCCATAGCAAAGCCCACAGCCGTATCGCCATGGCGTTGTCTGCCATCGGTGCCTTTAGTGCTGCCTTTATCAATTTTAGGAATGCCATTGGTCACTTTGATTTGTGCCATGTCGTCTTGAATGTCTTGGTGACGCGGTATTTGCAAATTAAAATCTTCAAATTCAGCTTTTAGTTTTGGCATCCATTCCATATACCACTTATCATTAAGCATGATTTGCTCAACCATTTGCACGCCAAAATGTTCAGCTGCCGCTTCAGCTAAAAAACCACCGTTACCTGTGGCATCAAATGCCATACCTTGTAAGCGTGGTAAATTTTCGCCAATGTAAATCATCAAGGATTTTTGGGCTTCGTAGGTTAAGTTGCTCATTTCAAGCAGAAACGGTACACGCTTGGTTAAGTCTTTATTAATTTGCAGCGGTACGAATACCGATAAATCACCTTTACGGGCAAAATCTTCCCCGAACGCATGGTTCAAGTCTTTACTTAACGCTTCAATGTGAGGCTTTAATTCGATTTGCCATTCTTTAATTTGAATCGCTTTGTGCTGTATTGACCAGGATAAAAAATCTTTATCTGCAGTAAAGCGTAAAATAGGAATACCCTTAGTCATGGCATGATCAACCAATACCCGTTTGATATAAACGCCACCACCTTGTTTAGGCACACAAGCATATTCTTCTAGGGCATCGTCTTCGGTAGCAGTGTCATTCAGTAAATTGGACTTCCATTCGTCTTCTGTTACTTGGCTCCATGACTCTTTTTTAATTTGGCAAATACGCTTATACAAGCCCTCGTTACAGGCATCATCTAAGGTAATTCGATGTACTGAGTAACGCTTTCGGCCTGCGCGTGAGTCTTGAATAATGGTATTAAATAAGTTGTCGGTGCCATTGTGGGTTGAAATTAAGCGCACCTTTGCGCCCCACATGGTCAATGCCAGTGCTGCTTTGAGTACTTCGGCTAAGCGTTCATGAAAAGCGGCTTCGTCAATGGTGACGTTACCTTGCATACCACGAAGGTTTGACGGGTTTGAGCTTAATGCTTGAATTTTAAAACCACTAGCAAAGTGAATGGCAAAGGTAAGGATTTCTTTACCGTCTTTACCTTCATCAATAAATATTTCTTCGCAAATATCACCAGCAACTTTATCAAAGGCTTTAGCCCACATGGCACAAGCATCAATAAATTCACGCGCCATTTCTTTATTTGAGCCAACATAAAAATGGTTGGTACCAAAAGCTGATTTTGCTTTACTGGCTTCTAAAACGGCATCGGCAGCTTCTGCCCAGGTTAAGCCAGTACGACGAGATTTCTCGGCAATTTTTAACGGGGATTTATCCTCCAACCAACGTTTTTGATAGCCTAGTAGTATTTCACTTTCATCAAAGGGTACTAGATCACTCATTAGACAATACCCAGTATTTTGTTTTTGATAAGCTCAGCGCCTTCAGTGGTTAAACCCACCTGAATGGCTGCTTCATCAATTTGTTCAGCAGCTGCATCAGCAAACGCTTTTTTGATCTCTTTTTCTTTTTGCATATTGAGCATGGCGGCTTTTTCAATACGCTGAATACCAAGGGCAAGCTCACCAATGGTTTTAGGATCAAGCACGTCGTCTGGGTTTTCATTGGCTTTAACCAATAACCTAAACGATTGAGTGCGAAGCATTTCCATCAGTAGCTGGCTAACATCACCCGTCGGTTTTGTGCCTAGCTTTGCCACCCATATTTCAGCCATATCACGCGCTTGGCGAATGTCATGGCCAATGGTTTCCATTTGTGTGGCATAACGGTTAACACCTGCAGGTGATAGTTTTTGCTCATTACTTAAACCTGCATCGTCAATAAGCAGGTTAACCACTTCAAGAATATCTTTTTGCGAATGTGAGTTATCACGCAATAGCTCATCAAGCTTGGCTTTAATTGGCTGTGGTAATAAATCAATTTTTGAACGCTTACCGCGCTTTTTACGATCTGCCATGACGATTCACCTACGCACTTGGGCGTTTAACGCCCTCAACAAAACTAAGGCCTTGGGCTACGTCTTGTCCTCGGCTAGTTAATTTAGCTATCATGTATGAGCCTTTACGCTCAATGGTTACGAGGTCTTGCTCTTCAAGCCAACCTAAATTGGTACGCACCTGATCACTGCTCATAGTATTACCAAATTGCTCGCATGAGTCTTTAATCATGCTGTCGTTGCTTTGGTAATTAAGTGCTTCTAAAGCGCGTAAAATGGATAAGCGAAAATGTGAATTTTGTATGTTTTTAAGTGCCATGACTTTTCCTTTAATTGCCTTTAATTTCATTTTCAACAAGCATGTTGACGTGATTGTTAATATTGGTTAGTAGCTTTGCCATACCGTCGACACTGCCTTTAAGTTCGCTGACTTCTTTTTCTATTCGGTTAAAGTCTTTGCTGTTGGGCAAGTCTTTTAATTGCGCTTCAAGGGTATTAACTTGCTGAGCTAATGCGGTATGCGCCTTATCAGTACTGTAGGTGTCTTCAATTTTTTGTACTTTAGCCTTGAGTACTTCATGTTCTTTGCGCTTAACAAAAACCAACAGCAACACAAAAACAATGATGGTAAAGATGCTTGTTAGTGCAAACTGAAACACTTTGAAATACTCGTTTATCCAATCCATGGTTAGGTTAACCCTTGTCTTTTTTGTTTTTTGATAGCACTAGGGCATCAACTAAGCCATGGTCTACGCAATAATTCACATCTGTTTTTACGTCTTTATTGGTGAGTATTTCTTTGGTTTGCGCTCTAAACTCTGAACTAGTAGAGCCACAGTAAACACGCGACACATCGCCAAACTCGTAACTAGCGCAAGCTGTTATTAATGTTATAAGGGTGATTAATATTATATTTTTCATATACCTTTTCTCTTTTCTGTGTAATTTTTCCATTTCGGACCCGCTAATTTAATGCCGTTGTGCATAATTTTTGCCTTAGTTTTTGTTACACCATCAGCCCTACAAGCGTCAAAATACATTTGATGCACCTGCTTATGAGGTCGTGATTTATTGACACAATAAGGGTCGTGAAGAACGCTAGCGCGTCGGTGCATTCCCACCAAAGGTGAGCCAATAACAGGCCATAAAAAACGCGGAATGCTTGAGCCGTCTACCACATCACCTTTTTTGGCTTGCCACTTAACCCCGTGCTTGTCGACAAAAGAAAAATCTTTTAATAACTGCATTTTTCTGGAAAACAAACCGCGCCAGTTAGCTTTAAGTTTTCGCCACCAGACAAGTTTTTTATAAGCGGTTATTTCTTCTGGCGTAGGGTGTAGCCAGCGAGTTTCAACTTCACCAATGAAATAAGGCGTGATTAGTTTTTGTTTTGTTTTGCCCATTATTCTTGTGGCCCATAAAAAACGGCTATTTGGCTTTCTTCTAAAATATCTAAGGCGCGATCAATCCAGCCCTCAATATTGGTAACTTGAGAGCTATCTGCTTGGGCAAGGTTGCAATAGGCTTGGCAGCGTAGACGAGTGAAGGAGGTAACAAAAATCATGTCGCACTGGGCATGAGCAGCGGCAATAGTTTTATCGCCAATAATGCCATCGGCTTTTACTTTTAATAATCGCTGTAAAGTTTTACGGGCAAAATCACCGCCTTGGTTAACGCAGCAGTCAAAAAAGGTAAGTGTCAGCATTTCAGGCAGGCAATGGCATTTATTAAAACACCAGTAGTCAGCGTAATAAATATCAGCAGCCGCTGCAGGCGTTAGGTTTTTAATATCTACATGAGGGTACCAGCGTTTAGTGATACCAAATTTAGTTTCACCGCCACGGTCATTTTTGCGGTTAACATAGCCTTTTTCTTCTTCAAGAATTCGAGCAATGGCTTGACGCGCAGCAAAAGGTATATTGAGGTTTATGGCCTGTACGTAGGCATTGTTTTGTTTTTTTAGTTTCATGCTGCCAGAGTGACAGCATGTGGGGTTGGCTGGTATTAACCTGAGTTAGTAAATTTTATATGCTCAACAAAAGTTTATAAGTTCGTTTAGTGATCATTAAAAAACTCATCAGTAAATGGATTGATAAAAAGATAATTACAGGGTTGATGATTCCTGTATCTACATTGAATCCTAATACAATAGTGTTACTAGTTACTGTATTGAAAATACTAAAACATAGGAGAAATAAAGCTGTTAATGAGGCAGAGCAAACATTGAAATATAACTCTTTCATTATGGTTCTTTTTAATGTTATTTCGCCATATTCGGGATCATCTAACTTAGGTTGCTTTAGTTTATCTTTTAGGCCAAAGATTAAAATTAATAGGTTTAATAAAAGACCCGAGAGTAATGCACTTGCATTAACTAATTGGTTGATTACATCTTTTGAAATAACGTAATCAGAAGAGAACGCTAAATAAGCTACAGATAAGGGTAAAACGTAAAAGGTTAAAATATCCATTACTGAATACATTTCTTTATCTACGTTGTATAGCGTATTAAAATTCCCTTTTAATATGGCAAATACATTTATCTTATTACTCATTATTTTTCCATTTCATTAAGTAGTTGTTTAGCAAGTTTTTCAGCGAAAATATTCAAGGAGTTATACTGTGGAAAGTTATCTTTCATTTTAACATCTTCCTCAGAAAGTATGATTCTAGACTCTGTACCTTCGTTCGCTAACTCTGTAACACGGGAGCTACCATCAACATCAATCTTGCTTTTTACTTTACCACATAAGTCATTGGCCATGACGATGTTTTTAGCATATTTGGCATTTTGCTTTTTCACTTGATAGTCAGACAGTGAGCCTAATACACCACCACGTGGCGCTTTAATAACAATATCAAAGGTAGCATCTTCGGGTAAGCCATCAACTACGTCACCTAATAATTCTTTAGCTTTAAATCGCTCAAAAACTAATTGTTTTACTTTTGCTTTATCCATGTAGTCACTTGCAACAGCACTTGTTGTTATGGGTCTAATACGCAATTTTAATGCAATATTTTGGGCTTTACCGTAAACATTATTAAACTCATTTTCAAATACTGTTTTAACACCCGTGTTATGAATTTTATGGAAAAGGGCAATACCTCTATCTGACGTTGAGGGTAGATATATACAAAAATAAAGGTGATAAATATCACTGTCATTTTTTGTTTTTGCATGCTTTGCATTAGTTTTTATATTCACTAATTTACCGGGTACACCATAATGACCATATTCAATATAGCCTGAGATAAAGTTGCTCTTTTGTTTTATCCACTCAGGATCAACATGAATAACGCTTTTGTCAGAGCCGTCTACATTATGGTATTCGTTAGTATAAGTTTTCAAAAAATTTATTATGTGCTGGTAAATACCTGCTTTTTTAATATTAACAATACCAGATTTATTGTCTGGCGTTCTAGCTGAAGCATCTCTCATTGATAGAGAATACATACTTAATGCGTGCATATTATTCCTTTATTTCATTATGCTAAACAAGCCCTTGCTTGCTTCTACAGAGTTATCTGCTATTTTTAATTTATTCATCTAGCAAGGAGGCCAAGGATGGCGCTACTCCTTGTTTTTCTTTGTTACAGTACATTCACTTTTTATAGCGGCTTTTTTTATCGCTTTCATTCTGGCATCAGCCGTTTCTTGCTGCATATCTATTTGATCTTGTAGTTTTCTATGGGGTGAATCACCATGTTCAATCATATAGTCATAATATTTAGAATCTGCATTTTTATATTCTTCCCACCATCCCGTGAATTCTTCTTGAAGTTCTTCGCAGTTATGGTGTTTATACTCAACAGGGGATATGTAAACAGCCCAAGCGGCATTTATTGTAAATGACAGTACACATAACGCAGCAACTTTGATTTTAACCATTGTTATTTCCTTATTTGAAGTTATTTAACCTATATCTTTAGCTATCCAAATAACTTTACCCATGACCATTTCATTGATTTCTTCTTTTGTCATATGCAACTTTTGATAAGAAGGATTATCACTTAAAATATAAGCGCCACCTTTAGTATCAAGCTGTAATCGTCTTATTTTTTGTTTACCATCTACGCGAAGTAAATATAATCCATCAACAGTTAAGCACTCTTCAACAGATAGACCTGATTTTATTTCAAGTTTATTGCCAGCTTCTTTACTATAAATATAAATATCTACCAATAAAGTATCGCCTTTATCAACCGTAGGGCGCATAGAGTCTTCATTGACACGAAAAGAGATCACATTTTTGGTTTTTATGTTTTTCTTTTCGAACCATTCTTTTCTGAATTTCAGCTCTAATAATTTATCACCTACAAGACCGTTGGTAATGGTTACGTAATCATCTGGTTTTATTGGTAATTTATTATTAATTCCAATATGAAATTTAGCTTCACCTAAACCTCTAAATAACCAATCTAAAGAAATATTTTCTTGATCCGCCCATAAAGCTATTGGCGAATGAGCAACAGAATTTTTTTTTCTCCATTGATAAATATTACTTCTATCCACCTTTAAAGCCCTAGCAACACTAGAGTCCGAACTCAAATGGGGATTTATTTCACACATCCTGTGAATTATTTCATCGATTAATGTTGACATAACTCTCACTTATAATTATATTGTGAATATATTCACACTTATGAACAAAAGACGTTACAGCGCCTTTTTTATTTTATATCACAAACAGGAGTGTACAACATGACCCCAGCAGAGATCAAAATTGCTTTAGCACAACAAGGCGTTACCCAAGCCGATATTTCACGAGCACTAGTGGCTAACCCTTCCACAGTTTGTAGTGTTATTCATAGTCGTTACTTATCTAAAAAAATAGCACTCGCTATTTGTAAGTTAATTAAAAAAACGCCTGAACAGGTTTTTCCTGACACTGAGCAATACCACGAAGGTTATAGCCAAACACAAATTTCACAACTTCGTGTTGACGAAATTCGCCAACGTTTAGCCAGTTAATCACTGCAACCCAAGGAGAACACCATGCAAACCTTATTAAACTTTGCCGACCCAACCACTGCCCGTAACTCATTATTTTTATCAACTGATGGTGCGCCATTTACTACTAGCCGAGCCATTGCTGAACGTTTTGGTAAAAAGCATAAAAACGTTTTACAAACAATTACAAATATAGAAAAAAAATTCTTTAATCCTAATTTAAGAGAAGTTAATCCTAACACCACCAATTCTGATTTTTGGCGGCTGAATTTTCAGCTACGAGATTACATAGGCGAACGTGGTAAAACGCAACTTGAATATAAACTCACGCACGACGGTTTTGCTTTTTTAGCCATGCGTTTTACAGGTAAACAAGCAATGGAATGGCAAATAGCCTTCCTAAC
>Ga0105357_10001546_pt1 | contig 12338 bp, 7 predicted proteins | sample GOMGulsemesocosm_4_FD_83660 | JGI IMG/M metagenome (GOLD analysis project Ga0105357, IMG submission 83660) | Methane-oxidizing microbial communities from mesocosms in the Gulf of Mexico - GOM15B Gulf of Mexico | ecosystem: Environmental > Aquatic > Marine > Cold seeps | place: USA: Gulf of...
AGAAATAAAGCTCCCAAAGTTACCATAGCCCCCGATAATCAGAATGCGCTTCAAGTTATCACCTCAAAGGTTTTTGTAACTGCATATGGAATAGAAATCGGTAGCCAAGGTTCACTGCTAGGTAAACTTATTATTATCATCGACAATTATTTTCAGTTCGCTGTTCTCTTGGGTCAGAATAACCCTATTAGCATTACCCTATCAACATCCAAAGTATTGACCAAGTTTATGCGCTAGATTTTGCTTAGGTTCTTCATCGATAATGTAGAGCGATAAAAAAGAAAATCGTGCGAGGTGTGATACCAGTGAGTAATAAGCATTGAGAAATTGACAGTTTTCTGTGTTTAGCTTTAGAAATATGGCTATCCACCTCTAGAGATCGTATATAAAAACAGAGAGTCATTGACTATTTTTATATACAGATATTTGTCTTTTTATAAAAGGCTCGGCAACTAATACTATAAATACTGCATTCCAAGTGATCTTTGATAGCATAATATCAATTATGCTAAATCTATTTAAACCATAGCAAGATATTGATTAAAGTTATTCATTAAAACAATACAGCCGACTGATTATTCGTTAAAATAATTGCCAGTTTTTCGTGATGCTCGGCTACAGTGCTTTGAGGTTCTCTGTATTAGTTCAAATTAGAACAGTTATGTGGCTATGCTGTTTTCTAAGGTTGTTTATCCAGACTTTGCTGTGCTCAGCTAATAAATCTCAATTACAATTTTATATGTTAACAAGGAATAGTTGTGAAAAAAATAGAATATAAGGTATGCGGTGGGACCAATGGATTTGTGGAGCTTGAGAAAGAAGTCAGCATCTTGCTAAATGCTGGTTGGAAGCCCGTAGGTGGTATCGCGTTTAATTCTGGCTTCCCTTACCAGGCTATGGCAAGGGTTTTTGAATTCAAAACATCACCACAAGCCCCTAAAAAAGAAGAGCCCCAAAAGAACAACCTTAACGCTAATTCTGCAATGCGTAAACTGGACGATTTAACGTAGCGATATAAGCAAGATGATAAGGGTAGCCGGATAATAATAGCGGCTACCCTAGCCCTGTAACCTCAAGTATTAGTGGTGATATAAATGAGGTCCTCTGAGTAATTCCAAATTTATTAAGTCTAACTTTTCAATATTACTTGTAATGCTTGCCAAGCTGATCGACAAATATTTTGGCAAAGGTATGGGCATCCCCAGGCCAGCGCGCTGAGATGTAGTTGTGGTCTTTCACTACCCATGCAGGCCTTGAATCTTCTATGGTGTCTCTTGCGATGTTATTGGTTTTTGTTTTGTAGTCGGCAATGTCCTTGGGTACTTGTAAAAAATCTGAATCATTTTTTATAGCGCGTTTAACTTCGCTTTCAACACTCCAAAAACCTTTTGCTTCGCCCGCTGACTCGCTGTAGGTGCGGTAATATAACGGGTCCCAAAATCGAGTAAACCGGGTTAGGTTTTGGGCTGCAAGTTCTTGCGTCCAGGTTAAGGCGGTGGTTTTACGGCCAAAGAGTGCCGATCGCCCGCTTATTTTCGACGTTGACCGCGCCGCCAGTATTACCCCGTGGCAAATCGCCCCTATAGGCGGGTGATCCAAGTTCGGTAAGTTTTGTGTGCTGGTGCTGCCACTTTTATGATCAAAAAAATCGGCCACAAAGCGCTGTAAGACTTCGTCTTCTAGGTATTCAATCATGCCTGAGGCATGGCCGCCGGGCAGTATTAAGCCAGAATATTCAGAGGGTTTGAGTGAGTCAAAGGTCACAGGGGCCATGAAGTTGGTATCTTGGCTCATGGCAAGGTAAGCGGCTCGTCCGGTTTTATTTGCCCTTAAAACCCTACCTATCATGGTGATTTTCTTCAAGCCGGGGATAAAACCCCAAAAGTCTAAGCCTTCGCCGCTTAACATCATTGCGTCAGGCTTGGCTTGCTGCCCATCTTTAGTGGCGAATATCACTTTGTAGCCGGCGTCTGTGATGACTTTCCAGCTTACGCTGACCTCAGTCGGGTCAAAATCGTTAGTCGGCAAGGGGATAATCACAGGGGATTTTTTATTATTCATAATGGCTGTGTCGTCCGTGAATATTTATTATTGAGTCAATCATGACTCTATACTGCCCCGTTATAAGGTCGGATACAACACTGAGGCTAAATACAGGAGGCTTACGGGCTGTGGAGACTGGGCAGGTCTCTGGTCTAGACAAGTAGTCACGAAGAATGCAAACCGGCGCCCTACTTCATCTCTCTGACAAACTTAGCCAGTTCGTGCGCCGCTACGGGCTTGCAGTAATAGTAACCCTGGACATTGAAGCAACCATTATCGAGTAAGAATTTCTCTTGGTCTTCCTGCTCGACACCTTCAGCGATAACGTCTAAGCCTAGCCTTTCGGACATGGCGATGACGGTTTCGGTAATGGCGTTGTCATTGTCGCTACCAGGCACATCTTTGATAAATGATTTATCGATTTTTAGTTTATGAATAGGTAGCTTTTTTAGGTAACTTAGGGAAGAATATCCGGTGCCAAAATCGTCTATCGCGATAGTCGCACCCAGCATATTAAGCTCGCCTAATTGCTCGATGGCTAAGTCTGGGTCCTCAAGCAACATGCTCTCGGTAATCTCTAGCTCTAAATGATTCGCGGCCAGTTGGGTCTCGCTCAGCACCTGCCCCACTACAGTGGGTAAGTTACCCTTGTGCAATTGGCGGTTAGAGATATTCACGGCCAAGGTATCAAGTTCTAAGCCCGCATCTAGCCATTGTTTAAATTGCTGACACGAATTACGCAACACCCATGTTCCGATTTCTTCAATCAAGCCGATTTCTTCGGCTAAGGGAATGAATTTATCCGGTGGAATTAAACCCAGCTTTGGGTGAAACCAGCGCAACAGGGCTTCGACAGCGGTAACAGTCCCTGTCAATAAGTTAACTTGGGGCTGATAATATATATGCAGTTCATTATTTTTAATGGCGTCATGCAGGTCAGCTTCGAGTGACATACGCTCGATGGCATTACGCGTTAGCTGTTCAGTGTAAAATTGAAAGTTAGCTTTACCCGACGATTTAGCTCGATACATGGCGGCATCGGCATTTCGTATCAAAGTAGATTTGTTGTCACCATCATTCGGGTATACCGCCACGCCCATGCTAGCGGAGACTCGTACGTCTTGCCCATCTAAGGTTACTTTTGAATTTATTTTCTTAAGTAACTTTTCAACTACAGAGGCGACATTGGCAGGATTGCCAATATCTCCTAAGACTAACAGAAATTCGTCTCCGCCAATTCGAGCAACGGTATCATCGGCTCTTACAGTTTCGCTTAGAATACCCGCTACCTGCTTTAGAAGTTTATCGCCTACCGAGTGGCCCATGGCATCGTTAACAAATTTGAAATTATCGAGATCAATAAATACCACCGCTACATGTCGTTTACGGCGTCGAGCATGTAATAAAGCTTGGTCTAGTCGCTCATCAAGTAATAATCGATTAGGCAAGCCGGTCAAGGTGTCGTGATGCGCTAGTTGATAGAGCATGTCTTCAGACTTTTTAATTTGACTAATATCAGTCATCAAGCCGACATAATGAGTAAGTTCATCGCCGTCATAGACGCAGCTGATAGTGAGCCAGCTGGGTTTTAAACTATTGTTTTTATGGCGATTCCAAATTTCTCCCTGCCATTGATTAAAGTTCTTTAAGCCTGCCCATACACCGCTATAGCTAGATCGATGTTTTTTCTCTGATGAAAAAATTTCAGGTCTAGAGCCAATTATTTCAGATTTGGTAAAACCTAAAATTGACTCAAAGGCGCCGTTAACATCCATCACGATACCCGATTTGTTGAGTATCATTACTCCTTCAGCTGAGTTGTCGTAAACACTCGCGGCCAAGCGCAGCCGCTCGTTGAGCAACCTGCGCTCGGTAATGTCGACTTCTGAACCGGCCATGCGAGATATCGAGCCATCGACATCCCTTTGCGCTAACCCCCTATCGGCAACCCACTTTACCGAACCGTCTTTGCATATGATGCGATATTCTTCCCGAAATACTTCGGTTTCACCGGAGAAATGCGCGTTCACCGAAGCCATCACACGAGATAAATCTTCGGGGTGGATTCCTTTGATCCACTCATCTTGTGAGTCTGAAATCTCACCTGGGGCATAACCTCTTATGGCAAGCCATAAGCTCGAGAAATGCACTTTTTCTGATATGACATCCCAATCCCATATAGCGCTGTATGAGCCTTCAACCACCAGTTTATATCGCAATAAACTTTCATTAAGTTCATTGTCTATGCGTCGTTGCTCAGTTATGTCGATTAGGCTAACCGGAATTTCGTAGAACTCAGTATCACCTTTGGGTATCTGAATTTTTAGCTCAACTATTATGGCTTCGCCGTCAGCGTCTACAAAGTTGAATATCGATTTATACGATTCGTCTTGGTTCCAAATCGCGATTATTTCTTGCTTGAAATTGTTTACTGCGCCAGGGCCCGATAACTTTTTAGATATACGATTAAAGCCGCTTTGACTGTCTACTTTAAAAAGTTTAAGGCATGCGCTATTGACCTTGGTGATCGAGATCTTCATTAATAAGGAATAGACTTCTCTACTGTTATTGTTGAGATACGTTTCGATATCGACGATGCCTTCGCTACGGAGCCTCTTTAAATATGCATTCAAGTGGCTAAGGTCTTCGCTCCACATTGGTATTTCGGAGTTTTCAAATAACAGGCTTTTATTTTCTAAGCGATGAATTACTGAGGCACCTCGTTTAAACACTTGGGCTAACTCAGTAAAGCTGACAATGTCTAAAACGTTAAATGCAGGGTCTTTTTTTGAACTCGTTAAACCGAGTAACAATGGTTCGCCGGTATCGAATTCTATTTTTGTCATTATCGAATACGAAGAATCTTCGGGTGCGCGACTGATAATACCAATAGCTGAAGTATCGATGGCGAGCGATGAGAAACAACCGTCGACGGTAGCTGACAAAGAATCTGCGTTGGCTATTAATGATGTAAATTCAATATCTCTAATATCCATAGCGCCATGCTTGGTGCCATAGGCTAGGTATGAGCGGGCTTGTTTTACTTCGTCACAGAAAGGGGTTATTAGCCAGGCATTCTCGGCTGCCGCGTAAGACTTAATAATATTGAGGGATTCTTTGAAGTATTGATCGACCGTTGAGGCTGTGGTGAATGCTTGGTTTATCGACTCGATGGCCTGCGCTATATTTCGTTCTTGGGCGGCTCGAGCTTTCAGCTCCGCTAATTCGACTTCAAGTCTTTCAATGTATTGCTGCGAATCTTCAGTAGTCGGATCTTTATTCACCAGCATTTATTTACCACACCTCTTTACATCAATAATCTTACGATTAGCAGGGTGATTACGCGACAAAACAAGTGCGAAACCCCAGTGATATAATAGTTTAGAATGATGTAAATATGAAAAGGTTAGTGATAAATAATGAATAAAAAACCTTTAAAGGTCTTTTTTAATGTTTAAATTAACCCTTAACTTGCCAATTTTGACGTCTGTGCGACGTTTAAAGCCGGAGATTCATAAAATCTGTCTTCAGTTTTGCTTAGCGCAAAGTGTAGAAATTAAAGCAGGAGCTTGGTAAATCACTCAGCAGCGGGGTTTTGCTAAGCATTTATTAATTAAGGGGCTGTCCCCATGGCGGACGCCAGAGGACAATAAAGGTAAAACCTTTATGCTTGGTCTTTATACTTCTTGATCTGATCCCGAACGCGTCCAGCGAGCTCGAACTCTAGATCCTTCGCATGAGCTATCATTTTCTCTTCAAGATCTTTGATGTGTACCCAGATATCTTTATTCGGCGGCAATTCATACTGAGCATTTTGTTCAGCGACTTTATCGCGGCGCTTGGCCTTACCCGGTATGTGAGAACCTTCCATGATGTCCGCTACATTTTTGACAATACCCTGAGGCGTGATGTTATGCTTTTTGTTATGGGCTATTTGAACTTCACGTCGTCGATCGGTTTCACTTATGGCACGCTCCATCGAGCCGGTTATTCGATCGGCGTAAAGAATTGCTCGGCCATTAATGTTTCGGGCTGCTCGTCCAATAGTTTGAATAAGTGAGCGGTCCGACCTCAAAAATCCTTCTTTATCGGCATCGAGTATCACTACCAAAGATACCTCGGGCATATCGAGGCCCTCTCGCAGCAAGTTGATACCAACGAGAACATCAAATTCACCTAGTCTTAAATCTCGAATGATTTCCACTCGCTCAACAGTGTCGATATCGGAATGCAAATAACGAACACGAACGTCGTGGTCTTCAAGATATTCGGTAAGATCTTCGGCCATTCTTTTGGTCAGAGTCGTAATAAGTACGCGTTCATCTTTGACGGTAATTTTTCGAATTTCTGACAATGCGTCGTCAACTTGATTGCCTGCCGGCCGAACTTCAATGGTTGGATCTAACAAGCCGGTGGGTCGAACCACCTGCTCCACTACTTGGCCGGCATGCTCGGCTTCGTATTTGCCCGGTGTTGCCGATACAAAAATGGCTTGTGGCGATGCAGCCTCCCATTCTTCAAAGCGCATTGGTCGATTGTCCAGGGCTGAGGGTAAGCGGAAGCCGTATTCGACCAAGGTTTCTTTTCGAGAGCGGTCACCTTTATACATGGCGCCAATTTGCGGAACTGTTACATGGGACTCATCAATAACCAGCAAGGCATCAGCCGGCAGATAATCAAACAATGTCGGTGGTGGGTCACCAGGATCTCGGCCCGATAGGTAGCGGGAGTAGTTCTCGATGCCGTTACAGTAGCCTAGCTCTCGCATCATCTCAGAGTCATAATTAACTCGCTGCTCTAGTCGCTGGGCCTCAACAAGTTTGCCATTATCGCGCAGCTGCGCCAAGCGTTCAGTTGCTTCAGTTTTTATATGTTCTACCGCATCAATAATACGCTGGCGCGGGGTTACATAATGGGATTTTGGATAGACTGTAAACCGTGGAACTTTAGAGAGTATCTCCCCAGTTAAAGGATCAAAGACCGAGAGTTTTTCGACTTCTTCATCAAACAGTTCGACTCTGATTGCTTCGCGATCTGAGTCCGCCGGAAAGATATCGATAACATCGCCGCGGACTCGATAAGTACCGCGTCTGAAATCTGCGTCATTACGGGTGTATTGCAGCTCGGCGAGCTTACGCAGGACTTCGCGCTGGTCAATCTGGTCACCACGGCTTAAGTGAAGAACCATCTTTAAATACGCTTCAGGGTCACCCAAACCGTAGATTGCCGATACGGTGGCAACCACAATTGCGTCACTACGTTCCATCAGTGCTTTTGTCGCCGACAAGCGCATTTGTTCGATGTGTTCGTTTACCGATGCATCTTTCTCAATGAAGGTATCTGACGAAGGTACATAAGCTTCTGGTTGGTAATAATCATAATAAGAAACAAAGTACTCAACCGCATTATTAGGGAAGAACTCTTTAAGCTCGCCATATAATTGCGCGGCCAAGGTTTTGTTGTGCGCCATGATCATTGTGGTTCGACCAGTACGTTCAATAACGTTGGCGATGGTAAATGTTTTACCTGAACCTGTTACCCCGAGCAAGGTTTGATGCGCTAAGCCATCTTCAATGCCCTGGACCAAATCGTTGATGGCCTCGGGCTGGTCGCCCGCTGGAGCGAAACGAGATTTTAGTGAAAATGTCTTAGTCATTAAACCGTCTATTCCTGATTGATAAAGAAAATAACAACACTAAAAAGAGCATTACACTCAGGCTTGTATCAACCAGCATTGATGAATTTTTGCATTGCGTTTGTAGTCGCGATCAATTGTTTCAGCAGATATATTTTTGACGTTATATTTTTCCAACGCCTCTTGATCCAATTTGAAGGATCGTAAATTGTTTGAGAATACCAAGGTGCCGCCAGGGGCCAATAAATCCATGCAACGTTTGATCATGGCAACATGATCTTCTTGAATATCTAAAACGTTGACAGTCTTTTTTGAATTCGAAAAGCTCGGTGGGTCAAGCATGATGACATCAAAGGATTCGCGACACTCTTTCAAATACTCAAAGCAATCTTTTGTAACCAGTTCATGGCGCTTTTCGCTAATATTGTTGAGCTCGAAGTTGTCTTGGGCCCATTTGATATAGTTACGAGACATATCGACACTGACCGAAGAAAGTGTGCCGGTTACAGCGGCTTGAACCGTGGCTGTAGCAGTGTAACAAAACAGGTTAAGTAAACGTTTGCCACGAGACAATTCTGCAACTAGTTTGCGAACTGGGCGGTGATCTAAAAATACGCCACTATCAAGATAGCTCCACAAGTTTACTGAATATTTTGCAGGACCTTCGTTAACAACAATGTTCGCACGGGTTTCATCAAACTGTTCTTGTTTTTGATACTGGCTGCTACCACTCTGGCGACGGCGTTGTTTTACGAACAAACGATACTCGTCAAGATTAAAGCCGGCGACTAAGGCATCAACAATTTCTTGCATACGCTGCTTGGCTTTTTCTTCGTCGACAGTTTTCGGCGCGCGGTATTCTTGCACATGCCAGTTATCACCATAGACATCGATCGCTGCTGAATACTCAGGGATATCGGCATCATAAACGCGGAAACAATCTATCGACTCCCCCTTTGCCCATTTACGCAATGGCTTGAGATTTTTACGAATACGGTTCAAGACCATGACCGCACCGTCACTAAGATCGGCCTCTCTGACTTCTCTAATGAACAAACCTTCTTGAATCTCTTTTGATTCTACTGCGGTAACAATAGCCATTGGAGCGGCATGTACAAATTGGTCTGATTCAACAAGTATTAAGAGCAGCTCACTGGCAATCGGTCCGTTAAAAAGTTTGTAGCGTTTTTTGGCACGAATGCCCATCGACTTGCCAAGTTGCGGTGCACCGGTAAACACACCACAACGCCAACCTTGAAAATTCGCTTTTATGCTATCCCCGAGCTCACGATATAGAGATGATAATTCGTCGAGCTCACCTAGGCGCTCACCATAAGGTGGGTTGGTCACTACTAGGCCAGTTACTATATTCTCTGGCATAGCGGCAAGGTCTTTGACTTCAGCGGTCGAGACTACGATATGGTTTTGTAGCTTTGCTCTTTGTATATTTGAATTGGCAGCTTGTAACACTCTAGAATCAGAGTCGTAACCGACAGCCTTTGGTAATGGCGACGCTAGGCCGGCACTTTTACGGCTGTGGGCATCTTCACGGATCCGGTCCCAAGCGCTCGACTCAAAGTTGCGCCAAGTTTCGAATCCAAAACTCTGGCGCATTAATCCTGGTGCGATATCAGCTGCCATCATTTGGGCTTCGATCAAAATTGTTCCCGAACCGCACATTGGATCAACAATGCCTAACTCGCCAAGCTGCCCTGCCTGGCGGGCTGTTTCAACCAATTCAGGCCAGCCGCTGCGCATCAACACGGCAGCCGCTAAGTTTTCTTTTAGTGGAGCTAGGCCTTGCTGTGTGCGGTAACCGCGGCGATGCAGGCTCTCACCGGCCATATCGAGGCTTAAGGCCACGCTGCCATGACTTAGGCGGGCATTAATACGTAGATCGGGGTTCTGCTTATCAACAGACGGACGCTCACCGGTAATAGCCCGCAGGCGGTCTACAACGGCGTCTTTAATACGTAAGGCACCAAACTGGCTGTTATTGATAACATCGTCAGTACCCACAAAATCAACGATAAACGTACCCTGTGGGTCTACGTAATCTTCCCAGGGAATGTTTAACGCATCTTCAAACATGGTATCAGCGCTGTAGGCGTCTAAGCGTGCAAGTGGTAGTAAGATTCGATTAGCGAGGCGCGACCATAGACAGGCTTTATAGCCTTCTTGGTGATCAGGGGCTTTGGGGTCACCAAAATATACACCGGCCACGGTTTGACTGGCTTGTTCGATGCCCATATCAAGTAGTTCTTGCTCGAGCAGGCCTTCCATACCTTTTGCACAACTGGCAAAAAAGGCATATTTATTGGATTTACTGTGTATTTTGTCACCGGAAGATCTGGCGCTATTGGATGTTTTACCGGATTTTTGGCGTCTGCTGGGCTTACTATCTTGCTTCACGATTTTACCTTCTAGAAATCTACCACCCAGAATAGGGTTAGCGGGCTATTATCTCTCGATTAGCCTTTAATTACTATTGGCGTCTACAAACCCTATTGTGGGTTAGGAAAGGTGTTTTTGATTAAAAATCAAACATATAAGTTGAATTTTAATCAGGGCGTGGGACTGTCACCTCTTTCCCCATAACTTAATATACTAATCAGGCGGTTATTTATAAAGAATTAAGCATTCCGTTTAGGGCAAAAATTTGGTTTACTGGTAGTCCGCTAAAGCAGTAAACGCTCTTTGGTGATTTTAGTTTCTCTTGTTTTGTTTTTTAGAACTATCTCTTAGCACAAGGGTCTATTAAAGCTCTGCAGAGATGCAAAGATGAATAGACAAGCCCGAATTAGAGCATCATTATTTTGTCGGGCATTCGAAATAGAACGACAGCATTGTTAAGCACAAATATATTCTTGCTGTCGCTATTTCGGTTTTTTTAAAACACAAATGCCATTTTATCGCATCAATAAAATGGGCAGAAACATTTCAAATTCTTTTATTATTGAAACACTACATAAAGGAGATCTCAGACACCCTAAACCTTAAACTCTAATCCAATGGCCAGTATTCGCCATAACATGGAGCCCCTTGTATTTGCAGTACGATTAAATCAGACGATCAGTTAGCGACAGCTTAACTAGGTCAATTACTAAATTGTATGAGGTAAGACAAGCGATGAAGACAGCAAAACGCGATCCATTCAACCGAGCATTCTCTAAAGGCTACCAGGCAGGGATAGAAGACAAATCCCGCAGTGTTTGCCCCCACGAAGCCGGAGAAACGCGACAACATTGGGTTAATGGCTGGCGAGAAGGTAGGGAAGATCACTGGAATGGTTTCAATCGCCAAGCACAGGCTCAGAGAATGAGTAATATGTAGCTTGGTTAACACGTGACAATGTAATTGCTAAAAGGCGGTTAGCTTCGGTTAACCGCCTTTTTAATGCCTTAAATTCGTAGCCCATATTTACACTGTTAATCTAGAGGGGCTGAAGCTCCCCTATTGAGCCCACATATCTACTTTGAGCCGGAGGCCGTCAAGTTCGCTTGGTGTGTCGCATAGGCGTCAGCAACGTCATGGATAAGTTGCGGGCCTTGGTAGATAAAGTTGCTGTAAATTTGCAATAACTTCGCGCCGGCATCAAGTTTAGCAATAGCGGCTTCTGCGCTATCAATGCCGCCCACCCCGATAATTGGGACCTGCTCGCCTAACTCGGCGTAAAACTTGGCGATAACAGCAGTGCTTTTATCGCGAACAGGGCTTCCGCTCAAGCCGCCCGCTTCGCCTTTATGAACACTGTTCTCGACCCCCTCGCGTCCTATCGTGGTATTTGTGGCTATAACGCCGTCAATTCCGGACTCGAGTATCGTTTGGGCCACTGATTTAACGTCATCATCATCCATATCTGGCGCTATTTTCACAGCGATCGGCACCTGCTTACCGTGTACTTGAGCCAGTTTACCCTGCTCTTCTTTTATGCCGCCTAAGAGCGCTTTAAGGCTTTCGCCGAACTGTAAGTTTCTCAGGCCTGGGGTATTGGGTGACGATATATTAACCGTTACATAATCAGCATGGTCGTATACTTTTTTAAGGCACTTCAAATAGTCGCTCAAGGCTTGGTCTTCGGGAGTGTCTTTGTTCTTGCCGATATTTATACCAAGAACACCTTCAAAGCGACGCTTTTTAACTTGCTCAACGAGGTAATCAACACCTTTATTGTTAAAGCCCATACGATTAATAATGGCGTTTTCTTCTTCTAAGCGAAACAAGCGTGGCTTAGGGTTACCGGCTTGAGGCAAGGGTGTAATCGTGCCAATTTCTACAAAGCCAAAACCGAGCTGACCGAGGGCGTTGTAATAATCACCATTTTTATCGAGCCCTGCCGCCATGCCTACAGGATTGGGGAACTTCAAACCCATCACTTCAACTGGGTTATCGGCTGGTCTCTTTGCAAAAGCACCCAATAACCGCAGGCGCTCACCGGCACCCATCAGATCAAGGCTTAATTCGTGGGAAAACTCAGGGTCTAGACGGAATAACAAATTACGAATTAAGGAGTACATAACGGGGCCTTTGATAAGAGTTCGGTCAGCAATAATATTTGGGCGAGATATTACCACAGACTGGAATCGAAACCCGTGGATTTTAAGCAAACCTCAGCCCTAAACTGCCCTATAAGCTGGGTGATGAAATGATCTAGATCGCT
>Ga0105357_10001555_pt1 | contig 12292 bp, 7 predicted proteins | sample GOMGulsemesocosm_4_FD_83660 | JGI IMG/M metagenome (GOLD analysis project Ga0105357, IMG submission 83660) | Methane-oxidizing microbial communities from mesocosms in the Gulf of Mexico - GOM15B Gulf of Mexico | ecosystem: Environmental > Aquatic > Marine > Cold seeps | place: USA: Gulf of...
GAACTGGAGTCCAGTCATTACCTAATCCGCCTGCCCATTTGGATAGCATTGCGTTGTCTTGTATGGCGCCGTAAATGCCGTGTAGGTCATCGGGGACAGTCGTTAAATAGCAAGACGATAATTGCGGGCGCAGGGTGCCAGCATTGAAGAGAGTTGGCGTAGAGCTCATGTAATCAAAGCTGCTTAGCAAACGGTAGAACTCAATCGCACGATCGTTTTTGTTTTCTTCTTTTTCGGCGAGGCCCATGGCAACTCGCATAAAGAAAATTTGTGGCAATTCAATACGGATTTCATTGCTGTGAATAAAGTAGCGGTCGTACAGTGTTTGTAAGCCTAGGTAGGAGAACTGTGCATCGCGGCTAGCATCGATCGCAAGGCCAAGTTTTTGCAGATCATAATCGCGCAGGCTTGGCGACAGCAGGTCAAGCTCAATACCTGCTTCGATATAAGCCTGTAGTGCTTGCGGGTAGTAATCTACCATCTCAGCTTGAGTTGCTGCGTCGGCAACTTTCAGAAAGCTTAGTGCCTCGGAGCGTAATTTATCAAGCAGCAACCGTGCGGTAGCGAAGCTATAGTTGGGCTCTTGCTCTACTAAGGTACGAGCGGTAATGACTAACGATGTATTTACATCATCTAACGATACGCCGTCGTAAAGATTGCGCATGGCTTCATCAAGAATAGCTTTAGGGTCAACTTCCTCAAGCCCTGCACAGGCATCGTTAACGATGGTGCGAATACGGCCAATGTTTAATGGCTGAGAGTTACCCTGGGCATCAAGAACGTTAATCGTTGGGTAATCTGGGTCGTCATTAACCTCAACGCCATCTGCACGCAAGCGGGCGTGTTCTTCGCGGTAAAGTACATAATCCCGAGCAACTTTTTGCTCTCCAGAGCGCATTAATGCGAGCTCTACTTGGTCTTGAACATCTTCAATGTGAATCGTACCACCTGAGGGCATACGACGCTTAAATGTAGCGCTAACTTGATGGCATAAACTGGCGACCATTTCATGGATGCGCGAAGACGCGGCAGCAGTACCACCTTCTACCGCTAAAAACGCTTTGGTCATGGCGACCGATATTTTACTGTCTTCGTAAGGCACTACAGTGCCATTACGTTTGATCACTCGCAGTTGACCAGGGGCTGTTGCTGAAACCGTTGAGGCGCCAACCTCTGTGGTCACAGGAGTTGAGCTGCCTGATTCAGTCTGTGGTGTTTCTGCTTGCATGTATTTCTCCGCGTCCGTATGCAAAGGTTCACAGGTGATTTTCTGTGAATGGTCTTTTTGTATGTTTTACAATGTTTAATAAGTTTGTATAAATCACCTGAACACCATTTACATTGACTACTAATATAGAAGCAATAGTTAAGATGAAACTCTCTTTTATGCTGTCTATATAAATGTAGTTAATGTTGATGCTGTCAGGGTTTTAATTCTATGACTACTTGCCACTATGCTTTTTGCTTGGTGTAGCTTTCCTGAATCTACCACCGCTTATGCCGGTTACGTCTCAATCTCGTATTCTCAGTTGCTACCTTTATGTTTAATAACGTTACATCAACACAGGCGAACTCAACGGAACTGGCTATGGTAAATCTCACTATTTGTTAATAATTTAATAACTCTTTGTCAGCAGTTAAATAATTATCGATATTATGTCTTTGAGGCAATACAGTTATTTTTATAGTTATTTTATAGTTATGTGCCTATTTGGGGGGAGGCCAATTAAAATCGAAACATCCTTGATTTCAAATTTGACTGTTGCCCTAAGTCTGCTGCTTTATTTCAAGTTCTCTCACAGAGCTTTTGGTCGATGCTTACCGCCAAAAGGTCGTGTTTTACTTCACGTACCCCTAGTCTCTTTTGTAGCTTGTATAGCCCTAGTGTCCGTATTGGCTTTAAACGTGACAGTTACTGCTGTTGATCGCTAATTAAGCGTGGCGTGTGTATTTTGACTTTTAGACCCAAAAAGCTTGTTAAAGTAAGCTCCTAGGTCTGTAGTGGCCACTAGTGCTAAAAAACACCATAAACCCTATATGTAGGGGTTCGCCTTGGAATACACACAAGATAATGCGATTTAGGAATAAAATCAAGCCAATGAATGTGGGGGAAAGCTGTGGATAAGGTGTGTTTTGTTTGTCTGGTCAGTGGCTACTAATCTGTAGTCCCCGTCCTTCAAGGGCTGAGGATCTGATGGTGATGTTTTGATTGTGTGATATTTTTTTGATTTTTTTTTCACTCTTTCGATGTGAGGTTTTGCTAAGAAAATTAACGTCAAGAATTTAAAGGATCCAAGTGACAGTCTAGCCTCGAATAGTCCATAGTTTCACAAGTTTCTTTATTGTGAGGCCATAAATTTCTCGTTATATTACCTTTTGTATTGTTGGGATAATCTGTGGCTCTAACAGGCTGTCGGTGAATATGCCGCAAGGCAATATGATATCAAATGGAAAACGCTATGGTGTGGTCGGCAGCGACTCGAATGCCGACCTGCTGACCGATAGAGTAGTTATGATGACTTGCAAAGGCCGCTTCAATTTGGCTCCCGGTCGGCAGCTGTAATGTGTACAGCGTAGCGGTCCCGGCGAATACCTTGTGGACCACTATACCTTGGTAGTGGCTATCTTGATCGAAGACAATATCATCTGGGCGTAACAGAACCTCAACTTGGGCACCTTCGACCCAACCGTTGTTGCTTGGTACTGGGCCTAGTTCGGTATTAATTGAGTCATGTTGTTTTATGGTGCCAGGGACAAAAGCGCCGCGGCCGATAAAATTGGCAACAAAGCGGGTTTTGGCTTGGTGGTAGAGCTCGTAGGGTTTATCCCATTGCTCGACCTTCCCCTGGTTCATAACCCCAATATAGTCAGCAAAAGCAAAGGCTTCTTCTTGATCATGGGTGACCAAAATCGCACTGACGCCCTGTTGTTTTAATATACTGCGAACTTCCAGTGCGAGACCGCGACGTAGCTCTACGTCCAGGCTCGAAAAGGGTTCATCCATTAACAGTAACTTGGGCTTAGGCGCCAAAGCTCGGGCAAGGGCAATACGTTGCTGTTGCCCGCCAGATAGTTCATGGGGGTATCGCTGCTCCAAACCTGTCAGCGAGACAAGTTCTAAGAGCTCGGTAACCGCCCGAAGCTTTTCGGCGCGGCTGTATTTGTGCAAGCCAAAACAAATGTTCTCAGCGACGGTTAAGTGGGGGAATAGGGCGTAATCTTGAAACACCATGCCAATGTGCCGGTGTTCAGGTGCAACGCTGTGGCTTGGTGTGCTGATAATTTGTTGATCAAGCTCAATTTGCCCGCCGCTTAGCTTGTGAAAACCGGCAATGCTTCTCAGCACGGTGGTTTTACCGCAGCCGCTTGGGCCAAGCAAGCAACATATGTCGCCGTTGCCGACTGAAAAGTTAACGCCATCCACAACGGCGTTTTCCTGGTCGCTATTATAAAAACAGCGGATATCTTTTACGTCCAGGTGGGTATTCACTAATTTAATATTCCAATCGTGGGTGGCGGGGAGGTAGGATATGATCTGAATCGGATGAAGTCTTCGATTCAGATCATTAAGGGGCAATATTTAGTGTTGGCTCAGCAAAAATTCCATTAGTGCTTTTTGGGCATGCAATCTGTTTTCAGCCTCGTCCCAGACAACAGAGTCTGAGGCGTCCAAAATGGTATCACTAACCTCTAGGCCTCGGTAAGCCGGCAAGCAGTGCATCATTAACGCGTCGGAGTTGGCTGTAGCCATGAGCTCTTCGTTGACCTGGTAGCCTGAAAAAGCTTCCATGCGGGTTTGTTTTTCGTCTTCTTGACCCATGGAGGCCCAGGTATCTGTGACGACTAAGTCACTATTACGAACAGCAGCTTTATGATCGCGAAATAATTCAATCCGGTCCTTATGTTTCGCCATCAGCTCTGCGTCGGGATCAAAGCCCACAGGGCAGGCAATATTAAGTTTGAAATCCCACTGTGCCGCAGCATTAATATAGGATTGGCACATATTATTACCATCCCCAATCCAACTGACAGTCTTGCCTGCGATACTGCCCCTGTGCTCAGTATAGGTTTGTATATCAGCTAAAAGCTGGCAAGGATGATAGCTGTCTGTCAGTGCGTTTATAACGGGTACTTTGGAGTTGGCTGCAAAGTCTTCAATAACATCGTGGCCAAACGTTCGGATCATAACGATATCAACCATGCGTGAAAGCACTTTGGCTGAGTCTGCAATAGGTTCGCCACGACCCAGTTGGGTATCGTTGGAGGATAGAAATAGAGCGCTGCCGCCCATCTGTGCCATTCCGGCTTCGAAGGACACACGGGTTCGGGTTGATGACTTTTCGAAAATCATACCCAGAACTTTGCCATGTAGTGTTTCGGCTTCAGCGTTCTGTTTACGCAGTGCCTTGAGTTCGATGGCTCGTTCGATTACGTGCTTCAGTTCATCTTGACTGAGGTCCATCAACGTTAGAAAGTGTCTTGGCTTCATAGTGCTATCCTACAACGATAAAAAAAGAGCCCGTTACGCTTGGGCTTTCGTCAAAATTAATGTTGCAACCGTGTCGATAATTTCATCGGCTTGTTCCGAGTCTATAATCAAAGGCGGTAGTAGGCGTACTGTATTTGCGGCGGTTACGTTAATCAATAGTTTTTGTTGCCACGCTTGCTCGACTAGCTCACCACAATCGGCATTTAGCTCGATACCAATCATCAGCCCTTTGCCGCGGATCTCCTTAACTAAATCACAATCTTTCAGTCGCAGGGCTAAGCCGTCGCGAATTTGTTGCCCGCGTACATCAGCGTTGGCTATTGTATCGGTATTCATCAATATATCATTCACGACTTGGGCTGCAGAGCAAACCAATGGGTTGCCGCCGTAGGTTGAGCCGTGATTACCTGGCTGCAATAGCTCTGCAGCAGTGCCTGTTGCTAGACAGGCGCCAATCGGTACGCCGTTGCCGAGTCCTTTTGCCGTGCAAAGAACATCGGGCTTTATACCATTGTGTTCGAAGGCAAAGTACTTACCGGTTCGGCCGTTACCAGTCTGAATTTCATCCAACATGAGCAGCCATTGTTGGGCGTCGCAAATTTCTCGCAATTGATTCAGGTAGTTATCATCAGGGGTGATAACACCACCTTCACCTTGAATAGGCTCTACTAAAATTGCCACAATATCGTTGTGCTGAGCGGCGGCCTCTTTCACGGCAGTAACGTCGTTATAGGGCACGCGGACAAAACCTTCAACTAAGGGGCCAAACCCAGCGTGTACCTTTGGGTTTCCAGTCGCCGAAAGTGTTGCCAGGGTTCGGCCATGGAAGCTGCCGTCGGTAACAATTATCTTTGGTGTGGCGATGTCTCGTTGGTTGGCATACTTACGAGCAATCTTAATGGCCGTTTCGTTAGCTTCGGCGCCGGAGTTGCAAAAATAAGCGGCATTCATACCGCTTACGCTGCACAAGCTTTGGGCCAATTTTTGCTGGCCTTCGATATTGTACAAATTTGAAATGTGCAAAAGAGTCGAAGCTTGTTTGCTAATGGCGGCGCTAATATCAGGGTGGCTATGACCCAGTCCACATACCGCGATACCACTTAAAGCATCAAGGTAACGCTGACCGTCTTTGTTGTACAAATAACAGCCTTCGCCTTTCACCAGAGTGTGAGCTCGGTCGCCATAATTATTCATTAAATATTGCATAAAATTTGCTACGGTATTGGTTTTATATGAAAGCGGTTCTGCGCCGCCAATGCAATCAAGCATCATATAACAAAGGATAAGGCGCGCAAACCAATCGATATAACTTACTTCTCCTTTGCTGCGCTAACTCAGGTGTTCTAAGGAGAGGAAGCTGACAGGAGAAGCTTGGCGGGGTAGATGAAACACAGGGCTAATTGTTGCTTGCGATGTTGTGTAGAGTGCCCTGGTCAGGTTCTGCTATTTCGTCTTAGGCGCCAATTGAAACTCTGCCCAACGCATTGATGGTGATTTATGGCTAAATTAGCGACGACTAGGGCGTCGCAATGGTTAATTTTACTTGGGTGAGGCGAGGCTTTTCGGTAGAATACCGCAGTGATTAGCTCAAGTATTGCCATTGTAGGTGGGCATATCGGCACAGGCGAATTGGCTGTACCGGTGGCTAGTGTTTAAAAACGCTCCTTATCATCTGTTAAACAACGGAAATTAGAGAGATAAACGCACATACTTGCGGCATGATAGATTGAATACGACAAATACGTTAATACTTTATATAGGTTAGTTTTACCCATGGAAATTCTGGATACGATTAAGCAACAGATTAAAGAGAACACTGTACTTTTGTATATGAAAGGTTCTCCTAACGCCCCTCAATGTGGGTTCTCCATGCGTACATCTCAAGCTGTGATGGCTTGCGGACAACGTTTTGCGTATGTCGATGTATTGTCAAACCCAGAAATACGTACCGAATTGCCTCAGTACGCTCAATGGCCAACATTCCCTCAGTTGTGGGTTGGTGGTGAGTTGGTTGGAGGTTGCGATATCGTGACAGAAATGCACGAAAATGGTGAGTTAAAAACGTTACTGGAAGAAGCTTCTGCTGATAAGCCTGAATCTTAAGGTTCTATTAGAGCTAATTCTCTACGGTCATGGAGGGTTGCTCTTAACGTACAGACACAAAAAGCCCCGGTAAGTCCGGGGTTTTTTGTGTCTGTACGTTGTGGGTCCCATTGATGTAAATCATCACATGTGCCGAATAAGTCAACTTTAGTTAACTTATGCGAAGCTAAATGAAAATAGTTTAGATTTACTCTTTCAATTGTGTGGCAACAATCTATAATCCAGCCCAATAATATTACCCAAAAGTTCAAGGTTATTGGAGATACAGTGATTAAAACCATAGGTAAACTCAGTCTTTTAACGCTAGCGATAGCTCAAGTAAATGTATCGTTCGCCGAAGGTGCGAACAATAATTTAATTGAAGAAATAACAATCATTGGTGACTCGAGCGATGCAAAAGCATTGCCGGGCTCAGCGTTTGTGATTTCGAAAGAAGAGCTGCAAAAATTTGAATACACCGATATCAATCGAATGGTTCGTAAAGTGCCTGGTGTATATTTGCAAGAAGAAGATGGTTTTGGCTTACGTCCCAATATCGGTATTCGCGGCGCTGGCGCAGAGCGTTCCAGTAAAATTAGTTTGATGGAGGATGGTGTTTTAATTTCTCCAGCTCCATATTCAGCTCCTTCGGCTTATTACTTTCCGACATCGGGGCGTATGAGCGGCGTTGAAATTCTGAAAGGACCAAGCTCATTAAAGTATGGACCATCGACCGTTGGCGGCGCCGTTAACTTGATATCGACGCGCATACCAGAAGAAAGCCAGGGGCTTGTCAGTCTGGAAGCTGGCCAAGACAATGCATTTAGAGTGCATGCTAACTATGGTTATAATTCTGATACTCTCGGTTGGCTTGTCGAGACGCATCAAAACGGTAGCGATGGCTTCAAAAACATTGACCGTAGTAATAGAGATACCGGGTTTTATGTCGAAGACTATTTAGCAAAGCTACGTCTAAACACGGACTCGGCGGCGAAGTATTATCAGCAACTTGATGTGAAGGTGCAATATTCCGAAGAGCTATCCGATGAAACCTACTTGGGTTTAACGGACAAGGATTTTGCTGAAAACCCTGACCGTCGATATGGTTTGAGCAAAGAAGACGATATGACAACTCGTCACTCGGGCGTTAATTTACGCCACACCATTGAGCTTAGTGACGACGTAAAAGTTTCGACAACGGCGTACTATAATAAATTCAAACGCGATTGGTATAAAGTTAAGGGCGTTGGTGGTTTGATCGACGACGCAAACCAGGGGGATGCGCAAGCTCAAGCAATATTGGATGGCAGCGCATTGGCCACTGTAAACGTTAAGCACAATAACCGTAGCTACGATAGCAAAGGTATCCAAACTAAACTTGATTGGCAGTTAGATGCGCACCAAATAGAAATAGGTGCACGTTTACACAAAGATGAGGTTGATCGATATCAGCCTGAAGATATCTTTGATCAAATCGACGGCCAGCTAGTGTTCTCGGGTGTCAAGTTGCCCAGCTCTAGTAACAACCGCGTTGAAGATGCAGAGGCGTTCTCTTTTTATGTTGAGGACCGTTGGAGCATTAACGATCAGCTTGATATGAACTTCAGCGTGCGTTACGAAGATATCGAGACTACACAAACACGATACTCAGACCAGACTCGTCAAACCGTCGCTCAAACACGGAATAATAGTGTTGACGAATTATTGTGGGGCTGGGGTATGACTTACCAGCTGAATGATTCTGTGCAATTACTGGCGGGAGTTCACTCTGGTTTCGCGCCTACCTCACCCAGTGCAAAGCAAAACATTGATCCAGAAACGAGCACCAATTACGAGGCGGGTGTTCGCTTCGATAACGATGATGTGCAAGCTTCTCTAATAGGTTTTTTCAGCGACTACGACAGCACTGTGACAAACTGTTCAGTAGCTTTCCCGTGTAGCGGTCAAACCTTGGGCTCGGTAAGCCAGGGCGAGTCTGAAGTGCAGGGGCTTGAGTTGGCCGTCGATGTTTTTGCGATAGATAATTCTGATCTGAAAGTTCCGGTCTCGATTAGTTACACTTATACGGATGCTGAAATTACTAATCCACAGCAAAGTTCATCTCAATCTGGCGATGTGTATGAATATCTGCCTGAAAATGTGTTTAATGCACAGCTTGGTTTGGAGTTGAACTCAGGGTGGAATACTTATGTAAACGCCTCTTATATTGACGAGATGTGTACTGATAATAGTGTTTGCGGTCGTTCAGGTGCAGACGAAACTTTTGTTAAAACCGATGACCTCTGGGTTATTGATTTTGCTAGCCACTATCCCGTTAATGCCCAAACCCAGGTGTATTTGAAAGTGGATAACGTTTTTGACAAGCGTGCTATTGTATCTCGTAGCCCAGATGGCGCTCGTCCAAATAAACCTCGTACCGCAAGTGTTGGGGTTAAGTTTCAGTTTTAAAGACGTTTATTTATATTGAAGTGAGAACAAAAAACCCGAGCGTGTTAACACGCTCGGGTTTTTTTGTATTGTTCGCTATTTATAGACTCTCTAAATAGCGAAGTAATACAAATCCCCCTCGAACATCTCCAACTTGGTAACCTACTGCTTGATCCTCCGGGTATAAATTATTTATTTCCTCGATGATCTTTGGCGTAATATTTCTACCATGGCAGTTCAGGCATAGTCCTGCTGTCGCAATCGGACTGATAAACTCAATGGCCTTTTTATTATTGTGGTTTACTGTTCGGTATTGTGCCTTTATGTCTTTTCCCTGTTTCTGCTGCTTATCAAATGTTTCCAATGCTTGTCGCTGCCACGCACTAGGGTAGTTATTGTTATTGCGTGCTTTTAACGATCGGCGACCTATATAAATAATCTGCCCCTGTGCTAATTCAGAACTGATGAGTGCAGATTTAAGATTGGGAGCTGATACATTGCATTGTTGTACGCCAGCACTAAGTCCGCCAGTTTGGATGGCATTGCTCAGCTCTTTCTTGAGGTTTTTCCCCAGTGTTTTAACAAGCGTTTTGTTGCGCTCGAGTGCTGCTTTCAATTGTGGCTTGTTAAGGCTGGGTGAGCCAGCGAAGCTTGTTGTGATGTTAAGTAACGCGATGACAGAGATGATGGCGGTGAGAATGTGGCGAGTTTGCACAATGGTGGCTCCAAGCTTTAATATTAGATTTTGCTAATCTTAAAGCTTGGAGTGGTCGAAGTCTAATTTATTTGGCTAGTTTTAAAACGGGAGCCGCCAGCACACTGATCTCAATGAGGTTGATAAACTCTTGTTCAGGTAAGGGACGGCTCAACAGGTAGCCTTGAATCATATGGCAGCTGTGTTGGCTGAGCCAGAGCAGTTGCAGTTCTTCTTCTACGCCTTCGGCTACCAGCTGTAGTTTAAGCTTCTGCGCTAAATCAACGATGAACTCAGTAACCGTAGGATTTTTGAGTAGTTTATCGATGAATATTTTGTCTATTTTCAAGGTATCCAAAGGCAGGCTTTCTAGCTGCCCAAGGTTTGAAAAGCCAGTGCCGAAATCGTCCATCGCTATTGAGATCCCAATGTCCCGTAGCTGTTGCAGCTGGGTCTTGATATCTTCACCGTGGGCTAAATAGCTTTCTGTTATCTCAATTTCGATTAGCTTAGGGTCTAGTTGGTTGCGTTCAATGATTGAATGAACCATTTTCCATAATGAAACACCGTTGAGAAGGCTGGACGGTGAAAAGTTAGCCGCAATCTTGATCGGTAGCCCACGCATTTGAAGGCCTTTGCCCACTAGCCATGCTTTTTCCATTATTACCTCATCAAGCTCGGCAATAAGGTTGCACTCTTCAGCGAGTTTAATGAATTCGAACGGAGAAATGTTCGAGCCTTCGTAGTTCCAGCGTGCCAGCGCCTCTGCGCCTAGGATTTTTTTGGGGTTGTGGCAATCGAACTTGGGTTGGAAGTGTACTTCCAGAGTTTTCTCTTGAATGGCTTTTCGCAGTCCTTGTTCTAAATCATTGCGTCGATTGACGCTATTCATCATATCTTGATCCACGAAGGAGAGGATGTGGCTGTGCATCTCTGAATGTTGTAATGCCGCGCTGGAAGATTTAAGTGAGTCGGAAAAATCAAGTTCTGCGGCAGGGTTAAATGACGCACCACAATGGATGGCCATGGTTACATTATGTTTTTCCACTGAGGTTATCTGGGCTATTTCACCTTGAATCGTGCTAATCAGGTTCTCGACACCTTCTTTACTGCGTCGGCTGATGATGACGAATTCTTTAGCGAAGTTACGACCTAAAAAATCGTCTTCAGTAAGGCAAGACAGCATGGCCTGGCTAGCACGGAAAATGGTGGCATCGCCAACCGCAAAGCCGTAGGTGTCGTTAATTTGTTTTATGCCGTCAATATTTATGAGTGTGAGCCAGTAATCCTGTTGTTTGTGGCGTAGCGCGTCAACATGTTCGTTCAGGCAGCGACGGTTAGGCAGCTGAGATAGCGGATCGCTATTTGCCTGCAGGTACAGCCCCTTACAGTAGTCATAAATTGCGTGATAGCCAAAGCTGATGATAGTGGCGAGGTAGGCTAATGCTGTCCAGCTTGGGCTTTGATAATTGAGGCTTCCTACAATATGGGCCGTGGCGATAGCAAGAATACTAATTTGAATCAGCCGGAGCGGCCCTGAGCTTGAACTCGGTTTAAGGCTAACCGCCAAGGTGGCTAGCCAGAAACTCGCGGTAATTATATCGACCGAGTTACTGGAGAGGAGAGGGCTCGCTGCTGCTACTAAGAGGCTTACGCCCAGGGCCATTATGCCGAATTGTTTGAACGCTTGCTCTATTGTGCCTGCCAATATCAATCCGGCACCTGCCAACATCGCAGAGGTGGTAGCCAGTTGCACGGCCCCGATTGGGGAGCTCGATGAGCTGTCTAAGATTGTGAGTATAAAATGTAGGGCAAGTACTGCAAATCCGCTGAGCCACAACCTTGTGCTAACTAGTTTTGAGTCTCGACACTGATACAAAGCGATGCAGGTCAGTATCGACGACAGGGCAATCACTAGATTTAAATTTTGGTCTACCACTTAAGATCTCCGATCCTGAATGTTGAGTGGCCGTTCATTAAACAGCTTAGGCTTGCGAGGTTCCTTCTCTGCATAGAGTATAGCCAAGGGTATTGTACCTGCAGGCGAAACGAAGGTTATTGGTCGGAATTTCGAACAAATAAGTTGAAGTGTGCATCAGGGCTATCGGTTCATACAGTTTGTCGGCCGCAACGTTACTTTCATGAGGTGCATCTAAGCGACATTTTGGGCTGGCAGGGACGGGTGAGGGCAGTTGGCAGGGAGTTTTAGCTAACTGTTTGTTCTAGGCTGAGGTGATTGCTTGAAGCGGGATGTTTGCGGCAATAAGCCCTTTGGGTAAAGAGCGCTAGATAGGGAATAAAAGCCGTGCTTGGCTTCTATCCCCATGGCTGAGACTCAAGGGTTCAGGTCCTGTGGCTCTAGTCAGCCATTTGCGATTGTAGGTAATTCTGAATGCCTGTTTTCTTGATTAGCTCGAATTGGGTCTCTAACCAGTCAACATGTTCTTCTTCTTCTTCCAGAATCTTTTCAAGAAGGTCGCGGCTGACGTAGTCTTTTACTGATTCGCAGTGAGCAATGCCTTCGCGTAAGTCAGGAATGGCGCGGAGCTCTAATTTCAAATCGCATCGAAGCATTTCTTCAGAGTTTTCTCCGATCATCA
>Ga0105357_10001556_pt1 | contig 12285 bp, 8 predicted proteins | sample GOMGulsemesocosm_4_FD_83660 | JGI IMG/M metagenome (GOLD analysis project Ga0105357, IMG submission 83660) | Methane-oxidizing microbial communities from mesocosms in the Gulf of Mexico - GOM15B Gulf of Mexico | ecosystem: Environmental > Aquatic > Marine > Cold seeps | place: USA: Gulf of...
CGAACGCAAACAGCAACACCTATATCGCCAGCGCAAGACCCTGAGCACTGCTCAAGGTGCAGTAGTTAAGCGCGACGATAAAACATTTCTAAATTTCTGCAGCAATGATTACCTCGGCTTAGCCAATCACCCAGAGCTTAAAATTGCATCGGCAGGTGCTTTGAAACGCTGGGGAACTGGCGCTGGGGCATCGCACCTTGTGTGTGGACACAGTTATGAGCATGAAGCTCTCGAAGCTGAATTGGCTGAGTTCACCGGCCGAGATAAAGCGCTGCTTTTTTCGACTGGTTTCATGGCCAACCTTGCCGTACTGCAGACTCTATTATCTAAAGGCGATGCTTTATTTGAGGATCGATTAAATCACGCCTCCCTGATCGATGGCGCCATATTGTCAGGCGCGCGGTTGTCGCGTTTCCAGCATAACGATTTACAGCACTTACAGTCTCGCTTGAGTGCTAGCGAAGCGGTAGGAAAAATGATCGCTGTCGATGGTGTGTATAGCATGGACGGTGACCTAGCGCCTCTTGGCGAGCTGGCTGATATTGCTCAACAACATCAAGCCGTGCTGATGGCAGACGACGCTCATGGGTTTGGTGTATTGGGGGAGCACGGGGCAGGTTGCGTCGAACATTTCAATTTGGATCAAGCTAAATTACCTATTGTGATGGCAACTTTGGGTAAAGCCTTGGGAAGTTTTGGTGCTTTTGTTACGGGGTCCAATGAGCTGATTGAGGGCTTGGTGCAATTTGCTCGCCCTTATATTTATACCACAGCGCTACCTCCCTCCGTCGTCGCAGCGAGCCGTGCTGGCCTACGCTTGGTTCAAACTGATGTTGCGCGGCGCGAACATCTGCAAAATCTAATAGCCTTGTTTCGACAGGGGGCCAAAGAACGTGGCCTTCCTATTATGGAATCAACGACAGCCATCCAGCCGTTAATAATTACTGATCCATCGCAGTGTTTAAGGGTGGCCGAAAAACTTGAGAGCAAAGGCATCTGGGTTGGTGCTATTCGTCCTCCAACGGTGCCTGCGAATAGCAGCCGCTTACGGATCACTTTATCTTCAGGTCATAGTGTTGAGCAGTTACATCAGTTATTAACGGCATTGGAGCAGACACTTAACGACCTAGACTTGTTGGGAGTAGGTGGGCAGCAACAGCACAGCGAAGAGGTGGGTGTATGATTGAATCGGCTAAATCACTGCCAATTGATGACGGTGAAATTTGTGCGTTGCTTGAATGGCAGTTTTTTGAATTTGAAGGCGGGATAACACACCAACTGAAAGCCGCCCCCATCGTTTGCCTTCATGGCTGGGGCGCAAGGGCTGAGGTGTGGCTGCCGTTAATAGCAAAACTTCGAAGTTATGCAGATGTTTATACGGTGACATTGCCGGGTTTTGGTGGTCAAAACTCTCATGTTTTTGATTATCAAAATGCAAACCTATTATCGGAGATCGAGGCCGGGCTGCCAGATCAATGCCACCTATTAGGTTGGTCCTTGGGCGCAATGCTGGCTTGCGAGCTGGGCGCTAAAAGTCCGAAGGTTATCAGTGTTGCGGCTTTGGCGTGCAATAGACGATTTACCGCTAACTCACAGTGGCCTTGGGCAATGGGCATTGAAACGTTTCAAGCATTTGTTCAGAGCTTTCAAGGTAAACCAGAAAAAACACAGCGACGATTTTTGGCTCTGCAATGTCTTGGGGATAACGATTCCAAGCGCTGCTCCCAGCTAATGCAAACTATGAATGCAGAATGTGAAGATGTCAGTACCTGGAAGAGCGCGTTACTGTTGCTGGGTGATATAGACCTACACGAAAGTATTGTGGCAATGCAAAAGCAAAATAAAAAGCTAGGTTTTTGGTTTGGAGACAAGGATGCCCTCGTCCCGAGTGAGGCGGCTAAGCAGTTAAAGGCAAGTTATAAGAGTTTTGTTGATCTAGAGGTGCACACCTTGGCTGGGGTTGGGCACGTCCTACCTTTGAACATTGGTGGTGTTTTAGAGTTTGAATTAGAGCAATTTTTTGGGTCGAACCAAAATCTTAATCGGTGCCTTCAAGATAACGCTGAGGCAAACGATCTTCAATTGGCAGAGGCTCATGAGAGTTCCACCCTGAATGTTAATCAGTTGGCTGTGAATGACGAACGTCCAGAGCTGGGCATGGAGGGCTTGTCGTTTATCCCTGTTGCTGAACCTAGGGCACCGGATGGTGTTTTCTTTTTAGATAAGCAAAAAATTGCGAAAAGTTTCAGTCGAGCAGCGCAACAGTACGACAGTGTTGCAGATATTCAACGACGAATCGGCCATCGTTTAATCGAACTGGGGAGGGCTAGTTCTAAACCTATAGCCGAAGCAGGCCCCATATTAGATCTTGGTTGTGGCACGGGTTATTTTACGGGCTTGCTGCATGAAAAACTACAGATGCCTGCAGGCCAGTCTGACGCAGGGGATAAACCCGATGTGATAGGTCTCGATTTAGCCCAAGGCATGCTGAGCTACGCTCGTGATCGCTGGGCAAGGGGCGTTGATGAATCGAATAATACAATGCCGTTACAATGGTTGGCAGCAGATGCAGAGGCGTTGCCATTAACGCCGGCCTGTATTGGCCTATTGTTTTCGAGCTTGGCCATTCAATGGTGTCAGAATACCAATAAACTATTTTCCGAAATAAAACGTGTCTTAAAACCTGGAGGCGAGGCCCTTATCGCCACGTTGGGACCAGAGACGCTCGATGAATTACGCCAATCTTGGGCTGAAGTCGATGACTTCCCTCATGTGAATGAATTCACGGGCAAGGACGAATTACTAACCGCTATTGAGGGGGCAGGTTTCGCTAATGTGGAGTTTATTGAAGAGTCGATAGAGTTGGAATTCGATAGCGTGAAACAGTTAAATTATGAACTCAAAACTCTCGGGGCGCATAATATGAACGCGGGTCAGGCCGGTGGATTATTGAGTCGAAAAAAACTAAAAACCCTGCTTTCAGCCTATGAAAAACATCGTAAACTAAAACCAGTTAACCATGAGCACGAGTATTCTTGTGAGGCGAAGCCTGATTTAAGATCCCGCGAAGAAAGTTACTTGCCGGCGACCTATCAAGTGTATTATTTATTACTTACTGCCTAAGCCTGAATCAAGGCGACAACACTCCTGGTAAATGAAAAGAAAATATTATGGCTAAAACATACTTTGTAACGGGTACTGATACGGATGCTGGCAAAACCTTTGTGAGCTGCGCCTTGTTGCATCGCGCTCGAAAGGACGGTTTAAAAACTCTGGCGTTAAAGCCCATCGCATCTGGTTGCGAGGTGACTGATGAAGGGCTTCGTAACGACGATGCGCTCAAACTGCAATCAGCAATGACTTTGGATTTGGATTACGAACAAGTTAATCCTGTTGCCTTTGAGCCTGCCATCGCGCCTCATATAGCGGCCGCGCGGGCAGGGAAAAGCATGCAGATATCCCGCCTGGCGGGTTACTGTCGTGGAGCAATGTTTAATAAATCAGACCTGTGTTTGATCGAAGGTGCGGGTGGGTGGCGTGTCCCTGTTAATGACCGAGAATTCTTATCTGGCTTACCAAAAGAGCTCGGCGTGGGGGTGATTGTTGTTGTGGGTATGAAGTTGGGTTGCATCAATCACGCTTTGCTCACATTTGACGCTATAGAGTCGGATGGCTTAAAAGTCGCGGGCTGGGTAGCCAATCGTATTGATGAAAACATGGCATGCTACGAAGAAAATCTGGCGACATTAAAGCGCCACGTCAACGCTCCTTTGCTAGGAGAGGTGCCGTTTGTTAGCACTGGGAGTTCTAGTGATGCGGCAGAGTTCTTGGCTTTGACAGCGTTGGGCTTCTGAGTTGATACTCATGTAGCACTGGCCTGAATAAACTGTACAGCGAATAACATTCGGTTGATTAAATCAAAAAAAACCCTGCTCAGAAGCTGAGCAGGGTTTTTTGGTTTAAAGGTTGTGCATAGCTATTTAAAAACGGTAATCAGCTCGAATGGAAAAATTACGACCTGGTTCAGAATAACGTTTTATACCATCACCTTGCACCCCAATTCCTGGGCGTAAGTCATCTTGGCCAATAAAGCGAATACCATCCCAAGTGTAATATTCCTTATCGGTTATATTGTAAAAACCAGCGCGAAGACTTAAGTTTTTATTGACGTTATAGTTCGCAATCAAATCTAAAGTGATGGCGCTATTACTTAGATAGGAAGCTTCTTGGCGAACATTGTCACTGTCGCGGTAGTAAGCGTCTTCCTGATCTTTTTCTGCAATATAATTTAACTGGGCCGTCAGGTCCCAAGTGTTATCGGGTGCGCGATAACCAAGCCCAGCGTTTATGGTTAATGGCTGGACACTGAGCAATGGATCACCGTCGTCTTTTTCACCATCAGTGTAGGCCAAAAGCATATTGGCAAATAAACCTTGTTCTAAATTAAAAGCTTGGCTCAAGTCGAAGTAGCTGCTGATCTCAAGGCCTGAAATTGTGGACTTACCTACGTTGGCATTAATGTTGTAGTCATCAACCTCCCCTGCTGCATTGACTCTAGAAAGAGGTGTCGACTCAATAAAATCGTCATACTGGCTGTAGAAAGGAGTGAATTTAGTGACACTCCAATCGTTTTTAAGCTCTAATGTGATTTCATAGTTGATGGCCGTCTCAACGTCTAGCTCAGGATTCGGGGCAGTTCTCCAGTTGTCCTCGGTGCCGCTACGTGTGTATAGCTCTTCAATCGTTGGTGCGCGAAACCCTTTGCTCACCTTGGCGCTGATAGATATTCCATCAGAGAGTTTATGATCGGCGGTCAAACTCCAGCTTATGGCATCGAACGATTGACCGTTTAGGCTGTCGCCAAGAGTGTCTGCGAAATTTTGGTTAGCTGTCGCTTTATAGTCGTAATCGTCGTAACGAACACCAATACTAACCGTGGTGTTGCTATCAAGCACGATTTTGTCTTGAACATAAAAATTCATGACGTCAACTGTAGAGCTAGGCACTAAGGATTGGGATACGCTGTGAACAGTATCCTCACCTGGCTTGGTTTGATATTGTAATTGTTCGTTACTAAATTGTTTGTTTAAAATTTCAAATCCATAATCAATATTGTGCTGACTCTTAATAGAGACCAGTTTATTGATATCGATTTTAAATTGGCGCTGCTTTTGATCAAAAGACCGGGTCGATACACGTGGTGTTATGCCGCCATAAAAAGTTACACTTTGTCTAGTGATGGCCTCAAAGTCGATGTTTTGGCTGTTGAGCTGCCACTCAAAGCTATCGGCAATAGCCGTGTCGATCTCTGCTTTATGAAAAATACCAATGCGGCTTCGTTTGCTTGTGTCGTCACCCATTCGGCCTACATACCAAGGGCCATTGTACGACTTCGCGTCAGTTTCAGTATTGTAGTCCCTATATTCAGCAACAAAACCTAGAGACTGCTTGGGGCTAAAGTTATAACTTATTTTTGCCAAAACATTTTTGCTTTCACGATCTTGTTCATTTGGGATTTCCCGTTCACTGCCCTCAATGTCAGCACCATCGTCGTCGTGGCTTTTAAACTCATGCCCTTGCCTTTGCGTCGCGACAATTAATGCTTCTGTGGCGCCGATACGCCCAGCAGCACTTAGGCTCAGCATGGTTTCTTCACTTTTTCCTGAATAGCTTGTGTTTATTTCTACTGCACCATCGTCACCTGTAGCGGCCAAAAAGTCAGCTGCATCTTTTGTGGTGTAGCGAACAGATCCACCTACAGCACCGCTGCCAGAGAGAACCGAATCGGCACCTTTGCTGATGTTAACTTTTTTCAAGGTCTCAATTTCTATACCATTGCGCCCACCTTTAAAGTAACCGTAAGCTTGGCCTCCGTTGTACTGGAGTGTCTCCCCTTGAGATAAGCCATCAACAGTAACCGCAACCCTGTCATCATCAACGCCGCGAATGTTAAAGCCAGTTCCGCCCCAGCGATCGTCGGCCTCTACTGTTACTACACCGGGTAAATAGCGCACTAAATCATCCAAATCAGAGCTTATTTTTGTCTTTATGTCGGTGTTACTTACAGCTCTGTCTTGTTGGGATTTGTCGGCAGTGACTTTCGTTGTTTGTAGCTCTTCTAAGGCCTGGGCTGATACTTGATTGGTACTGATCATGGCAATAGCTATGGCCAGTAAGGTCTTGTTAAACTTCATGAGGTATCCTATATGTTAATTTTTGGTTTACTGTCTTGGTGTTAACGTTATTTATGGCAGTAGCGTTAAGCTGACAGATGAAATTTCTTTCAGGCCTTTTTTTACTACTTCGGTTGGTTTATCGCCCAACTCAAATGTTATACTTTGCTTTTCGTGATCGCCATGCTCTCGAGTCACTTCTAGGTTGAGGGTGTACTGACCATCTTTTACAATATGACCGTAATCATCGTCACCGAACCACGTAGTTTGGTATTGCCCTGGGCGACGGCTAGCCTGTGCGAATCCCTCTAGTAGTAGAGGAGACTTACGCCCCTGACGACGCCACCAATAACTGTTTTTACTCATCCATTGTTCACTTTGACCGAAGAGCAATAAATTTTTGATAACTTTTCGACTCTTATTCTCTATCCAAAGAGCAACATAGGGGCGCTGGTAATTTCCAGTTTTAGGCTTTTCTATTGCAAAATTTATATGCGCAGTTACCTTATTGTTCAGTACTTTGTCTTTATGAATGAAGTTAGTTCTCCAGTTTTTGGATGGATATAAACGTCCATCGCTGCTCAAAATTAAGGCTTCAACATCCCTCTGAGCATTGACCTTTTTAATGCTCTCGCTAATGTTACTTGCGGCCAGCGTAGTGGCCCAAGCATCGGCGACTAAAGCTGTGGGAGCAGTAACAACAACTGCGTGGCTTGCATCGACAGGCCAGCCATCCCTTGGTTGTAATATATGGCTGAACTCGCGACGCCCAATTTTCATCGATCTTGCATCATGCCCGCTATACGCAATTGCTTGGTTGCCAATAGATACTTGGCCTGCATTAACCGCGTGGCTGTCATCCGCCTTTCCTGGTAGAGCAAGGTTTACTGCCAAAAGTTTGTCATCGAAGGCCCAGTGGCGACTATCACCTCCTATATCAATCACAAGCTGCTTGGCGTGAGGCGCAGTACTTCTGGCAACCGTTAATGCCTTGTCGATAATGTAGCCTTTGGCAATAGCGCTGGCTTCCCAGCTAATGCTTTTATCGAAAGTAATATTTTTATTGGTTTCTATATTTACTGACCCTTCTGCTGCAGCCCTTGCAATATTTCGAACTCGTTTTCTGTCGGGAACACTTTGGTTTAAAACAGATTTATTCCAATGTTCATGGATTTTCCCCATGCGACAAGAAAACGATTTTGGAAATCGTGATCGCCATTCTTCACAAGCGACTAATATCTCAATTAGCTCAGGTGAAAGAGGTTTTGATTTCTTCGTTAGGGCATCTTTATTGTTTAAAATAGAGATCTCACTGTTTGAAGAATAACTGCTCAGTATCTTCTCTAGTCTTGTGATTTCAGCTAGTACGGCGAGCTCTACTCGTTTGGCCGACGCTGGGTCAACATCCATAAGCAGATCGAAAGAGGTGCCTAATATTGGGTCGTGGTGAACTTTTATTGATTTTGCGTACACGATGTTCGTGTAAAAAACTGCTGTGAAAAAGATGCTGCATAACAAACTTACTTTAAAGAGATTCATTTTTAATAGTACCTTCGAGGTATCGCTGTAGTAGCAATGACCATGGCGAAAATTTTCTGTGTCGACGCCATAATATTACACGTGATTAACCCTAGTCCTGAGCTGTGACTAAGGGCAAACATGTAACGGAACTAGTGCGTGACGGCTCCCAAGCTTGGTTCGAAACGTAGACCTTATAGTCATGCCTTATACTTAGGGCTGAAAATTCAGGCCCTAGGTATAATTAAATTGATCTTTATTTATAAGCTTTCGAGCTTTCTTCTCCAATTTCAATGTCGGCTTTAGACACTAGCCCATCGTTGTTTCGGTCCCAGCGACTGAAGCTTCGTTTACCAGAAATTTGATACTCAGCGAAAGTCATATTGCCATTTTTGTTCTTATCAAGAACATCAAACCTGACAAAGGTCTGTTTAATCGCAGCTCGTCTGGATTTTTTAATTTGAGTATCTAAGCGATCTTCGAATTCAAGGAGGTATTCTTCTTGATTAATCCAGCCATTCTTATTACTGTCGCTTATGCGGAAAACGGCTTTACGTTCCATGTCATATTCGTTTCGACTCACAAGGTCATCACTGTCGGCATCGTAAATTTTCAATAAACCTTTTAAATTGTGAGTCGTAGGCATGTTCAAGACTGAGCGGCGGCGCTTTTTCGTGTGCTTTTTACCTTTATTCCTTTTGAGCTTTTCAGTATCGCGGATGTCTTGATCAACTTGATTGATTGATCCGTTTTTGTCAGCATCAAAATAACTGAAGATACGATTTCCTGAATTGTCGTATTCTTCCCAGCTGACTTTTTGGTCGTCGTTTTTATCCAAGGAGTCAAAACGTACAATGGTTTGTTTTACGGAACCTTTTCGAGCGTCTTCCATTTGCTTGTCTAAACGGTCTTCGTATTCATAGACGTATTCTTGGGCTTCTATGGTTCCGTTTTTGTCGCTATCAGTGCGCTTAAATTGTTTTTGGCGCCATTGATCGAACTCTGTCCAGCTAACGGCGTCATCGCTGTTTTGATCGTATTTTTTTGCAATGTTTTCTTGAAACTGAATCGTCATTGGATGATCGTGGGCCATTTTCTTGGCTTTTTCTTTCGTTTTGGTCGTCACCTTTTGGCTGGGCGATGTTGTAGTAGTTGTGTCGCTCACTACCTGCTGACTTGAACAGGCATTTAGCCCAATAGTTATAACGCTAAGAATCAGTGTATTTCTCATGATCAATCCTATATGTTGTCGAATACTTGAAAGCTTAGGGTTGTGGTGTAGCTCAGCCCCTTTTGATTTTCGTGAGTAGCGCCAGGACTTCGAAGGCGTGCCCGAAGCAGGTATATGCCGGATTTTTTTATGTTAAGTGTGGCCCTACCTTTAGTGTTGGTATCTATTTTTATCGCTTCTGTTTTGTCGCCGGTTTGCGCATGGTAAAGGCTAAGTGTCATAGCCTTATCGAGCTGGTTTCCTGCCATTAAAATCTGTAAATCGAAATTTTCTCCTTGAAAAACCTCATTAGGATTACTTAAGGGGACAATTTCTAGGCCTTTATTTTCGGGTGATAGCGCTGCGTTACTTGGCTCTTTACGGCTGATATAGGTATCTGCACGAGTTACGCTTTGAAAATGATTTTTAACCTTGGCGCCTTTAGGCGCAGGACCTTCGGGGTTCATCTTTCTATGTTCTTTACCATCAAGGTCGTAAATTAGAAAAGTTGCTCCGTGACGAATTCCAGTACTGATCTTATAAGTCCCTTCCAATTTTAGATCCTGCTCCAGGACTGTTCGGCTTTTAAAATACGCTATTTTGGTCGGCGAACTTTGCTGTTTATCAGGTGCTGTAATGATGAACTCGCTTTTATCAAATGCGGCCTCAGGTATAAAAAAAGTTTCGGCGAAAGAGGCATCAAAACTGGCGGTTTTAGCATTGCTAACGTCAAAGCTAATAGGGGCTATATAGGGCGTGTGAGCGTAAGTCGCTAAAGGTTGTATCGCTAGACTAAGCGCAATGAGACAGTGTTTTATGTTCATGGAGTAATCCTGTAGTTGTTATAGTAATCTTAATGCAAATGATTTAGATTATCATCTAGTTGTTGTGAAACATTTACAAAGATGTGACTTTGTTTGTGTGATTTTCCTGTTTGGTTTATTTGTTGTTGGGTAAAAGGCTTTAAAAGCTCTGGCTTGTGATAATAATCCCAGCACCTAAGCTAATGGCTCCAATTAAGCTGGCAGATCTCAAGTAGCGTTTATTTGGCAGCAATAGAATTAAGCCGCTAAAACAAAAAAATAAGATAAGGGTGGCTGTGATATCGATTAGCCGGTTCCAAATGACGCCGGTGTGACGCCCCTTGTGTAAGTCATTTGCCCAAGCCCATATGCCATAGTGAGTTGCAGAGCCTGTTATTAGTCCTGTCTCAAGGTTCAGTTCTGCTGAGATAAACCCTCCTGCCTTCTGCGCATCAATAAATGCAATGCCTCCATCCTGCTCAATAGTTAAAGCTTCATAACTAACTCCCCACTTTGAACGTAGCTGGCGAGCTTGAGCTGGTGACAGCTGTAAGGTTTCGCTAAATTTATAATCTTGAAGCATAAATTCAATCTGAGATTCGGTTTTCTGATCGGAAAACCAGTCGGCATGATTGAGCGTTATGCCGGTCACCGAGAAGAACACTAAAAATATAAGAAGTGCTATAGCAGCATAGATGTGGACCAATCGAGATAGGCGCCAGAGCTTTTTGTTAACTTTCATTCCTTAGGCTTCCGATCTTTGTAATCTTTCTAAAATTTGAATATTACCGATGAGCTCACGGCGGTGAGGCTGTTTTTGTAACACTTGCTTTAAGTAATTGATGGCGCGTCCATATCTTTTTTGTTTGTACGCTACTTGGGCTCGTTGTTGCAGGGCTTGGGGGGCAACGTCGTTTAGCCTTTGCGCTCGCGCCAATATCAAATCAGCTTTCTGTAGCTGTCGGTTTTCTATATAAAGGCGTGCCAGCTTTAACAGGGCTTCCCCATTGCTAGGGTTAAAATTCACAGCTTGCTGCAATAAATTTTTAGCATGGCTAGTTTGCTTTTTGTGAGACGCCAGCAGGGCCCTAAGTGTGACTAGCGAGCTCTTTTGTGTGTTTGATAACTTAGAATTTTTGACTTGCGTCGCCTTTAACTCTGGCAAACTCAAAACTTGCTCTAATTTTACCCAGCGATTTTTTTGGGTCATCCATGTCATTAAGGGTTGTAAAAAGACGAAGTTACTTGCCAGTGCGGGATGTTTTTCTATTAGTTCTATAGCCCGCTCTAGGTTGCCTTCGTGAGCGTTGAGTCTGACACACAGTTGTAAGTTCTCTATTTTTTTGTTGCCGAGCCTAATAGCCATTTCTAATGCACTTAGTGATGTGAGCTTGCTCGATTTATTGAGGTTAGCCTTTGCCTTGTATAGCCACAGTTCTTCGTTATCAGGTGAGTGGCTTAAAAGTTCGTCAACAAAACCGTTAAGAAGATCATTCGCGCCGCTTCGGCTTAGGCTGCTTAGCAAGCCTGTTTGCCATCCAGGGTTGTTTGGTTCAAGGCTGTAGGCACGTTGGTAGCTGTTCAGGGCGCTAATTGCAGAGTTTAACTTTAAATTTAGATAGCCGAGTTGGCCAAAACTTTCGGGGCTTTGGTCCCCTAGGGTGATGGCTTTGCTTAGAAGTTGCTGTGCTTTTTGCCATTGTTGTTGTTTAAACGCCAGTGCCGACAGTAACCTGATACCTTGTATGTAATCTCCGTGCCCTTGAAGTGATAAAGTAAAATGTCTTTCGGCTCGTTTCAATTTCCCAATTTGAGTGAGTACCTGAGCTTTGATGTAATGTAATGCTGGGCTGGGTTTTTCGGGCCAACTTTCTTCAAGGCCTTTTAGGGCTTGGCTGAACTTAGCGGCTGTAAATAAAGGCCTTAAGTGTTGAATAATCCCCCTTTCTTCAGTGTTAAGTTGCGGTAACTCTCCAGTGGTTTCGGGTAATAAAAAGTTCACGCTCGTGGAGGGGATTTTTAAGGTGGCAGTGCCAATCTCTTCAGCAGAAATAAGATTTATAAAGGTACTCTTAGGGCCGCTAAAAGAAGTGATTGGATCAGCTGAGATGACGCTGCACCAACTCATTAAGCATACGCAACTACAAACTACAGCACTCTTGAGAGGTAGTCGGAGTTGGTTTATTGATTTGTTGGTAAGCATTAATACTCTCATGGATATTAGTTGAGGCGATGGCGCAGTACGTTTTTTAACTGCCTTTTGCTCCTTGGTCATTGGCTTAGCTCAACAGGCCAAATGAATTCAGCTTTGACTGGTTTTCCATGCTTGCTGGGAACAGTAAAGCGAACCTGCTTTATAGTGTCTTGAATGACCCCTTTTAGTTCAGGGTATGGGTTTTGATGAATCGATTTTAGATGTGCACGGCCTAGCTCATCGATGATTATATGGAGCTTGACCATGGCTCGATTTATCCCTCGGGAGAGTAATTCTTTTGGGAATTTTGCAAGAATAGGACTCAGTACCACGGGTGGTGAGTCTAGCTCGGAAATACCTAAGGCTTTCCAGTCTTGGGTCCATTTA
>Ga0105357_10001559_pt1 | contig 12274 bp, 5 predicted proteins | sample GOMGulsemesocosm_4_FD_83660 | JGI IMG/M metagenome (GOLD analysis project Ga0105357, IMG submission 83660) | Methane-oxidizing microbial communities from mesocosms in the Gulf of Mexico - GOM15B Gulf of Mexico | ecosystem: Environmental > Aquatic > Marine > Cold seeps | place: USA: Gulf of...
AATTTTGGGTAAAGAGACGGAATTTTAGTCTTAAACAGACTGTTTTGTCAATAAATCGTGTTGATTAATTAATCGGTAACTTATTGATGTTAGATTGATTCTTGAAATGCCCCTTAATTAAATCGCTATAAAAGCGGATGATTTGATGAATTAAGTAAGGTTAACGTCCTATTTTTAGCTAAAAGTAATCGCATTTACTCACACAGGCCTAAGCGATTACTCATCGTATCACTATCTAATTGCAGTTTGATTAACGCGGTGCGCGCTGCCTTTAACTGGTTGTCCTGATAGAGCTTATATATTTTTAGTGCAGTTTCATGGTAGGTTTCATGTGCTGTTTCTAGTGCAATTATTCCCTCTAATTCAAATAATTGGTCTTGTAATTCGCGCTTTATCCAGTGGCCGCAATGACAAAGGTCATGACCAATGAGCGGCCAGTCTTTAATGTCTTCAGGGGCGGATAGTATGTTCTTTATAAATTTATTTTTCCATTGGTCTGCAATTAAGCGAAACAGCTTTTTTTTATTTTCTTTGATGCAGTGTTGCTTAGCCCCAAAGTTTAACCACGCAGTATTTGCTTGGTAATTAACCAACCATGAAGGTAGTGAATCCGCTGGCATAGGTTTGGCGATGCCATAACCTTGTGCATAATGACAGCCTAGGAGTAATAACATTAGTCCATGTTCGGTGGTTTCGACACCTTCGGCAATTATCTTATTATTAAAGGCGCAGGCTAAACCGACGATGCCATGAATAATTGCATAATCATTAGGGTCATCCAACATATCTCTGACAAAGCTTTGGTCTATTTTGATGACATTAGCGGATAAACTTCTTAAATGCGTCAAAGAAGAATAACCCGTACCAAAATCATCTAAGGCAACATTAACACCTAATGAATTTTGGCAGGTTTTTATCAACTGACTAATAGTGTTTAAATCTCCTAAGGCGCTACTTTCTAAAATTTCTAATTGTAGGTATTGTGAATTAATATAAGGATATTTAGTAAGTGCATTATCAAGATCCTGAATAAAGTTTTTGGATTGCAAATGCCGGGATGAAATATTAACACTGATTTCGAGTTGAATATTTTTCTGACACCAATACTCCATTTGCCTTAAGGCTTGGTTAATCACCCAATCGCCGACTTGAACCTCTAAGTCTGAACCATCAATTAAAGGCAGGAAATCTAGAGGAGGGATTAAACCTTTTTCTGGATGTAACCAGCGAATTAAGGCTTCTGCACCATAGACTTCACCCGTGAGCATGTTGACTTTAGGTTGATAATACAGCGTAAATTCATTTTTAATGAGTGCTTGCTCTATTTCATGCAGTTGGTGGTGTTTGTTTGTCAGCTCCTGATCTTCTGAGCTATTAAATAGTAAGTAACGATTACGCCCGAGTTGTTTTGCTTGATACATTGCTTGGTCGGCATGGCGTAATAAGGTATCAATATCTTCACTATCAGTCGGGTATAAGGTAACACCGGTTGACGCACCGATATAAATGCTCTCATTATTTAATAAAAAAGCTTGGCTTAAGGAGTGATGAATGCGCGCTAAGGTTTGCTCGCACTCCTTATAAGACTCTATATCATTTAAGAGAATGGCAAATTCATCGCCGCCTTGGCGTGAAATAGTATCTTCACTTCTGAGGCAGTGTGAGATGCGTTCAGCGACTTCAATTAATAATTGATCCCCCGCCTTATGGCCAAAGGTATCATTAACGGGTTTGAAGTGGTCTAAATCAAGAAAGCAGATAGCCAGCAGTTTTTGATTACGTTTGCTATGTGAAATCGCCTGAATAAATCGATCGGCAAATAATTCACGGTTAGGTAAGCCGGTTAGCACATCGTAATGCGCCATGAGATTAAGTTTCTCTTGTTGCTGTTTACTCTGAGTAATATCTGAAGAGATGCCGATATAATTAACGGCCTTTCCTTGCTCGTCTTTTAAACAAGAAATAGAGAGTAATTCTGCATAGATTTCCCCGTCTTTTTTACGGTTCCAAACTTCACCTTGCCAGTAGCTATTTTCATTAATTTCTTGCCACATAGTGGCATAAAATTCAGCTCCATGTTTACCTGAATTAAGTAGCTTAGGGTTTTTACCGATAATTTCTTGCAGTGAATAACCAGAAATAGCGGTAAAGGCTGGGTTAACATTAACAATATTATGTTGGGCATCGGTAATAATAATGCCGTCATGAGTGTTGCTAAAAACGCGAGATGCAAGTTGTAATTGTTGTGCTGATGATTTTTGCGCAGTGATGTCACGCAGGGTAGTTTGCAATAGTGTTTTACCATCGATAAGTATAGGGCTGATAAGAATGTCAGCAATAAAGGGTTCGTTGGTATCTGCCCGCTTACATATCCACTCAAGTTGATTCTCGCCGTGTGTTAATGCGCGGTTAATAATGGCTTCTGCGAGCGTTGTAGAAAGGTGTTCTCCACCTTGGTGAGTGGGCGAGTGTTCGGCAGGTGTTTTGTCGCAAAACTCAGCTAAACTTTTACAGCCAAATAATTTTAGTGTGGCGGGGTTAGCATCGATAAATTTGCCATCGCTGAGTATGGCAACCGTATCATAAGACGAGTTAAAAAGTGTTTTGAATTTTGTTTCCGATTGCACTAACGCGTGTTCGCTCTTTTTACGGGCGCTAACATCAGCAATAGTCCAGAGAGACTCTTCGGTTTCTGAGTCTAAAATAGTGCCACGTAAATCAACCCAAAGCGTTTGGCCATTATAATGAATAAACTCGATATCCTGAACAACTGTTTCGTTTTTTTCTAGCTGCTGATAGCACGTGCCAACCGTTAAATAATCTTGCTGATGTGCATATAAAAGTCGCGTTGATTGCCCTAATAGCTCCGAGCTTGAATAGCCAGTGAGTTTTTCTAAGGTTTGATTAGCCCAAATTATTTTTCTATCGCGAACGATAGCAAGCGCAATGAGTTGGTTATTAAGTAAGCTATCTTTTTCTTGTACTAAACGCTCAATTTGTTGTTGCTTGTTATAGTTATCAGTAATATCGCGAGCAATACCAAATAAACCGATAATCTCATTAGACTCGTTATGGATAGGGTATTTACGATTATCTACCCAGCCTTTATTGTCGGAATTATCTAAGGTTTCTTGTATTTCATTGGCGACAGCAACCCCTGAGAACACTTGTTTTTCTAAGGCGTAATATTTGTCTGCATAGTCTTCAGGAAAAACATCATAATCTGTTTTTCCGAGCAAATCAGACCAATGTTCACTAGGTGATGTAACTGCGACTAAGGTTTGGCTAGCGCCAGTAAAAACATGATTGCGATCTTTAAAAAAAATATAATCCTCGCTGTTCTCCATCATCGCATTGAAATTGTTTAAATCACTTTGCTTAGAACTGCTGTGGTAGAGGCTTTTTGAATCTTGTAATAACAGAGCTAGCTTAATGCCTTGTGCAGAATCTTTTGTTTTTGTGTATTCGCCTTTAATACAACGTATTTTTCCATCCACATGACGCAAGCGAATGTTAAAGTTCAGCGGTGAACTGCTGAGCGCGCTAGAGAAAATTTTCTCAGAAATATCTTTATCGTCATGATGAATAATTTCGGCGAAAGATATTTTTTGGCTTAAAAAATCTTGAGAGTTATAACCCAGTAATGCCTCAATATTATCATCAACAGATAATAGATTAATTGAGCTATCAATTAATATGAGTAAGTTCGTGGCTAAAATAGAAGGCATTCTTGTTATATAAAGGTTAGGTTAGTGACAGTTAGTGCCAGAGTGGGTAGGAATTCTAAACGATTTTTATTTCTGGTATGTATGAATCACTTTATTTGTATATTCGCGCACAGTATTAATAGCATAGATCAGCTGCTGATGATAGCTGTAAGCATAAACTTAAATGCTAGACCTAGTGTAAGAATGGTATATTGCCCATAAATCCTTATAAGTTAAACTTATTTCGACACTTAATAGATATAAAAAATATGCAGAATCAAACAGCTGGTTTAACAGAGCAGGCCATTATAGAAGCTGCTACGGAGCAATTTTTAGAGGTTGGATTTCATCAGCTAAAAATAGAGAAAATAGCACATATTACACAGGTTCCTATTGCCGTCATCAACAGGTATTTCGAGACGAAAGAAGCCTTATTAACCGCTTGTATCACGCATTTTTGTACAGATCTATTACAGTTAATGGAAGAAATTAGTTTAGATGCGGAAAGTGTAGAAATAAGTTTAGAAAAGATTGCCGGTGCTTTTGTTGATTTAGCCTTTGATGAAAAAGGCATTGCTTTATATCGTTTAGCGATAGCTGAGTGTTCAGGTATCCCTGAGTTGGCTGAGTTAGCTTACGCAAGTGGGCCTAAAAGGGGTTTACAGATATTACAGAGCTATTTAGAAACCGTTAACCAGCTAGGCATTTTTAATATCAAAGATACTAAGTTTGCCGCCGATGTGTTTTTTAGTTTATTAAAAGGGGAACGACATTTTCAATGTCTATTGGGCGTGCAAGCTGTCCCTAGTGCAGAAGAAAAACAGCAAATGATTACCAGCGTGGTTAAGTATTATGTACAAGGTTTTTTATATGCGGTGCAATAAAAGACAATGGAAAAGTAATTGATGCATCAACAATTAAAGAAAAAAACAATCGTTGTTATTGTCTTTTTGTTGGCGAATGTTTTCGCGATAACAGCGGTTTATTTTGCCGAGCAATATGCTTATCAACAAAAACGTTTAGTGGTACAAAAGTTGGCAAGTAGTTATGCCCGCAGTATCAGTACGAATGTTTATGATGCGATATCAGCAGCCTACCCTTTAGCGGCCTTAGTCAAAACGCAGCAAGGGGAAGTACAAGGCTTTACTGAGCTTGCTACGCAAATGTTACCCTTGTATTCCGGTGTTTCAGCCTTACAGCTTCAGCCGGCCGGAATTATTAAACATTCGGTGCCACTAAAAGGCAATGAGGCTGCCATTGGGCATAATATATTTCTAGATGTGCGTAGAGCTACCGAAGCCAAACTGGCGCGTGATACGGGGAAGTTAAGCTTAGCGGGGCCCTTTGATTTAATTCAAGGTGGAATAGGCGCAATCGCACGATTACCGATATTTTTAGACAATGTGCAGGCGGAAAAACAATTTTGGGGCTTTTCTGCCGTCGTATTCAAATTTCCAGAAACACTTGAGTCGGTAGAGCTAGGCTCTTTGGAAGCCGCAAATATGGCTTATGAATTATCGCGAACTCACCCTGATACACACAAAGTGCAAGTGATTTCTCAATCAAAACAGTCCTTAATTAAGAATCCTGTAATATTTGAGATTGATGTGCCTAATGGGCGCTGGCTATTTAAAGTTTCGCCTGACGATTCGTGGCAAAATTATTTTGCGACAGCGGTAATGGCTACTCTTGGGGGTATTTTTGTGTTTTTGATTACCTTGACGGCGAATGTTTTAGTGCGCTTACGCAATAGCCAAGAAAAATTAGAACAACAAGTGGGTTTGCGTACCAAAGAATTAGCGGATAATTTAAAACGTCTTGATATTGCATTATCTTCAGCGAAGCAAGGCTGGTTTGATTTAGACTTGCAGACGAATGAACTGAGTGTGAGTGATACACTCGTTAAATTATTTGGTTTTGATGAAGGCGATTTTAGCTGTGGTTTGGAAGCATGGCAAAATGCAATACACCCAGATGACCGTGAGTATGCAGGGTATGCATTTCAGACTTGTATAGAGACAGGGGGATCGCTAAATATTGATTATCGGCTTATTACAAAAGAGGGTGGCTGGCTATGGACACATACTCAAGCAGATGTAGTTAGTAAAGATGAAAATAATAAACCACAAAGACTCGTGGGAATTCATACCGACATCTCAGAAAGAAAATCCAGTGAGCAGGTTTTACGAATTTTAGCGGAAGGGGAAGGAATTAGTGAATCTGTTAATATTTTTCAACTGATGGTTAAAGGGCTGGCAGTGGCACAAAAATGCAGATTTGCTTTAATTGCTCAACTTAATCGAAGTGATCTGAGCGTTGCGCATACGGTTTCGGTCTGGGCAAATGGGGCGTTTGCCGACAATATAAGCTACTCCTTAGCTGGCTCGCCGTGCGAAAATGTAATTCAAGACAGCATCGGTTTTTACCCTAAAAACATTCAAGCCCTGTTTCCTGATGATTATTTATTAGTAGAAATAAACGCTGAAAGCTACTTAGGTGTTCCTTTAAAAAATAGTAAAAATGAGGTGCTGGGTTTAGTTGTGCTGATTGATGATAAGCCGATGGTGAAAAAGCCATTTACCATGACTTTGTTAAATAGCCTAGCAACAAGAGCAGGGATTGAGCTAGAACGGATGAATTCAGATGAGGAGCTAAAGTTATCATCCAAAGTATTCAGTAATGCACATGAAGGCATTATGATTACTGATACGCAAGGACTTATTCTTCAAGTCAATCCGACTTTTTGTGCTATCACCGGTTATAGCGCTGAAGAAGTGATAGGAAAAAACCCGCGTATGCTGAGTTCTGGAAAGCAAGATGCAGAATTTTTTAACGCGATGTGGCAATGTATTGCAAAGGATGGTTATTGGCAGGGTGAAGTTTGGAATCGTAAAAAAGATGGCGAGTTGTATGCTGAGTTACTGAGTATTTCTACGATTAATAATGATGTCACTGGAGAAATAAGCCACTATGTAGGCTTATTTTCAGATATTACACAAAATAAACAGCAGCAAAGTACTTTAGAATTAATGGCAAATTATGATGTACTCACTCAACTGCCAAATCGTGTTTTATTCGCTGATCGCTTTAACTTGGCAATAGCGCATGCGAAACGCTCCAAGCGCTTATTAGCTGTTTGCTTTTTAGATTTAGATCAATTTAAACCGGTTAATGATAATTATGGTCACGCCGTGGGTGATTTATTATTAATCGAAGTGGCTCAACGAATTAAAGCATGTATTAGAGATGAAGATACCGTATCTCGCCAAGGCGGTGATGAATTTACATTGCTGCTAATAGATTTAGAGTTGCCTCAGCAATGTGAGAAAATGCTAGAACGCATTCATAATGCATTGGCGATGCCTTATTTAATCGAAGGGTATGAGATTCATATTAGTGCGTCTTCAGGTGTTACCCTATACCCGAATGATAATTCAGATTTAGATGGCTTGGTTCGACATGCTGACCAAGCGATGTATCAAGCAAAAATGATGGGGCGTAACCGCTATCAAATTTTTAATACAGAACAAGACCAGCAGGCTATCAGTAAACATCACCGATTAGATGAGTTGCAGCAAGCCTTAGATAATAACGAATTCTGTTTGTATTATCAGCCAAAAGTGAATATGAAAACCGGTAAAGTATTTGGTGCAGAAGCATTAATACGCTGGATTCATCCTGAAAAAGGATTAATTCCTCCTTTAGATTTTCTGCCTATTATAGAAGCTACGGAATTGGAGCTGTTAGTAGGTGATTGGGTTATACAGCAAGCCTTAGGTCAATTGGAAGTCTGGCAAGATCAAGGCATCAGTATTCAAGTGAGTGTTAATATTTCATCTGACCATTTACTATCAGCCAGCTTTTTTAGCAATTTAGAGCAAGCAATGCAAAATCATGCCGCTGTGAGTCATCAAAATTTGCAATTGGAAATTCTTGAGAGCAGCGCTTTAGGTGATTTAGATGCAATTACTCAAGTCATTCAACAATGTAGAGATAAACTGGGTATTAATTTTGCATTAGATGATTTTGGGACGGGGTATTCTTCTTTAACGCACATGAGAAGTTTACCGGCTAAGACTATTAAAATAGACCAAAGCTTTGTCAGAGATATGCTAGATGATCCGAGTGATTATGCAATTATTACTGGGGTTATTGGTTTAGCAAATTCTTTTAACCGAGATATTATTGCAGAAGGGGTAGAAACCACTGAGCATGGCTTAATGTTATTGATGATGGGCTGTTATGAGGCGCAAGGGTATGGTATTGCTAAGCCGATGCCGGTAGCTGAGTTCATAAATTGGCTGCAGAACTATACCGCTAATAAGCAATGGTTAAGTGCAGCAAATAAACAATACTCAAGAAAAGAGCGCAGAATTAAACTATTAATGTTGACCAGCGAGCAATGGTATAAAAAATTTACCGATAAGGTGCTGAATGTTTCGAGTAATGGAACAGTCTTGCCTATAGAGGACGGTGTTAAATGCCATGCTGGCCGCTGGATTAAGAATGCAAAGCAAGAACAGATATTCGATGCAGTCTGGCTGGAGAAATTAGATAAAGTGCATGTGGAAATACATACGGTTGCTGAAGAAATAGTTCTGCTGTATCAAGAAAATAAACAGCATGAAGTAAAGCTGACTTTGCATTCACTGGAGTCAGTTTTTGAGACAATGAAACAGATCTTAGGTGAGTGGGAATCATTAGCCTAGATTTATACCGATAAGTAAAACATAAAATGTGATTGCGCTTGCGTTAGATGTTTATTTTTATGCGCTGTAACGACTAATAAGGAGGGCATGATGCCTAAATATATTATTGAACGAGAAATTCCTAATGCAGGTGATTTAACGGCTGCAGACCTACAACAAATATCGCAAAAATCTTGCGGTGTTTTACAAGAAATGGGGCCGCAAATTCAATGGTTAGAAAGCTATATTACCGATGATAAGGTGTATTGTATTTATATTGCTCCGGATGAGCAAAGCGTTAAAACCCATGCTGAAAAAGGCGGCTTTCCGGCGAATAAAATATCACAAGTAAAAAGCATGATTGATCCGAGTACAGCAGAGTAGTGACGCATTTTGTGGTTAAAGGATTAATATGTCACTAGCCATCGCTTACAGTCGTAGCCGATCCGGAATTAAAGCGCCTTTGGTAACGGTAGAAGTACATATTGCCAATGGTTTACCTGTGCTCAATATAGTGGGCTTGCCAGAAGCGGCTGTTAAAGAAAGCAAAGACAGAGTGCGCGGTGCGATTATTAATTCACAATTTGAATTTCCTATGCAACGTATTACCGTTAACCTTGCGCCTGCGGATATTCCTAAAGAAGGCGGGCGCTTTGATTTACCTATTGCGCTGGGAATTTTGGCGGCATCAGGACAAGTTTCTAAAACTGAATTAGAAAAGTATGAATGTATCGGTGAGCTTTCTTTAGGGGGGGCAGTGCGTAGCGTAAAAGGTGTTTTACCTGTTGCGGTGCAAGCACGAGAAGCGGGTAGAGCTTTATTTTTGCCCGCAGAAAATGCAGAAGAAGCTGCTTTAGTGGAGAGTGCGCAACTTTTTCCTGCACAGCATTTATTAGAAATTTGTGCGCACCTCAATGGCCAGCAATTATTAGCGACTGACATTCAGAAAACACAGCCGAATACAGAGGTAAATTCCACTGATTTCGCGGATGTACAAGGGCAATTCCATGTTAAACGCGCTTTAGAAATAGCGGCAGCAGGCTTGCATAATATTTTGATGCTTGGCCCGCCTGGAACAGGGAAGTCGATGCTGGCCTCACGATTACCGAGTATTTTACCGCCACTAACAGAAACACAAGCTTTAGAAAGTGCTTCGGTTATCTCAATTAGTGATACTGAGTTTGATGCGATGCACTGGTTAACACCTCCTTACCGCGCTCCGCACCATACCGCATCTGCGGCAGCTTTAGTCGGCGGTGGCAGTAACCCAAAACCAGGCGAAATTTCATTAGCGCATAATGGCACATTATTTTTAGATGAGCTGCCAGAGTTTGATAGAAAAGTGTTGGAAGTACTTAGGGAGCCTTTAGAGACAGGGCATATCACTATTTCCCGTGCTACACGCCAAGCAGATTTCCCTGCACGCTTTCAGTTGGTTGCCGCCATGAATCCTTGCCCTTGCGGATATTTGGGGGATGTATCTGGGCGATGTCATTGCAGTTCTGAGCAAGTAGCACGTTATCGTGGAAAAATATCCGGCCCTTTGTTAGATCGGATTGATATGCATTTAGACGTGCCTCGGGTTAGCCATGAGGTTTTACGTAAAGGCTCAGCAGGAGGCGAAGAAAATAGCCATACTATTCGCCTGCGTGTTATCGCCGCCAGAAACAAATCGATGGCTCGCTCAGGAAAAGCCAATAGCGCTTTATCACCCGCAGAAATTAAACAAGACTGTGATTTATCAGAACAAGGCCATCAGTTGCTGGAGCAAGCAATGAATAGCTTAGGTTTATCGCACCGTGCCTATCACCGAATTTTAAAATTAGCGCGTACCATCGCTGATTTAGCAGATTCAGACAATATAGAAATCCCTCATTTAAGCGAAGCGATCGGCTACCGAAAATTAGACCGTTCCTCTTTATAAATTAATATGCCTGATCTTAACCCCGAACAGAAATTAGCCGTAAAAACCATCGACCGCCCTTTACTAGTGCTTGCTGGCGCAGGGAGTGGTAAAACTCGCGTGATTACCGAAAAAATTGCGTATTTAGTCAAACAAGGTTTACCTGCCCGACATATTGCCGCGCTGACGTTTACGAATAAAGCCGCGCGTGAGATGAAAGAGCGTGTGGCTAAATTATTAGACGATAAACAATTGCGTGGCTTGCGCGTATCGACCTTTCATTCCTTAGGTTTGGATATTTTGCGTAAAGAACATGCGAGTTTACAATATAAAGCGAGTATATCGTTGTTTGATGAGCAAGATAAGATTACCTTATTGAAGAATTTAATTGCCCATAGCACGGGGGGGTACGATATTGAGTCGGTTGATGTGTATTCGGGGCATATAGGCCAGTGGAAAAATGCCTTCATTACTCCGGAGCAAGCGATTAGCCAAGCGACTGTTGAAAATGCTGAATCAGCGAGTATTTACGCGGATTATACGCGGAGTTTGAAAGCCTATAACGCCGTTGATTTTGATGATTTAATTTTATTGCCAGTGCTACTTTTTCAGCAGTTTCCTGAAATTTTAGAGAAATGGCAAAATAAAATTCGCTATCTATTGGTTGATGAATACCAAGATACCAATATTACCCAATATCAATTAGTAAAATTATTAGTGGGAAAATTGGGTAAATTTACCGTAGTAGGGGATGACGATCAATCTATCTATGCATGGCGCGGTGCGCAGCCAGAAAATTTAGCGCAATTACAAAAAGATTATGATCGTCTAAAAGTGATTAAGCTAGAACAAAATTATCGCTCAGTTGGGCGAGTTTTAAAGGTAGCGAACCAGTTAATTGCAAATAACCCGCATGCATTTGAAAAGAAATTATGGAGTGCCTTGGCTTTTGGCGAGCCACTCAGGGTGTTAGCTCATAAAAATGATTTAGAAGAAGCTAAGCAGATTGTTTCGGAGATTGTGCACCACAAATTTAAAACCGGTGCAGATTATGGTGATTACGCTATTTTATATCGAGGTAATCATCAGTCGCGCCTGTTTGAACGTAGTTTGCGTGAGCATGACGTTCCGTACTTTATTAATGGAAGTACCTCTTTCTTTTCTTATGCAGAAATTAAAGATATTCTCAGCTATCTGCGTTTATTTGTTAACCAAGATGATGATGCGGCCTTTTTACGCGTAGTGAACACACCGCGTCGAGAAATTGGCCCGAGTACTTTAGAAAAACTCGGCGCGTATGCGAATGAACGGCATATTAGTTTATTTAAAGCCTGTACAGAAATGGGTTTAACCCAAACTTTATCCGAGTCAGCTATTACGCGGCTACAGAAATTTTGTGCATGGATACTCAAAATCGCACAGGAAATGCATTTAGGCGATACTTTTACTGTAATGAATAGTTTTATTCAGCAAATTAATTATCATCAATGGATACAGGAAAACAGCAATAACCAACAAGCTGCTGAGCGGAAAATTAAAAATGTTAACGAATTAATTGAGTGGCTAGAGAGAATTGCAAAAAGTAAAGACGATGAAGATGACTCAGAAAAAAGCTTAGATGAAATCGTCGCTAAAATCCAACTAATGGATATTTTAGAACGCAACCAAGATGATCAGGCCGAAAATCAAGTCAGCTTAATGACCTTACACGCTGCGAAAGGATTAGAGTTCCCGCATGTATTTTTAATTGGAATAGAAGAGAACTTATTACCTCATCAAAACAGCATAGAAACGGATAATATCGAAGAAGAACGCCGCTTAGCTTATGTAGGAATTACCCGTGCACAGCACACCTGTACCTTTAGTTACTGCACACACCGTAAACGTTATGGAGATATAAGTGAAAGTGAGCCTAGCCGGTTTTTAGCGGAATTACCTGAAGAAGATCTGGAGTGGGTGGCGAAAAAACCGGTCGA
>Ga0105357_10001560_pt1 | contig 12268 bp, 8 predicted proteins | sample GOMGulsemesocosm_4_FD_83660 | JGI IMG/M metagenome (GOLD analysis project Ga0105357, IMG submission 83660) | Methane-oxidizing microbial communities from mesocosms in the Gulf of Mexico - GOM15B Gulf of Mexico | ecosystem: Environmental > Aquatic > Marine > Cold seeps | place: USA: Gulf of...
CGCAGTTAGGAGAAAATATTATGGCTTATAGCGAAAAAGTAATCGATCATTATGAAAACCCACGTAACGTTGGCTCAATGGATAAAAATGATCCATCAGTAGCGACTGGCATGGTTGGCGCACCAGCGTGTGGTGATGTAATGAAGTTACAACTTAAAATATCTGATGATGGTATTATTGAAGATGCTAAATTTAAAACTTACGGCTGTGGCTCTGCTATTGCTTCAAGCTCATTGGTTACTGAATGGGTAAAAGGTAAGTCAATTGAAGAAGCAGGTGAAATTAAAAATACGGCTATAGCTGAAGAGTTAGCCTTACCACCGGTAAAAATTCATTGCTCAATTTTAGCTGAAGATGCAATTAAAGCAGCAATTGAAGATTATAAAAGCAAGCAAGGCTAATAACTTTCAACGTCGGGCTACAAAAGAATAAAGTGAGAAAATAGAATGTCAGTTACTATGACACCAGAAGCAACAGAACGCGTTAAATCTTTTATGACTAACCGAGGTAAAGGCCTTGGCTTACGTTTAGGCATTAAAACTACGGGTTGCTCAGGTTTAGCTTATGTACTTGAGTTTGTTGATGACTTAAATGAAGATGATGAAGTTTTTACTATTGAAGACGTCAAAATCATCATTGATGCCAAAAGCTTGGTTTACCTTGATGGCATTGAATTAGATTTCGTTAAAGAAGGTCTAAATGAAGGCTTTAAGTTCACCAACCCAAACGCCAAAGGTGAATGTGGCTGTGGTGAATCATTTAACGTCTAATAGTAGTGATAACAAATTCATCTCTTTGCTATTTTGCTCAGCTGCTGCGTTGAAAGTACTCATTGACTAGCGTCAACTCCGTGCTTTCGCCTTACATCAGAACAAGCTATCTTTGAGCTGAATTCGTTATGGTTTAGTTAAATATAGAGTACAGTTTTTAAAAGAAAAACTGTACTAATCTACGAGAACTATTTTGAATTACTTCCAATTATTCGCCATTGAAGTTTCTTTTGATGTCGATATAAATAATCTATCACAATCTTATCAAACGTTGCAAAAAGCAGTTCACCCTGACAGGTTTGCTCATGCTTCATCTCAAGAGCAATTATTGGCAGTACAAAAATCAGCTGAAATTAATGATGCTTATCAAACGTTGAAGCAACCACTGAAGCGCGCTCAATATATATTAACGCTGCGCGGTGTTGAGATGCCTAATGAGCAACAATCATTTAGTGATACCAGCTTTTTAATGCAACAAATGGAACTAAGAGAGATGCTTGGAGAGGTAAAGTTTGCAGATGATATTGAGACGGCTTTTAATCATGCCCAACAGGTTTTAGCACAAGAATACCAGCAGCTCCTTGATGTCATGCAACAACAAATACTTGAAAATAATTCAGCAGCAAATGCGCTAGCATGCGATAATTTACGTAAGTTAAAGTTTTACCAAAAACTCAATACTGAGGTTGATCGTCTCGAAGATAGTTTGTTTGACGACTAATGAGTGCAAATCACTTAGTTAAAAGCAGTATCACAGCGAAATTTTAATACAAAACCGAATTCATAAAATATGGCTTTATTACAAATTGCAGAACCCGGTCAAAGTACCGTTCCTCACGAACATCGACTAGCCGCAGGTATTGATTTAGGTACAACTAATTCATTAATTGCCAGTGTACAAAGTGGCAACGCTAGTACCTTAGCGGATCAACAGGGTCGTGACATTTTACCCTCTATTGTTAGCTATCAAGACACTTCATTAGATAATAATATTTTAGTTGGCGAAGCCGCGAAAGCGCTAAGTGTAACTGATGCGCAAAACACTATTGTTTCAGCTAAACGTTTGATTGGTCGTTCATTGGCAGATATTCAAAGTAAGTATCCTTCATTGCCATACCAATTTTGTGGTGATGAAAATCATCCTGAAATAGTTACCCGTCAAGGAAACATTAATCCAATACAAGTGTCAGCTGAAATATTAAGAACCTTAGCACAGCGAGCCGAAGAAGCATTAGGTGGCGAGTTAACTGGTGTGGTGGTTACTGTACCTGCACATTTTGATGATGCTCAACGCCAAAGTACTAAAGATGCAGCTAAACTTGCTGGTGTTAATGTATTGCGTTTATTAAATGAACCAACTGCTGCCGCTTTAGCCTATGGACTTGACTCAGGACAAGAAGGCGTTATTGCCATCTATGATTTAGGTGGTGGAACGTTTGATATTTCTATTTTACGTCTAAACAAAGGTGTGTTTGAAGTGCTTGCTACTGGTGGTGATTCTGCGCTTGGTGGCGATGACTTTGATGTGGTACTTGTTGACTATCTTGTCAAACAAGCTGGCTTAACTAGACCATTATCCCCTTCGTTAGAGCGTCAATTGATGCAGCAAGCTTGCTCAGCTAAAGAACAGTTAACTGACCAAGAAAGTGTGGAAGTTGTTTTAACATTAGATTCTCAGTTAGACAAAGAACAAACGTGGACGACTACTTTAAGTAAAGAAACGTTTGATAGTTTAATTGCGACTTTAGTTAAAAAAACCCTACGTGCTTGTCGCCGTAGCTTAAAAGATGCGCAAATTAGCACTGGCGAGGTGTTAGAAATTGTTATGGTTGGTGGTTCTACACGGGTACCATTAGTACGCAGTGAAGTAGAGAAATACTTCAACAAAACGCCATTGACCTCTATCGATCCTGACAAGGTTGTTGCCATTGGCGCAGCTATTCAAGCGGATATTTTAGCAGGCAATAAACCAGATAGTGACATGTTGTTGCTTGACGTTATACCACTATCCTTAGGTTTAGAAACAATGGGCGGCTTGGTTGAAAAAGTTATCTCGCGCAATACCACAATTCCTGTGGCAAAAGCACAAGAATTTACAACCTTTAAAGATGGCCAAACAGCAATGGCAGTGCATGTACTGCAAGGCGAACGCGAATTAGTAGACGATTGTCGTTCGTTAGCTCGTTTTGAACTACGAGGCATACCGCCTATGACTGCAGGCGCAGCACATATTCGTGTTACTTTTAAAGTCGATGCTGATGGTTTGTTGTCGGTTAGTGCTATGGAAAAATCATCTGGTGTTGAATCCAGTATTGAAGTTAAGCCTTCTTTTGGTTTGGATGACAGTAAAATAGCGCAAATGATTAAAGATTCAATGAATAATGCTAAAGCTGATATAGATGCGCGTATGTTAAAAGAGCAGCAAGTAGAAGCAGCAAGAGTGATTGAGTCCATTCAAGCGGCGCTATCTACTGATAGTTACTTATTATCAACACAAGACATTAATGATATTGAAGCTGCGATTAAAGCACTGGCACAAACTAGCCAAGGCAGTGATGTCGGCGCTATTGAAGTGGCAATTGATAAATTAGATCACAGTACGGCGATATTTGCAGAGCGTAGAATGGATAGCTCTATTAATAAAGCGTTAACAGGCCAATCGGTAGAGAAGCTTTAGTATAAGCGACGAGCAATAAAGAGATTAGATAAGATGCCACAAATTATATTTTTACCCAATGAAGAATTATGTCCAGACGGTGCAGTTGTTGAAGCTAAAACAGGCGAGAGTGTGCTTAACGTTGCATTAGCAAATAATATAGGTATAGAACATGCCTGTGAAAAAGTATGTGCGTGTACTACTTGTCACGTTATCATTCGTGAAGGTTTTGATTCTATCGAAGAGGGTGATGAACTTGAAGACGATATGCTTGATAAAGCATGGGGTTTAGAGCCTGAGTCACGCCTTAGCTGCCAATCAATTGTTGGTAATGAAGACTTAGTCGTTGATATTCCTAAATACACAGTAAATATGGTTTCTGAAAATCACTAGTTGATTATAATTGTTGTAAATACAAAAAGGGTAATAGCATATTGATGTTGTTACCCTTTTTAAATTGGTTTTATTTAAATACCAAAGTGGTCAACAGTATGTTAAACAATATTTATAAAAAGCCTGGGTGAAGTGACTTTATGGAATAACGGTAAAACAGTAAGTGTTTAAACAGCTTACGAATACCATTCCTTGGGTGCTTTGTGCCAACAAAGAATGAACGTCAATGATATCGGTATTATCAAAAAGTATTGCTTGGTAATAATAAGTACATCGACTAATTCAAAATGCTTCGCAAGCCAGCACAATACCTAAACCCAGTTCTATATGTGCGAACTGAGCTAACTACTTTCGCTCTGAAGGCTTCATAGTTTTTTTGATGACTTCTTTGAGCACTTTGAGTTTGTCTGGGTTGGATTGTAGCGCAATTATTCTACTTAACGTTTGAAATTATACTTTATGTAATCTGTAACAGCATGATTATAAATTCATTTACTTATATAAGAAATTTACATCGGAAATGATTTTTTTTGCATAGGGAGATTTTTTTGAGATCATCAACATAAAATTTACTGTTTTATGTACCTTCGGGAGTGGCTTGATTTTATTTTCTAAGCCAAGTTCTTGTAGTTTAAATGAGATGACCGTTGAGAAATGAATAATAGCGTCCATGCGTTTGTTCTCAATCATTTTTAAGCAATTGCTTATGTTGCTTGCCAAATAGTATGAAACTTGACGTTTTGCATAAAATTCTTTTGCCCAACCATTACCAAGAACGTCACAAAACTTGACCGTCTTCGGTAATGTCAATTCGTTTTGATGTTTTATCAAGACGCTAGCTGCCTCAGAATTTTGAAGTGTATATGCTCGAAACTCCATTTTATAAAGAGGTTTTTTTGTTGAATTCGAAAATAAAATACGCTCATCTGTGAGCGGGGCTAAAAATCCATCTGCTTGGCCATATTTAATCATATTTTGGGCTCTACCCCAAGGAACTCCTTGATGTATTACATTATACTGAAGGTTATCTGAAAATAATTTTTCTATAAGAGTAGGGAATACTCCTGATACGTCTTCATAATTGCCATACGACATTGGTGCCCATGAGTTAGCATACACAATATTGATACTATCTTTATTTGCATTGCAAACTCTGCAAAAAATCAAGAAAAACAGAAAAGCAAGAGGTATTATTTTAGACATTCATTATCTCCATCTAATTTAATTTTAAAGGCATCAATGGGAATTTAACCACATTATAATTAAGTAAAGATAACAAGCTCCCCCGCCATTGCTATGTTTTTTAACAATTGATAATCAGATGCCTTCATTTTTAAACCTAGAATTAAACTCTATGCGCCCACAACTTTAATAATAACAGCGGGTAGGAAGATAAATTTTACGCCTATTGTGTTCATATATTGTGCTGTACTATCGTAAGCTAATATTTTATTTATACCTGAAAGCAAAATATAGCAGTAAAGATTAACCGATAATAGTAAAACCTAAAGGTATCCAGTGCTGGTACCAAGCTAACTTTTATCCTTCTTTAACGCTAAGTCCCATTACAACGAAAAGCATCATCATCATTTTCAGATTTTTTTGTCCAACTAGCAAGTATGCTAGGATTAGCACCCAAATTCCTAGCAGCTTCTACCTTTGATTAGTTTTACTCAATCACTAAAGCGGTGTATCAAGTTTAAATTCTTTAGAATATTTTTTACGCTTTGTCATTTTAGTCCCCCAGTTAAGTTTATTATCTCTTAACTGGGCTAGTCGAATCTATTAAACGACGTCAATATCAATTACCTCAAGGTATTCTGTGTTTAATGTTTTTAAAACACTTACTAAAAGCCTGGGTGAAGTGACTTTATGGAATAACGCTAAAGCAGTAAGGTAACTAATTGAACAGATTCTTACTTAAATACAGCTGAAAATTATAGTAAAAACAATCCCTTTAAATTTTAACCAAACTTAGTAGGCAGAGTGCTTTTTCAATCGCTAGTGCTAACCATCAAATATACTATATACTTAAAATAATCATTGATACTTAGAAAAGTTATTACAGGTAGTTTAACTACTTCTGAAATAGCTAAAGTTAGTGGTTGTCTTAATATAAGCAGGATAAGCAATACTTTTTACACCTTAATTGATAACGAAATTCCTTAGTACAATTAATCGTAAATATTACTTATATGGTTGAATTTATTTAGTGTGGCAATTGGGGCATTTTATGTCAAAAATAAATAGTAGTGATATTCAACTTATTAATGAAATCAAAGAATTGCGTACAGAACTTACTGACGTGTATCGATCTCAAGAAGTGCGTATCGCTCAGCTTTACAATAGTGAAGAACGCTTTGCTTTGGCCATGCGTGGTGCTAGTGATGGCTTATGGGACTGGGATTTAGAAACAGATGAAGTCTATTATTCACCTCGTTGGAAAAGCATGTTAGGTTTTGGTGAACACGAACTCAAAAATAACTTAAACACGTGGGCTGAGATGGTCCACCCCGATGACAAAGACAATGTGTTATTAATGGTTCAGCAATACTTAACCGGAGAAGCTGATTCATTTGAAGTTGAAATGCGTATGCGTCATAAATCAGGTCATGATATTTTTGTGCGCTCTAGAGCATTTAAAGTTACTCGTGGTTCAAATCATGAGCCAGTGCGTTTGATTGGTACTCATGTAGATATTTCAAAAGATAAAAAAGCAAAGCATTTCGATGAACAAAATACTAAAATTCTCAAAATGATTGCAAAAGGAAAGCCCGCCTCAGAAATTTATGATGAAATCGCCTTGTTGTACGAAGCGCGCCACCTTGGATTGAGATGTTCTATGCTTGAACTCGATGGCAATAGACTCCTGCATGGCGGCGCACCAAGTCTTCCTAAAGCTTACTGTGAAGCTGTACATGGCTTGGTAAATGGTCCTGAAATCGGCTCGTGTGGTACATCGACCTATACAGGAAAGCGTGTTCTTGTTGAAAATATTGAAACTGATCCTAAGTGGAAAGATTTAAAGGCTGTAGCACTTCCTTATGGCATGCGTAGTTGCTGGTCTGAACCCATTAAAAGTTCTTCCGGAAATATACTAGGCGCGTTTGGTATGTATTATGACTACCCGGCGTTGCCTAACAAAGAAGAGTCAAAAGACCTAACGTCGGCAGCTCAACTTGCTGGTATTGTCATGGAGCGTGATCATAATCAAAAACGCATTCAATACTTGGCTTACACAGATGAACTCACCGGGCTTTCTAGTCGTGCCCACTTTTATTTAAGCATTGAAGAGTTGGTGAAAATTTCTGCACGTAATAATTATCGATTTGGATTGCTATATATCGACCTTGATAACTTCAAAAATGTCAATGATAGCCTTGGACATGATGTTGGCGACTTACTTCTTAAAAGTGTTGCTCAGCGCTTGAAAAATGCTTGTCGTGAAATTGATTATATTGCTCGCCTGAGTGGAGATGAGTTTTGTATTGCAGTAAAAGATATTGCTGGTGATTTTGATACGATTCATGTTGCTCATCGTTGTATTGAGCTTTTATCAGCGCCTCTTGAGTTAGCGGGTCGAAAATTTACGCCAGCATGCAGTATTGGCATTGCCCATTATCCCGAAGACGGTGCTAACCTGCAAACAATATTGAAAGCTGCAGATACGGCTTTATACTCAGCAAAAGATCTGGGTAAAGGGCAATTTGCTTTTTATAACAAAAATTTAACTAAAAAGGCTGAGTATCGTTTTAAACTCGAGCAAGACTTAAGAGAAGCTATAGAGAAAGAGCAGCTTTATCTTGTGTATCAACCTAAAATAGATATAAGTACAGGAATAATAACAAGTGTTGAAGCATTAACTCGTTGGAATCATCCTCAGCTAGGTATGATTTCTCCGGTTGAGTTTATCAATATGGCTGAACAAATAGCCATGATAAAACCACTGACTAAATGGGTATTGAAAACCTCCTGTAAGCAGGCTATGTCATGGAAAGAAGCCGATTTTCCTGCAATACGTATGGCTGTTAATATTTCGCCTAGCCATTTTATTGATACTGACTTGGTACCTCTAGTTAACAGTATTATCAGTGAAGTAGGAATGAAAGCTGACGAACTTGAGTTAGAAGTAACAGAAGGACTTGTGCAGACAAATCAAGAAAACTTGGTTATTTTTGAATTGTTAAAAAAGCTTGGTGTTTTAATAGCAATTGATGATTTTGGTGCTGGTTATTCATCTTTTGCATCACTTAAACATATCAATATTGATTTCCTCAAAATCGATAAATACTTTACTGGTGATATGCTCAGTGATAAAAAAACACAGTTATTGATTCAATCGATGATAAAAATGGGGCAAAATCTAGGTTATGAAATCACCGCAGAGGGGATTGAAACTTTAGAACAATTTAGCATGATTAAAGAGTTTGGTTGTGACTCTGCACAAGTGTATTTATTTAGTAAACCTGTTCGTGCTCATCAAATTGAAAAGTTATTCGGTAGAGATTTAACAGCTTAAAGAGCGGCCATTTAAGTTCATTTTTGGATTATTTAGAGGGTAATGACTTAACTGTTGTTACTTTTTTTGATTGAATATTATCTCTGGTTGAAAAATAGAGATGGGTAGATTTCATTACTTCAATTGCTATAATTTATAAATAGTTTCTCGTTTGCATTTTTATATGTGTTGGCGATAATAAAAATGCTATGTTCGCTATATTTCTTTAATATTTACTTAATAAATTGGGTATGGTTTGTGTGTTGTTGATGGGGTCCTATGAGGCAACATGCTTATTTTATGCTAGATAAAATAGTGTTAGAATATAACTCACGTATTTAACATGCTGCTAACCAATTAGGCAATCATGGCCCGACACATTACGGTAGTTTTTCTTTTCTTGTTTTCAGTGCAATTGTTTGCCACAGAGCGACAGATCCCGATCCTTGCTGTGATTGATTTTTATCCGTTTGGTTATTTGCTTGACGACAACATTCCCCGTGGAATGGTCTTCGATATTGAAGCGGTACTGGAAGAGATATCTTCGCTCAATATTGATGCGCAATTGATGTCAGTACCCAGAGCACTGAGAAGTGCCTCTAATGGCCAAAATGATCTGTTATTTTCCTATAAAGACGATAAAATGGTGCCCAATGTAACTTGGCTGGGTAACGTCGGCTGTTTAACACCATTGGTTGTGCCTCATAAAGATAGTGATATTAAGAAGCTAAGTGATTTGGCAGGTAAACGGGTAGGTTTTGTTGGTCTGGGATATTTTGATATAAAGATGAAATCTCGTTGGCCAATAAAACCTGTGGTGTTGAATGATAATTTTATTATGTTGAAGATGCTGCTCAGAGGCCGCTTGGACGCCATTATTGTTAATGATGGCGTACTCAATGCGTTTTTGGCCAATCAGGCCGTTTTGGAAGAACTTCCGTCATCTTGGCCCCTACAGTTATCGCAGCCATTGGCTTTGGATACTTATGAAACCCATTTGTCCATGTCTAAGGATTCAAAGTTTCAGGCATTGATCCCGCAATTTAAAAACGCAATTTTAAGTGCACGTCAGCAAGGACGCTTTAAGGCAATCTTCCAAAAATATGGTTCAAAATTAGGTGGTCATTGTTTTACCGATGAGGAGCGAAAATTACACCAATGGTTGGAATGATCTCCCTAAGCAATCAACTATCAATTAAGCTAGCCCGCTTAAGTGTTTATGTGGCACTTTTAATTGGGCTATTGTTAAGTTCACTTCAAGTGGTGGTTGATTACCATGATCAGGAAGCCTTGATTGATCTAACCATTGAACAAATTATGGTGGCAGCTCGTCCTCCAGCCATTCGTGCGGTCAATACCTTAGACAAGAAGTTGGCCCGTGAAGTTGTTGAAGGTTTGTTGAAATATAATTTTATTGAACAAGCCAGTATAGAGGATGAGTTGTCAGAACAATTGGCGCTAGCAACGGAGTCATTTGAGCCAAGTAAAACCCAATGGTTAACAGGATCTTTTACGTCAGCAACTAAAACCTATCAGACCTTGCTAAAATATCCAGGTAATCTTGCTCTTAAGCCAGGGATTATGACGCTCAGAATTAATATGGATAGTGCGTTGTCTCCTTTTTATGATCGTTCACAGATGGTCTTTTTTTCGGGGCTTGCTAGAAATTTTTTCCTTTCATTTTTGCTGTTTATCCTATTTTATTTTGTTCTGGCTAAGCCGCTTAAAAAGCTGGCATTGCAATTTAGTGCGGTTAAAATTGGCGGCAGCACTAAATTGTCGGTTCCTGAAGGCCACAAAAATAGTGAATTGGGGGTGTTGGCAAATGCTGCAAATGGTTTTGTTAACAAAGTTGAGTTGTTAGTGCTTGATCAAGTTGAGACCGAAGCTGCCCTAATTCAAAGTAAACAACGGTTGTTAAAGCTTATCGATCAAATTCCACAACTTATTTTGGCACAAGATAGCGACGGAAAGATCCTGTTTGCTAATAATAGCTGTTCGTTATTTTATCAACTGTCAAAGAGAGATCTGAAGGGTAAAACCCTGAGTGAGATTCATCATCATTGTCGGGAAGAGATCATTGATCTGGATAAAATTCGTCATTTGGTTTTACAACAAAATGAAACTGCTCATCAGCAAGAAATATCTCTGACGTCAATAAAGGGAGAGACCAATACCTTTGCAATACAAATTGCGCCCTTTGACGATTATAGCCAACCTGCCACTTTGTTGGTCGCCAGTAATATTAGTGAACAAAAGAAAATTCAGAAGCACATTGAGCAACTGGCAAGTCACGATTCCTTAACCGGGCTTCCTAATCGCTTGTTATTTAATGACAGGCTGGATCATGTAATGGCTAATAGCCAACGTGACGGCCAATTCAATGCCATTTTATTTCTTGATTTAGATCATTTTAAAAATATTAATGATTCTTTAGGGCATCTTGAAGGGGATAAGTTGTTAGTGCATGTAGCGAAGGTCTTACAAAGTGCGGTAAGAAAAAATGATACCGTCGCTAGAATGGGTGGTGATGAGTTTGTGATCTTACTAGAAAATTTGTCAAAAGACCCAGATCAGGCTCAAAAAGCTACTCAGGATATCACTGAGAAAATTTTGGATAAGTTTTCTGAGCCGATGAGTGTCGATGAACACCTTCATCACATAGGCACAAGTATAGGTATAGTAATTTTTCCTATTGATAGCGAAAGTGCTGCCGATTTGATGCGTTATGCTGATACCGCTATGTATCAGGCTAAAGGCAATGGACGCAAACAAGCCGTATTCTATGAAGCAAGTATGAGCGCCTTGGTCGAATACAAGCAAAGTATGGAAAATCAACTTCATCAAGCATTGAGAGTGCAACAATTTGTCGTTCATTTTCAGCCTCAGGTCGATAGGTTTGGCAGCATTTATGGTTTTGAAGCACTGATTCGTTGGCAGCACCCTGAACGAGGCTTAGTGGCCGCAAATGAGTTTATACCTATTCTCGAGTCCAGCGGTTTGATCGTACCAGTGAGTGATTGGTTAATAGACTACTGTTGTCAGCAAATTCTGACCTGGCAACAGACTTGTTTTTGGCAAGAAAGCTGGCATATAGCAATAAACATTAGCCCGTTACAGTTTTACCAGAAACAATTTGTTGAGACCTTGGCTGAAAAAATCAGTACAACAGGGCTCCATGGGAGCTGTATTTGTATAGAAATTACAGAAACGGTTGCTATCAAAAATGTTGCATTTACCTCTGCTCGATTAGCTGAAATTAAGGCGTTAGGTATGTCTGTGGCGTTGGATGATTTTGGTACGGGGTATTCATCGTTGAGTTACCTTAAGGATTTGCCGATAGATATACTTAAGCTTGATCGATCTTTTATCAAGGAGCTAGGCCATAAAAACAAAGATAAATCGATCGTTGAGGCTATTATAGCCATGGCAAAGGTACTGGAACTAACAGTTATCTGTGAGGGGGTGGAAACAGAGCTGCAGGTTAATATCGCCAGTAGTTGTGGTAGTGAATACTTCCAAGGTTACTATTATTGTCGCCCAATGAGTGCGGTCAGTTTAGTCTCTAGTTATAATAAAGAGCTCGCGTGAGTAAATCCAAAATATGGATAAGAATTATTTTTCATGTTTTATCCAAATATAGCTATTTCTCCTAAAGTGAACATTCCATTAATGGTGCCTGAGGATCATTAATCTTGGCTCACGGAAATTATTTAGAAGCAGGCAGTCGCATTTAAATGTTACTGGTTTTTTGTACAAAATGAAATTCGTCTATGTTGAGTAATCCAGAAATAGTTTAAAATTGACAAAACATCATTCCAGCATATTTTCGGTTTATGTTACCAATGTTCTCCTGAATAAAGTGTGTAAACACCAAATGAAATATATAAAAAATCAGCAAACCTGTTTTACTTCTTTTAAAGGTAATATTGAAAGCTATGCTTTACCTGA
>Ga0105357_10001564_pt1 | contig 12256 bp, 13 predicted proteins | sample GOMGulsemesocosm_4_FD_83660 | JGI IMG/M metagenome (GOLD analysis project Ga0105357, IMG submission 83660) | Methane-oxidizing microbial communities from mesocosms in the Gulf of Mexico - GOM15B Gulf of Mexico | ecosystem: Environmental > Aquatic > Marine > Cold seeps | place: USA: Gulf of...
CAACATTGGTGCCAACGTGCGCTTCGGCATCACCGACACCACTGCGCGGGTGTATCGCAAGGTCTGGGAGATGGCTGGGTTTGCCGGCTTCCTCACCGGGCGCGAGGCCGCCAAGGTCATGCTGCCACGCGGCAAGGGGACTATTATCTTTACCGGCGCCACCGCGTCGCTGCGCGGTGGTTCAGGCTTCTCGGCCTTCGCCGGCGCCAAATTCGCCCTGCGCGCACTGGCGCAAAGCATGGCGCGCGAGCTGGGGCCCCAGGGTATCCATGTGGCACACCCGATCATCGACGGCGCGATCGATACCGCCTTTATCCGCGACAACTTTCCCGAGCGCTATGCTCTGAAAGATCAGGACGGCATTCTCAATCCGGAGCACATTGCCGATCAGTACTGGGCCATTCATACCCAACCGCGCGACAGCTGGACGCACGAGCTGGATCTGCGCCCCTGGATGGAAACCTTCTGAGCAGCCGTTCAACCCTTTGCCCACTCACTGCAAGCGAGACTGATATGAGCAAAACCATCGAGTTCTATTTTGACGTTGGCAGTCCTGCCAGCTACCTGGCCTGGACCCAGCTTGACGCCCTGGCCGAACGAACCGGCGCCAGCATCGAGCTGAAACCCATGCTGCTCGGCGGCGTGTTCATGGCCACCGGCAACAGTTCACCGGCGACCGTGCCGGCCAAGGGCGCCTACAGCCGCATCGACATGCAGCGTTATGCCCAGCGCTACGGCGTGACCTTGAACCAGAACCCCTTCTTCCCGATCAATACCCTGCAGCTGATGCGCGGCGCTGCGGCCTATCAGGGCACCGCCGATTTCGACCGTTACCTGCAGACCATCTTCACCGCCATGTGGATCGACGAGCTGGATATGGGCCAGCCGGAGATTGTCGGCAAGGTGCTGACCAAGGGCGGCTTTGATCCGGCCGAGGTGATGGCCAAGGTGAGTGATCCGGCGGTCAAGGAGAAGCTGAAAGCAACCACCGAAGAAGCAGTAAAGCGCGGCGTTTTTGGCGCCCCGACCTTTTTTGTCGGTGATGAGATGTTCTTCGGCCAGGACCGTCTGGACTGGGTTGAAGCCGCTGCCAAGGCTTGATTCAGGCAGGTCGGCGGCGCTGCTCCGGCGCCGTCGGTCAGCGGCGACCGCTTTGCTACATAGGGGTAATTGACGGAATCACGCGCCGGGCTTAGCTTAGCCGTTCCCTCCCCTGCTCCCGGAAGAACCACCATGCTGTCCCTTGCGCTCAAATGTGTAATGGGTGCGCTCGCAGTGCTGCTGATTGCCCTGCTGGCGAAGTCGAAAAGCTTTTATATCGCCGGTCTGGTGCCGCTGTTCCCCACCTTCACCATCATTGCCCACTACATCATCGGCACGCAGCGGCTATCGAGCGACCTGCGCAGCACGGCGTTGTTTGGTCTGTGGTCGCTGATTCCCTATGCGCTCTATCTGATCTCGATTGCCTGGTTCAGTCAGCGCTTCAGTTTGATCACCACATTGGTGTTGGCGGTGGTGGCTTGGACGGTCGCGGCGGCGGTGTTGATTTATGTTTGGTCGCGGGTTTATGCGGTGGGGTGATGGTTCGCTAAATAGCTATTCGGGCAGTGCAGCTTTGGAACTTTTTTGGTTGGCTGATTTCCGCTTTCGCCTCTAGGCGAGTCAGGGGGAGATGCTTGCCCATCTCCCCCTAACAACCCCCTCGGGCACCCAGCTGCGCGGCCCTTCGGGTTCGCTGCGTTGCTCGATCTGCCGGGGACGCTTGCAAACTCGCTTCGCTAAGACACCGCAAGCGCCTTTTTCCCGTCAGATCTGCGCTACTCGCCCGCTCAGACGGGACTATTCAGTCCGAGCAGCATTCGGTTTTGGACTTCAAGTTTCGACCCAGCAACCAAACCTCAAAACCACTCCGGCCTCCGGCCGTAATTCCCCCTTCCAAGCTGCCGAGTAACGCAGGGAAGCCGCAGGCCAGCTTGGTGGGCACCAAGCTGGTCGCGACCTTTCTTCTGGTTACGGCTCGATGGCCAAGCAAAGAAAAGTGACTCGCCGGAAAAGACGCAATGCGCGCTAGGTAGCAACCAAGATAACCAGACATTGCTCAGCGCAATAAAAGCTTGGCCGAAGCTGAAAACCGATCAGGTCTCCAACATAATGGTCACCGGCCCATCATTCACCAAATGCACCTGCATATCCGCCCCAAACCGCCCAGTAGCAACCGGCTCATGCAACGCCTTAGCCTGCTCGACCAGATAGTTAAACAGCACCTCCGCCTGCGCTGGCGGCGCGGCGGTAGAGAAGCCAGGGCGCAAACCCTTGCGGGTATCCGCCGCCAGGGTGAACTGTGAGACCAGCAAGAGCCCGCCCTGCACCTGACGCAGCGAATCATTCATGCGGCCATCGGCATCGGTAAACACGCGGTAGTCGAGCAGGCGCTTGAGCAGCTTGTCGGCGCTGGCCTCGGTGTCCTGCGGCTCGATACCGACCAGCACCAGCAGGCCCTGATCTATCGCACCGACGACGTCGCCAGCCACCTCGACGCGGGCCCGACGCACCCGCTGCAGCAGTCCCTTCATCTCATTCGGCCTGCGGTGCCAGGTCCAGCAAGCGGCGCGCCATCTCGCCGGTGGCGCGCACCAGTGCATCGGCGATACCGGGCTCGGAGGCAGCATGACCGGCGTCGCGAATGATGTTCAGCTCGCTGCTGGGCCAGGCCTGATGCAGCGCGTAGGCGTTGTCGAGCGGGCAGACCATGTCGTAACGCCCGTGCACGATAATTCCCGGAATATGCTGAATGGCCGCCATGTTGTTGAGCAGCTGATTCGGCTCCAAGAAGGTTTTGTTGGCGAAGTAGTGACACTCGATGCGGGCGATGGCGTAGGCGCGACGCGCATCGCTGAAGCGGTCAATCACCTGCGGGCTGGGACGCAAGGTGGCGCAGCGGCCTTCCCATACCGACCAGGCCTTGGCCGCGTGCATGCGGCAGATTTCGTCGTCCCCGGTCAGGCGGCGGTAGTAGGCCGCGACCATGTCGTGGCGCTCTTCTTCCGGAATCAGGCTGAGGTAGTCTTCCCAGAAGTCGGGGAAAATATGGCTTGCGCCCTCCTGATAAAACCAGCGAATGTCCTGCTCGCGGCACAGGAAGATGCCGCGGAGCACCATGCCCATCACTCGGTCTGGGTGCGCTTGCGCGTAGGCCAGCGCCAACGTCGAGCCCCAGGAACCGCCAAACAGCACCCACTTGTCGATCCCCAGGTGCTCGCGCAGCACCTCCATGTCGGCAACCAGATCGGCGGTGGTGTTGTTCTGCAGGTTGGCGTGCGGGGTGGAGCGGCCGCAACCACGCTGGTCGAAGGTAATGATGCGGTAGATCGAGGGATCAAAAAAACGACGGCTCAGGGCGTCGCAGCCAGCACCCGGCCCACCGTGGATAAACACCACCGGCAGGCCGTCTTCCTGGCCACTTTCATCAACGTAGAGAGCATGCGGTGGCGCCACGGCCAGTTCATGGCGGGCGTAGGGTTTGATCTCCGGATACAACAATTGCATGATGGGCTCCTGGCCTGAGCGCCAGCGCGTGGGGCGGCCTGCCGTAGAGCAGTTTTGCCCAATCCTCCGCGCCCGCGCCAATCTCTTGAGAAAGCATCACATTACTGACCTGCGAGGCTGCTGTCACCTGTGCGCATCCTACTTCTGTTATTGATTTCGCTGGGCCTCGGCGCCTGTGGCCCCTCTTCCCCCGACGCACGTCTGAATCAGGCCCTTGAGCAGTTGCAGGAGGGCATCGAATCACGCGACCGCGAGCAGGTTACCAGCTTGCTGCATCCGCAATTCAGCGCCCAGGATCAGTACGACAACGCCTGGGCCGAGCGCACGCTGCGGCTGATGTTTCTGCAGAACCAGCGCATTGGTGTACTGGTCAGCAGCCAGACCACGACTATCGACCCGGCGTACCCCGAACGCGCCGAAACCACCGCCCGCGTGACCCTGGCCGGGGCCGAGCGCTTTCTACCCAACAGCGCCGGTCAATACGACATACGCTTGTTCTGGCTGGATGAGGACGGAAACTGGCTGCTGCGCGATATCGACTGGCAGCGGGTGCGCTAGGCATGGTGACGGCCGATCAGCTGGCCGCACTGGCACGCATTGCGCTGGGCCATGTAGAACGCGAATACCCGCATATCGAATCGCTGCGTCTGCAGTCGGCTGCAGACCTGCTGCCTCCCAGTCAGTTGCACCCGATCTTTTACGGCAGCTACGACTGGCACTCCTGCGTCCACAGTTACTGGCTGCTGGCGAGCATTCGGCGGCTGCAACCGACGCTCTCGGAGGCCGCCCAGATCGACGCCCTGTTTGACCGCCACCTGACCCCGGGCAAGGTGGCGCAGGAATGTGCCTTCTTCCAACACCAGGGCAACGCTAGCTTCGAGCGCCCCTACGGCTGGGCCTGGCTGCTCAAGCTGCAGGCTGAGCTGCTTGCAAGCGACGCGCCCTGGGCCACCGCATTGCAGCCATTGGCTGATGAGCTGGCCCACAGGCTGACCGCATATCTGCCGCGCCTGAGCGCACCGATTCGCAGCGGCGCGCACAACAACACCGCCTTTGCCCTGCTGCTGGCGGTGGATTACGCCCAGACCTGCGGCGACACGGCCCTGCTGGCCTTGATAGAGAACCGAGCTCGGGATTTCTATGCTCAGGATAGGGCCTGCCAAGCCTGGGAGCCGGGCGGTGAGGACTTTCTCTCCCCCGCGCTGCAAGAGGCGGCACTGATGCAGCGGTTATTGCCCCTGGCTGAATTCCACCACTGGTTGGACGCCTTTCTGCCGCAGTTGGCGCAGGGCGAACCGGCGCAGCTGCTGACCCCGGCCCAAAGCCGCGACCGCAGCGATGGTAAGCTGGCACATCTGGACGGCCTGAACCTGAGCCGCGCCTGGAGCCTACAGGCGCTGGCAGCGGGCCAGCCGGAGACGGTGCGCACGCGGCTAGAGGCGAGCGCCGAGGCCCACCTGACCGTGAGCCTGCCGCACCTGAGCGGCGACTACATGGGCGAGCACTGGCTTGCCACCTTTGCCCTGCTCGCCCTTTCCTCGCGCGCCTAACGCAGCTTGGTTTCGCGTAGCCGGATCATGAATTCCGGAGCGCCAAAACTGTCGGCCCTGGCCTGCGCCCAGTACTTCTTGAAGACATGCAATTCGGCGCGACCATCGAGCAGCACGCCCGGCTCCAGAAACTGGAAGAGCTCACTGTATGGCTGCACCTCGTACTTGGTGACCCGACGCATGATGTGCTCCGGGCCAAGCTCACGCGGGTGACTGAGCCCCGCAGCTTCCAGCAGGTTGGCCAGCGCCAGCACGGTGTTACGCTGGAAGTGATAAACGCGCTCGCTCTTGTCCGCCACATCCAGTTTGCTGCCACGACCGTGGTCCTGAGTCGCTACCCCGCTGGGGCATTTGTCATTGTGGCAACTCAGACTCTGAATACAGCCAAGGGAGAACATGAAGCCTCGTGCCGCATTGCACCAGTCGGCGCCGAGGGCCAGGGTGCGTGCGATATTAAAGGCCGAGGTGACCTTGCCCGCCGCACCCAGGGCGATTTTCTCGCGCAGGTTGGCGCCCACCAGAGTGTTGTGTACCAGCAGCACGGCATCAGTCATCGGCATGCCCAGGCGGTTGATGAACTCCAGCGGCGCGGCGCCGGTGCCCCCTTCCCCGCCATCGACCACGATGAAATCCGGATGCTCGCCGGTTTCCAGCATCGCCTTGACGATGCCGAACCATTCCCAGGGGTGTCCGATGGCCAGCTTGAAGCCTACCGGCTTGCCACCCGACAGCTCACGCAACTGAGCAATGAACGCCATCAGTTCCAGCGGCGTATGGAAGGCCGAGTGCGCCGCCGGCGACACCACATCTTCGCCCACGGGTACGCCCCGCGCGGCGGCAATTTCTTCCGTCACCTTGGCGCCCGGCAGAATGCCACCGTGACCCGGTTTGGCGCCCTGCGACAGCTTGATCTCGATCATCTTCACCTGGTCCAGCTGGGCGTTCTTGGCGAAGAGTTCAGGGTCAAAGCTGCCATCGGGCTTGCGGCAGCCGAAGTAGCCGGAGCCGATTTCCCAGACCAGGTCGCCGCCGGGTTCGCGGTGATAACGCGAGATCGAACCCTCGCCAGTGTCGTGATAGAAGCCGCCCTTCTTGGCCCCCGCGTTGAGCGCCAGAATGGCGTTGGCGGAAAGGGAGCCAAAGCTCATGGCAGAAATATTGAAGACACTGACGTCGTAGGGCTTCAGCGTTTTGGCGTGGCTGCCCACCTGGATGCGAAAGTTCTTGTCGACGATATCGACCGGCGCCAGCGAGTGGTTCATCCACTCGTAGCCCTCGGCATTCATGGGGATCAGCGAGCCGAAGGGCTTCTTGTCGAGAATATCCTTGGCGCGCTGGTAGACGATGTTGCGTTGCTCCCGCGAGAACGGCAGCTCATCGGTGTCGGACTGAATGAAGTACTGCCGCAATTCCGGGCCGATGGATTCGAGAAAATAGCGAAAGTGCGCCAGTACCGGGTAGTTGCGGCTGATGGTGCGGCGCTTCTGCAGCACATCCCAGGTGCCCATCACGGCCAACGCCGTCAAGGGCACCGCCGCCAGCAGCCAGAGCAGGGACAACCAGGTGAGACTCAGGGTAACAACGGCACCCACCAGGCAAAACAGATAGGGGAAATAACGCAGCGCTGAGGCTGGTAATTGCATACGGCCTTCCTATGTCGATACGGCAACGGAAACCGAGTGATAACACATCCATTACCTTGCTGCCCAGCGGCATACCCAAGCTGTTTCATCGCGGCGCAGAGACAACAAACCCGCCTTGCTGCGGGTTTGTTGTCTCTGACATCCCGGTATTACATACCCAAGGGCTTCACGCCAATCAGCACACCATGCAGGTACATGGCAAAGGCTGCCCAAGCGACCAGGCCGACGATGACCACCACAGCGTCCATCGCCGGTTTGCCCTTGCCGTAGCTGACGCCCGCCAGACGATCGCGCTTGCGCGAGACTACAAAAAGCGCGGTCGCCCAGGCCAAAAAGCCGCCAAACAGCAACAAATCAGCCAGGCTGCCATTGGCGATCAGGTGCGCCAGGGCCCAGAACTTCACGCCCAGCAGCATCGGGTGGCCAATGCGCGCCTTCAGGCAGGAGCCGGGAATGTAGGTAGCCGCCAGCAGAATGAAGGCCGGCAGGGTCAGCAATGCCGCCAAGTGACGCGTCCAGACCGGGGAAATCCACAGCCAGGTAGGGTCCAGACGAGCCTGGCCGTAACCATAGATAATCAGCACCAGGCCAACAATGGAGGCCAGCGCAAACAGCCCTTTCCAGGCCATCAGGCCCTTGGCTGCGATCTGTCGGGCACGCCATTCGGGAGCGAACAGGCGCGTGGAGTGCACGCCAAGAAATACGATAAGACCGAGAATCAGCAACAGCATGCGAGCGTCCTTCTGCAGGAATAGTCACGGAGTGGCAGCGATATATTCCGCTGTCCGAATCAACCACGCCGAGGCGCAGCAAGGACGACAATGCACCAGCACGCCGTCGCAGGCAACTGCCACGGCGTGCTGCAATGTTACTGCAGGCGCGCGGTCAGTCGGTCGCCATTGTCCGTCTTCAATACCAGCGCGCCGGTCTCGCTCAACTCAAAACCACTGACTTGCTCCAGTGTTTGCAGAAAACGCGTTTCCTGCTCACCCAGGCCAGGCACACAGGCTTTGCGCGTAGACACCAGCTGGCTCACCGTCAGGCTGCTACCCGCCACCGTGTAAGCCCCGGTGTAGTTGTTGCACGAGGCCAGACCGGAGACGCGGCCATCGTTGCCGAAGTTGAGGGTCACGCGAGAGCGGTCAATGATGCCGCCCTGATTGATATCCTCGACCACCCACTCACCGGCCTGCAGCAACAGGGCCCCGGCGGGTTCACACTCGGGGTAGGATTCACCCTTGATCATCAGCATCCCCTTTTCGCCCTTGAGCCAGTAACTGGTCGAACTGTCTCCCGGCACTTCGTACTTGGCACCCGAGCCTGAACGCACGCGCTCCAGCAGGTACTTGTCGCTGCCGGCCTCCAGGGTCAACTGGTCCGCATTGAAGGTGGTACGCACCGGCAAGGAGCCGCAACGCAGAATGGCCACACCGCTGTCCGCTTCCAGCTGCGGCGGCGCCGGCAGATCAGTGGCCGGGCGCTGCGAGGTGGAGCAGGCGCTCAAGAGCAGCACCGAACACAGCATTGTGGTGGTTATCAGGGGTGAGTTTGCATACATCGAACATCTCCTTTGCGGGTTTCGACAGTCAGCGTCCAGCATAGCGTCTTGCGCTCGTCGCTGCCGTTGGAACATGAATTCAGGGCAGGTGAATCTGGCCTTCCAGGTAGAGTACCGCATGACCACTGATTTGCACGTGATCGGCCGCGACCACGCAGTCCAGCCGGCCGCCGCGACTGGAGGCCTGAATCGCCAATAGCTCACTCTTGCCCAAACGGCCAGCCCAATAGGGCGCCAGGCCAGCGTGGATCGAACCGGTGACCATGTCTTCCAGGCCGCCGTTGGCGGGCCAGAAATAACGCGAGACGCAATCGCTCTGGCAGCCGGGCGCGGTCACCACCACATCACGCGGAGCCAGCTGCTTGAGGTGCTCGGGGTCCTGCTCGACCTGCAGCACGCTCTGCTCATCGGCATACACGGCAAACCAGGCCTGACGGTTGACCAGCACCTGCTGCGGCGGCAGCGACAGACCGGCCAGCAGCGCAGCCGGTACTTCAGCCACCGGCTGCGGATCGAGCCGCGGGAACCGCATGCTGATACGCGCCGAGGCATCCTGCGTGACAACAAGATCACCCACAGCCTCGGCGTAAAACGTCAGTTGAGTCAGCTCGGGGTACAACCGGAATACGATAAAGGCGCTGGCCAGGGTGGCGTGGCCGCAGAAGTCGATTTCACTCAGTGGCGAGAACCAGCGGATGTTGTAACGTCCTGGCGCCTGCTCGACCACAAAGGCGGTTTCCGACAGGTTGTTCTCTGCCGCAATCGATTGCATCAGCTCGCTCGGCAGCCATTGCGGCAGGGGCACCACAGCCGCGTAATTGCCCTTGAACAGGGTATCGGTGAAAGCATCAACCTGGTAGATCGGCAATGGCATGGGAGCTCCTTGGGCAAAAATTTCAGCCTAACGCACCCGCCGCCCGGGCAGCCGATACAATTTGCAGGTCACTGAGCGCTACAGTTGCAGCCACTCAGAAACTGGAATCCTCCGTTTGCAGAAAGGCCGCCTCCTCCGCAGTGGTAGGCCGCAGCAGAATGCTGTTGCGATGCGGATAGCGTCCGAAGCGTTCGATGATGCGCTTGTGTTTGAGCTCCGAACGCAGGTTATCTTCCAGGCCGGGCGTGCTGAACAGCTTGATCGCCTGTTCGTGGATACGCAGCGATTCGCTGTGCATAAAGGGCATGTACATGAACGCCCGCAGCTTGACCGGCAACTGCTGGTCGATACCCTCGGCGACAGCCTCCTGCGCCAACACCAAGGCCATGCCGTCACTGGCAAAGGCGCGCGGCGTATCGCGCCAGATGTTGCGAGAAAACTGATCGAGCACGATGATTTCGGCCAGACGGCCCAGCGGTGTGCTACGCCAATTCACCAGCTCAGCGCGCTCAGCGCGCTCGTGCAGCGCACCAAAACGCTCGCGAATGAAGCGATCCAGTCCCGGGTCCTTGCGCCACCACTGCACCGGCTTCAGCTCGGTAAACCAGAATTCAAGCACTTCATCCACTGCTGCCACTCAGCTCTCCTCGTGCTATTCGGGGGTCGCCAGGGCAACACCCGGCATATGGATAAGATCGGTCAAACCGGGATCGGTTCCGCATTGCGACAACAGCGTAGTGAGCTGGCCACGGTGATGGGTCTGGTGATTGAAGAAATGGCTGAGCACCACCGACATCGGATAGCGCCGCGGCTCCGGTTTAAGCAGGCTGGTATAACTGAACTCGCCGGCGATGCGCGCCGCATCCAAGGTCGCGACCCAATCGATGATCTGCTGATCCAGCGGTTCGCGTGCTGCCCGCAGCTCGCTCAAGGTGGCATACAGCTCGGTATCCAGCGCGGCGACGCGGAACGGCTGGTCCGTGAACCGGCCAAACCAGAGTCGATCGGCGAGCAACAGGTGATTGAGAGTGCCATGGATGGAGCGAAAGAATGCCCCCCGATCACGGTAGTAGTCGGCCTCTGGCAACGCTTCGCAAAGCGTATAAAGGCGTTGATTCATCCACTGGTTATAGGCCGCCAGTGCGGCAAATGGCTGATTCGACATGCACGCCTCCCTGGCGGCGGGGTAACCGAGCAAGCGCCCGATCAGTCAAAGCGCTTAGGCGCAGCGCTATCAGTCCGGCTCGGCGGTAAACCCGCGGCATACCGCCGCCAGCTTGTTGCCGTCCGGGTCGCGCACATAGGCGCTGTAAAAGTCAGGATTGTACTGCGGTCGCAAGGCTGGCTCGCCTTCGCTGCTGCCCCCGTTGGCCAGCGCCGCCGCATGAAAGGCACGCACCTGAGACCAATTACCGGCCTTCAGCGCCACCATGCTGCCATTGCCTGCGCTGGGCGGCTGACCATTGAAAGGCTCGCACAGCCAGAGTGCCAGCTCCTCCGCCCCCTTATCACGATACAAACCCCAGCCCGCCCAGCCCTGCCAGTCAGCCTCCTCACCGGGCGTGGCGCAGCGCTGTATACCCAACGCGGCCATGACTGGATCGTAGAAAGCAATACTGCGCTGCAGGTCACGGGTACCCAACGTCATATAGGAAAACATACTCACCCCACGCAAGGATTACACTGCGCTCCAGCATAGCCTTGCCCGCCACCGCGGGTCACTATTTAGACATCAATGCATTATTTCGCTATCATTGCCGGCCGCTGAGCAATCAGCCCATCACAATGCCCGATAGCTTTTCACGACTATTATCGGCGCTTTTATGCGTTAACCACACAGGTTAATGACTGATTTGAGTTAACTCCATCTGCACGCCAGTGCTTCTGCATTCGCGTGACAAAATGCTTTTGACCTGAAAAATACGTTGAATACAAACTATGTCAAACTCCAATATTCTGGCTATCGCCACGTCGGACTCACCGTCTTTTGACGCCAATAACGTCAGCCATCAACGCTTCAAGGTGTTTACCGCCAAGCAGCTGAATCAGATTCCCCAGTTGCAGTCACTCAGCCCGGATCAGCGCTTCGAGATGCAGGTGGTGGCCAGCGTGCTACCTTTTCGCGTCAACCAGTACGTGATCGACGAGCTGATCAACTGGCAGAACGTGCCCAGAGACCCGATTTTCCAGCTCACCTTTCCGCAGCGCGGGATGCTCAAACCCGAACACTACGACCGGGTAGCCGACGCGCTGAGCAGCGGCGCCGATCAGCCGACACTCAAGAGCATTATCAGCGAGGTGCGCGCCGAGCTTAACCCTCACCCTGCCGGCCAGCTGGAGCACAACATCCCCAAGCTCGACGGTGAAGTAGTCGAAGGCCTGCAGCACAAATACCGCGAGACGGTACTGTTTTTCCCCAGCTCGGGGCAGGTCTGCCACAGCTACTGCACCTTCTGTTTTCGCTGGGCGCAATTTGTCGGCGACAAGGACCTGAAGATCGCCGCACGCGAGTCCAATCAGTTGCAGGACTATCTGCGCGCACACCCGGAGGTCACCGACGTACTGGTGACCGGCGGCGATCCACTGGTAATGAAGACCCGCAATCTGCGCGCCTACCTTGAGCCCCTGCTGAGCGCCGAGTTTGATCACATCCGCACCATCCGCATCGGCTCCAAGGCGCTTACTTTCTGGCCACAGCGCGTGGTCACCGATGATGACGCCGACGACCTGCTCGCGCTGTTCCGCGAAATACAGGACGCCGGCAAGCACCTGGCATTAATGGCGCACTACAACCACTGGCAGGAGCTGGAGCCCGACATCGCCCGCGAGGCGATTCGCCGCGTACGCGAAACCGGCGCGCAGATCCGTGCCCAAGGGCCCTTGCTGGCACACATCAACGACAGCGCCGAGGTCTGGGCGCGGCTGTGGCAGACCCAGGTAGAGCTCGGGATCATCCCTTACTACATGTTTGTGGAGCGCGACACAGGGGCACGTCACTACTTTGAGGTGCCCCTGGTCAAGGCATGGGAAATCTACCGCGACGCCATGCAAAGCGTATCGGGCATCGCGCGCACAGCGCGCGGCC
>Ga0105357_10001567_pt1 | contig 12241 bp, 9 predicted proteins | sample GOMGulsemesocosm_4_FD_83660 | JGI IMG/M metagenome (GOLD analysis project Ga0105357, IMG submission 83660) | Methane-oxidizing microbial communities from mesocosms in the Gulf of Mexico - GOM15B Gulf of Mexico | ecosystem: Environmental > Aquatic > Marine > Cold seeps | place: USA: Gulf of...
CCAAGTGAATATCAGATGTTTGTTGCCATCGGTTATAGAGTTATGCGTAACCGTCCGCTGCTGTTTAATAAAGCCAAACAAAAAGGGTATCAACTGGTTAATTTTATTAGCAGAAAAGCAATTATTCGAGATGATTTAAACTTAGGTGAAAATAACGTCATTATGTCTAGTTGTGATTTTGAACCGACAATTAATATTGGTGATAATAACGTTTTTTGGACGCGTACTATTATCGGACATCATGCTATTGTCGGGCATCATAATTATATTTCGGGTGGCGGTGGTGTCGGTGGCAATTGTCAGGTCGGTGATTTATGCTTTTTAGGTAATGGGGCGCTAATGATTAATGATATTAAAATTGCGGATGAAACTTATATGATCGCGGGCACGATTATTTTAAAAGATACTGAAATCGCAAGTAAATATCATGGTAATCCCGCGAAATTAATTGGTCGCCATGTAGACACGGGTATTCAAATATCATGATCGGCTATTTTTATATTTTTGGGACTATTTTATTTACTGTTTATGGTCAGCTGATTTTAAAATGGCGTATTAATCATTATGGCGAAATCCCATTGGAAACATGGGATAAGGTTTATTTTCTCGCTAAATTAGCACTTGATCCTTTTTTACTATCAGGTTTTGCATCCACGCTTATTGCCGCTATTTTCTGGATTGCAGCCATGACTAAGTTTGATATTAGTTATGCTTATCCCTTTATGAGTCTGGCATTTGTATTAGTGCTGGTTTTGTCTGCCTGGTTTTTTAAAGAATCAATCACGCTGAATAAAATACTGGGAATGACATTTATTGTTATCGGGATTATTATTACCAGTCGTTCAGTTTAAGCGCACATTATTTTCTCAACCAGCAGCACAGACTTTTATTTATTTTGAAGCAGTCTGATATTATCGGAGCTATGCCATGCAATTAATAAAATCAAACTATATCGGATTAGCGGTAGCTATCAGTGTATTAATATTCGTCGGTATAATGATATTCAATACCGAGGATGAACTGAAAGGCGTTACCTATAATCAGGATATTGCACAGATTATTAATGATAAATGCGTCAATTGTCATCGAGTAGGTGAAGTGGGGCCTATGCCCCTGCAAAATTATCAGCAAGTCGCTGCGTTTGTTACACCCATTGAATTTGCGGTAAAAGCCAAAAGAATGCCGCCTTGGCATGCTGATGCATCCATTGGCAAGTTTGCCAATGACCGTAGTTTAACTAAAGATGAATATCAAAAGCTACTCGCGTGGATTGATCAGGATTACCCTGAAGGCACGGGAAAATCGCCTGTTAGGACTTATACAGAAGGCTGGCAAATAGGTAAGCCGGATATAGAATTTACCATTCCTGACCCCGTAATTATCCCAAAAAGAGGAGAAATTGATTATCAATATCAAATAGTTCCTACTAATTTTACTGAAGACAAATGGATTATTGCAGCTGAAGTACGCCCTGAGCAAAACGGTCATGCGCACCATGTCACAGTATCAGTACTACCTAACAACGAGCAAATCATTCCAGCGACAGAAATGGGGATTCACTGTCCTCAATTTGCGCTGTCACCGCAAGCGGAAAAGCATAATGCAGAGTTACGCAGTCAAGGCCATTCAACGGCTCATATAGATGGAGAGTTTCTGGTCGGATGGGGTGTCGGAATTCAATTTATAAAGTTGCCTGAGGGGGCAGCTATCCGCATTCCTGCCGGATCAAAATTAGTTTTTCAGTTACATTATGTGACTAATGGCGTAGCGACCGTTGATGCTTCAACTAAAATTGGACTGACTTTTGCGAATCAAAAAATTACCAGACAAGTTCATACCTTAAAAATAAGTAATCAACAATTTGTTATTCCGCCTAAAGCGAAAAATCATGAAGCGAGTGCTTGTTATACTTTGACGAAGCCAGTCACATTAGTCGATTTAATGCCACATATGCACTTGAGAGGTAAAGATTTTAGGTATAACGTTACTTTGCCTGATGGCACGATACAAAAATTACTGTATGTGCCGCACTATGATTTTGACTGGCAAACCATATATCGATTAGCCAAGCCTTTACAGTTACCGGCCGGCTCTAAATTGAATGTGCTGGCTCATTTTGATAACTCTGCTAGCAATCCACATAACCCTAATCCAGAACAAGAAGTTTACTTTGGCGAGCAAACGGATGATGAAATGTTACTGGGCTATGCGGTGGTCATGAGCGATATATCAAACCCATAATATTTATTAAACCATTCGCATGATGAGCAAAGGTCTTAATTCCTATCGAGCAATCGCTTTTTTTGCCATTTTGTTATTACATCTCGGTTGGTTCGAACCTGGGTATTTGGGTGTGCAGGCTTTTTTTGTTTTGTCCGGCTTTCTCATTACACCTATTCTGGTGGACATGAAATCCAGACTCAATAAAAAAAGTTTTTTTACGCACTTCTATGGTCGGCGCGCACTGAGAATTTTTCCCTTATACTATGTTTATATTGCCGGAATAAGCTTAATTTATATGGTTTTTAAGCTGGATAATATTCCAGATATGTATCATTGCTATAGCCAGTTACCCTATACATTAAGCTATACCTATAACTTTTATTTCGCAACAGATTATCACGGTTTTTCACGCGCTTGTTCGCATTTATGGTCCTTAGCGGTAGAAGAGCAATTTTATATATTTTGGCCTTTTGTTATTTATTTTGTCTCGGATAAAAAATTAAAGCCGTTATTGCTCTGGCTAATATTTTTAGGGCCTGTATGGCGGTTTTTTATTTATTTTATTACAAAAAATCAGCTATTGGATTTTTTACATGAGCGTTGGGATATTATTATCTATGTGCTGCCCTTTTCACATATTGATGCCTTTGCAATCGGCGGTTTTTTTGCCTTATATCGCAAAAAAATAACCATGCTAAAAACTAGCGTTATCATAGTCTCGGCTCTAATAGTGACGCTCTTATCTGAGATCATAACGGCGGAAAAACCTGCTGCTTATTATGCGGAATTTACGCATTTTATGAGTGATGCTTATCAGTTTGTTTGGGGATATTCATTAGCTAACTTTGTTTTTGCAGTGATGCTTATACAAATAAGAGAAAAAGCATTTTTTAGCGCACTTTTTGAAAACTCAATTCTCTGTTATTTGGGAACCATTTCATATGGCCTGTATATATTTCATTTCCCGATACAGAGCTTTTTACATGGCACATTAACCTCGCTACCCATCATTTGGGTCGATATTATGATCTTACTCTCAACACTATTAATCAGTGCCTTAAGTTATGAGTTAATGGAGAAGAGAGTTGTAGGCTTAAAAGATAAATATTTTTCCAGAAGTGACTTAAATCGCTAGTAATAATATAAAGTTGCTTCGATTTATCATTACCTAAAACAAAAATCGGATATTTTTATATACAATTAAACCACCTCCTGAGATTATCGTGCTCCTCGGTCTCCAATAATACGCTTACAGGAATTACTAATGATTCGCCGTTTTGATTTATGGTTAATGCGCTCTTCGGGTTTGTCATTACTTGACTTAAACAACTCGAACAAAAAAATAATCTTGCATATTGCTATACGTACATTAAGTGTTGCTATGCTATTTTTTGTGCTTGCCTGCGTGGGTTACCTTTCGACATTTTCCTTATTAAAAGTAGAAATGTCGACTGATATAAATAGTGAGATGCAAGTCTACTGGGCTAATGAGAAAGGCGACTTCTCAGAGCAACAATCCCAAAAAGAGCCAGTTTTCCTTGAGCGTAAAACCTACTGGTTTTGGATTAATGACTTTAATAAAGCCACTCGTTTCAGAATTGATCCCGTTACAGCGCCGGCACATTTGCAAATACAAGCGGTTAAACTATATTCTTTGCACCATTACCCCATTGATTTTAACTTATTATTTGATATGGATAAAATAAGAGGTATTGATCTAAATAGTGACAAAATATCTAAAAATAGCTCTATTGAAATACACACTTTATCAAATGACCCTCAATTTGAGCTAAGACCAGTACAAGTTAAAAATCCTTGGGTTTTTATGATATTTTTATCGTTACTAGCATTACTTTTATTCAAATACACTTATTTAAATCGTATTGCTATTTTTATATTAGGGTTTTTATCCTTATATGCACTGTTTCATATAAATGAAACAAGCCTTAATTTTAAGACCGATAATAAAATCAGCGGGCAAGTGAAGGTATTTTGGCGTGATGCTAATCAAGCTAATTATTCTACGAGAATGCGTGTAATTAATATTGAGCCAAATCAATCTGAATATGCAACGAAAATAGGTAATTTTAGTAATATCGAAGTACTCTATTTACAGGCCAGTAATAAAAACCTGTTAAGTCATATTGAAGAGATAAATATTATTGAGCCTGGTTTTAAAGTTGAAACCTTGGATAAAGCAGAAACCATTATTTCTAAACTGGGGGATTCTTCTAGTTTAATAATGCCATTAATCAGCTTTTTAATTGTGTATGCTATTCTAGCGATAGCTATTAAATTTATACTCAAAAAACGTGTTTTTTCTTACACCTCATATACTGTGTTTTATTTCAGCTTTTTTATGGTCGCACTTTTAATTATTAACCTTAGTTGGCAGGCGGATTATAATATTCATCCGGATGAAAATGCGCATATTGAGGCCGTTCATTACTATAGCCATTATTGGCTTCCACCCACTGTTGGAGATGCTAAAGCCCTCCTCGCCTATCAAATGCCTTGGGCTATTTCTCGATTAGATGATTTAGGTATTAGTTATTTCTTTGCCGGTAAATTTGAAAATCTAGTGCAATTATTTTTTACCAATACGACGTTCACTGCGCGAGCTTTTAACGCCCTATTGTTTATTTTATTATTTAGCTACAGTAGACAAAAGCGCTTGGTGTTATTTATGGCCCCCTTATTATGTACACCACAAGTTTGGTATTTATATAGTTATGCAAATCGCGATGCCTTCGCCTTATTTATTAGCTTGCTGTTGGCATGGCAATTAGTTAATGTCAAAAGTGCGTTAAATAGTTTTTTTAAAAGCCCTCACATTTTTGATAATTGGCATTATGTACTCATTCCAGGGACTTTATTGGGCCTGCTGAGTATCGAACAAACGAATTATTATTTATTTATTTTATTTGTTTTGGCATTCTTACTGTGGCGTGTTTTGTTTTTTATACAAGCAAAGAAAATTTTTATCTACAAATGCCTGATGCTGATGTGCGTCGCTTTACTGGTTTTTGTGACACGCTTTGGGTTGGACACCGCCATTAATGGTTCAGATAAGTATAGCCAAAGAGTCGCCTATGCAGAGCAACATGCAGGAGCAAATTTCAAGCCTTCAATCGCATCAACGGCTGAATCTTATCCAGGATTACGTTTAAAAGATAAAGGCGTTTCATTGCCAGAGCTATTTGAGCCTCAATGGGATTGGCACAAAATAACCTTTAAGAGTTTTACTGGGTTTTATGGCTATTACGCGGAATATTCGCCGCGCTGGTATTATATATATGTGCTGCTCGTCTACGGCGTGCTGCTATTGCTTGCGCTGCGTCATGCAATATTCATAGCTGAGTGGCGTTACCAGCTGTTTTCTGCGTTAACAGGGATTGCGCTTGCGGGGGGATTGCTAATGGGGATACTGTTTTCTTGGTTGTATGATTTTCAGCCGCAGGGACGCTATATATTCCCTATTATTCCTATAATTTTGGTTTATTTCTGGGTAATGGCTCCTTTTTGGAAGCCATTAGAGCGAGCGGCTATTATAGCTAGTGCGCTTATTCTTATGGTTTTGTCCTTTTATTCTTTTAATGAAGTGGCGTTAAATTATTTATTCGCCTAGTTGCGTTATTTCACACATCTGCCACAGGCAGCTGAAAGAACGCATGAATGGAGTCTGTGACATAGCGCGCAATTTCAATGCTCAGCGCATAGTAAAGAGGTAGCCTCAATAGTTGTTCACTGGTTTGCAAAGTATATAGGTCAGAGCCAATAAATTTGCCATGACGACGTCCCATAGGCGTATCATGCAACGGCAAATAATGGAAAACAGTTTGGATTTTTTTGTCTTTTAAAAATTCAATCAGCTGCTCTCTAAGGTGAGTAGAGGGAATTTTCAAATAAAACAAATGACCATTATGCAGGCAATCCTCTGGAACAACGGGAAGCTCAAGCAAGCCTCGATGACTTAGCTCCTCAAGTTGCTGATAGTAATAACTCCAGATAGCGCGGCGCTGTGCATTAATCGTTTCTGCCTGTTCCAAGTTAGCCAACAAAAAAGCAGCTTGTAAATCACTCATTAGATAGCTCGATCCAATATCTTGCCAAGTATATTTATCAACCTCACCCCGGAAAAATTTGCTGCGATCCGTGCCTTTTTCACGAATAATTTCTACGCGTTCATTAAATTTCGGATTATTAATTACAATCGCTCCGCCTTCACCGCAACTGTAATTTTTAGTTTCATGAAAACTAAAACAGCCTATATCACCCAGTGTACCCAGTGCTTGACCTTTATAGCTTGCATATAAGCCGTGCGCGGCATCTTCAATGACCAGTAGATTATGTTTTTTCGCAAGCCCTAAAATGACATCCATCGCACAACTCACTCCCGCATAATGAACGGGGACAATCGCCACCGTTTTAGCGTTAATAGCTTGCTCAATGAGTTGTTCGTTAATATTTTGCGTATCAGGGCGAATGTCCACAAAAACGCAGGTGGCTCCACGCATGACAAAGGCATTTGCGGTAGACACAAAGGTATAACTCGGCATAATCACTTCATCGCCTAGCTTTATATCTGCTAGGATAGCCGCCATTTCTAAAGCAGCCGTACCTGAGCTGGTTAATAAGATTTTATTGGCCTGCAGTTGTCGCTCTAAAAGCGCCTGACAGCGCAGACTAAACTCACCATCGCCAGATATTTTTTCTGAACCAATGGCTTGCTGTATGTAATTGATTTCATTTCCAGTTAAAGCAAATTGATTAAAGGGGACAGTATACATACAGCCTTTTTAGGGGAAATAGCGAGGGATAAATGATGCGGTTTATTGTACTAGATTTTGTGGCTTGGGCGGAAACTGTATTATTAAGAACGTAAGGCACCGATAATCCCAACGTCATTTTGTACGCTGGAATTATCAAGAAGCTCATATCGGAAGCGTACGCATTATCCAACGAGAACAGCTATCTACAGAATGAAGATAGAACCTTATTCTATTTACTTCAGTGGTATATTAAATCCCATATAGTTGTCTTTCATTACCATAATCCCAACAACTCATCATGACCATTAGATTCCTGTTCTTGCTAATCAGCGCCCTCCTATCGCCTAACTTACCCGCTGTAACTAATGAACAGACGGCTCAGTTAGCTGATAACGAAGTCACTTTATATTATTTCTGGTCACGGCATTGCCCGCACTGTAAAGTTGCCAAGCCCTTTGTTAACAAGTTACCTCAAACCTATTCTTGGCTAACTTTGCACAGTTATGACTTAGCTGACAGTCGCGTTAACCAAAAACGTTTTTTATTAATGGCTCAACAATTAGAACAACCTGCCAACTCAGTCCCCGCCTTTATTTTTTGCGGGCAAATGATGGTCGGCTATGATCGACCGGAGACCACTGGCAAAGAATTAGAAGAAAAACTTCTAGCCTGTTATCAGCAGGGAAATACACAGACGACACAAGTACAAGAAATTTTCAATATCCCTGGTCTAGGAAAAATTCATTATCAAGATTTTTCACTGCCTGTATTCACTTTATTAATTGCTGCGCTTGATGCTTTTAATCCCTGCGCGTTTTTTATTCTGTTCTTTCTGTTAAGCTTAATGGTACATCACCGTAGTCGCGCACGAATGCTAGTTATCGGTGGCACGTTTGTTTTATGTTCAGGGCTAATGTACTTTCTGTTTATGAGTGCTTGGCTTAATTTATTCTTGATTACCGAGCAATTAATCTTTATTACCGCAGCAGCGGGAGTGATTGCGATTGTTTTTGGGTTACTTAATATCAAAGATTATTTCTTCTTTAAGCAAGGCGCTTCCCTCTCGCTTTCAGATTCATCAAGAACAAAGCTATTTACGCGTATGCGCACTCTCACTCAAACTGGCTCTTGGTCTAGTATGATTATGGCAACCATAATTCTAGCGATAGCAGCTAACAGCTATGAATTGCTCTGTACGGCTGGCTTGCCGATGGTATACACGCGCATCTTAACTTTAAGTGATTTATCGACAACTCAATATTATTTATATTTAGCCCTGTATAATGCCATTTACATCATTCCACTTTTACTTATCGTTCTTCTATTTAGCCTAACATTAGGCAGTAAAAAATTATCCGAACAAGAAGGTCGCTTATTGAAAATTCTCTCCGGTAGCATGATGCTCGGTTTAGGTTCGATATTGCTCCTAAAGCCCGAGTGGCTAAATAATATGCTGGTTTCGGTGACTGTTATTTTCGGCTCGATTGCATTAACCCTGCTCATTGCTTTGGTGCAGAAATTAAAATCATAAATACCCCCTTTGCCATTATGATATGCGCTTGGGTAAAGTTAAAGTAAGTATTCAGAGCCCTCCTAGAAATTTCACCAATTTTCTATTCATGAAACGAATTATCAATAGCTTAGAATAGTTCTTCATCTGAAATCTCAATTTTTTGTTGGGGGGGCTCTGAATATTTACAAGTTAAAAGCTAGCTTTCATCTATTTCTTAGTATTTTGACTAAATACAAAATTTTCACAAGCATATACTTGTATCACGAAAATAAATGAATCTATTTTAGATTCGACCTTTACGACATTACATTATGAATTTTTTTAAATCACTATTCCTATTAGCTATATTCCCCGCCTTATCATTCGCAAATCCGAATTTACCCCCGCCTACAATCTCTACGGTACCCCTACAAACTAATCCATCCAGCAACCCAGGTTTAAAGTGGACTGGCCGCCTTGCGTTCAAATGGAACACTCTTGGAGGTGATGCGGACTGGACCTCCCGAACAACGGTTTATTACGAACATAGGGAAGAATATAGCGGTGATAGTCTTCACGGTTTCTATTACAATGAGGTTGGACTTACCTACCGTACCTTGGATGAGCATTGGGATTTCGGGCTAGCATTTCGCTATGCTCGCTTAGCCAAGGATCAGATGGCCGATGGATCAACATTTAAAACCGAGGCAAGCATGCCTTATATTTATGCGACTCCATCTATGCGCTTCTTCGACAATCACTTCAAAATATCCAACCGATTTAAAATGGAAGGTGTCGTAACCAACGTAGATACCTATGACATTCTACTTAAATCAAAACCACAGCTCGAATATGACTTTGTTATCAATGACAACTGGAAAATAACACCCTTCGTAGCCGATGAAATCACATTAGAAACAGTATCTGGAGCGGGATTCACAAAAAACCGAGTTCAAGTCGGCGCTAAAGTAAATCTATATGAATACTTTGAAGTGGACACATTCTATGAATATAACTCAAATTTGATTAGTGGCGGCAAAGAATCTGATCTCATTGGCTTTAACTTTAACATAACGCTCTAATACATATTACGCTAACTTGCTGGCACTATATACTCAGTACAAAACAAGAAACTTGATTCTAAAATCCCCTAGTAATCCTGTTGCAAACAACCTGTAAACGATCAACTAATCGTTAACAGATTACTTTATTTTTATACGCTCTGATTAAGAATGCCCCCTCAATTGAGGCAAAAAATAAGCGCTTACCATTCCCCAAACATGCTTTATAATTATCAGCTAATACGTTTCGGAAACGAAACATTGCCGAAAGATTCGCATTGCGTATCTTTCGGCTAATCACTTCGCCATTAGTAGAACCCGCGCTCCTTAATATACTATGCCTAATAAAGTTTTTTATTACCGCCTTATTCCTGTTGTTATCAGCTTAATTGCTTTAGCAATTTGGTTACAGCCAGCATTTTTTCAACGCACAGCAGGTATTAATTTACCTGACGGTGTATTGCCAACATTAAGTAAACCCTTGGTCGTTACCAAACCTTGTCTCGATGAACACCCTGAATGGCGTGCAGCTCAAACAATTGATGAGGTTGCTATGGCGGAATCTTTATTATGCGAACCGGACAATCCCTACAATGTCGCAGCCGCAGTTAAAGGTATGAATAATATCTCCATGCGCACTCTAATGAGCACGCACATTGCTGAAGATGCACTGACTAAATCCGATGATTTAGACGGCGATGGTGATCCTGATATTATCCGCATTAAATTGGAAGTCTTAGAGCTCAATGGTGCGACACCGGATAGCCCAGACGTTTTTCCAACTTATGATATTGCCCCGGGCATACAACCGGGCATGTGGGCTTTTTCACCTAAATTACGCGGCATGAGTGTGAAAAATTTCCGCTCAAATAAAGCCAATGCTATTTTACGTGCGCCCTCGCCTGTTATCCGAATTGAACAAGGTGATAAAGTCTATATTACTTTAGAAAATACGCATTATCTCCCGCATACCTTACATTTCCATGGTGTTGATCATAGCTTCAAAACAAGCAGCGGCGGTGATAACGATGGTGTCCCCATCACAGGGGAAAAGCCGGTTATGCCTGGAGCTATTCGTACTTATGAATTACAACCGCGTCATGCCGGTACGATGCTTTATCATTGTCATGTGCAAACTGACAAGCATTTACTGATGGGTTTAAATGGCATGTTTGTGGTCGAAGAAAACCGCCCCAATAACTGGGTGCAAACTTTTAATATTGGCGCTGGACATGTGCGTTATTCCTCGGTCGCTATTAAAGAAAAATACGACCGCGAATATGATTTACATTATCAGTCGATTGATAAAAATCTGGCTAAAACCATTCAAGAATCCAACGATATTCGCGAAATTTCCAAACAAATGCACCGCGTTTATAATATGAGTGAATCCAACGAAAATTACTTTATGCTTAATGGTCACTCCTTTCCGTACACCTTGCGCGACGCCTTAATTATCGCCAAGCCCGACGAGAATATTAAGCTACGCCTAGCCAATACTCAGCATAGCAATATTGCCGTGCATATACATGGCCATAAAGCGACTATTACCGATTACGATGGCGTTGCGGTAAATCCAATCGCGCAAATTACCCGCGATGTATTTGATTTATCGGCGGCACAGCGTCTTGATTTGAATTTACAAACGACTAATGATGGTTTGCACAGCTATGGCGAAGGTGTCTGGTTATTTCATGATCATGTCGAAACGGGCGTTGCCAATGATGGCATTAGCCCCGGTGGAAATATCGCACTGATGGTTTACGAAAGTATGTTAAATCCTAGTGGCATGCCCATGATACGAGAGGATGCATTGGATGATGTACTGACCAATAGTTACCAAAACAAAGAAAAGCCACAATGGGGGAAAAAGGATCCTGGCATGCTAGCACCTGATTATGTCCATCTTATTTTATGGGGCTTATTAATCGGTCTTATCATAGGATTGCTAATATTTATTGTTCGTGGTCTGAATAAGGCGGATTAATATGAAAACTCTATTACTTTTACTTTCATTACTGAATTCCACAGCTACTTTTTCAGCAATGAACCATGGCGGTATGATCATGGACGAAACGGGCATGATTATGAATCATAACCCCGATAAATTACCTAAAGACTGCAAAGAAATATCAAAAGATGTCGATATTACTATTCGCGGTGGACATAAATTTGCCAAGGACTTTAATGGCAAAATGTTTACCTACGATAAACGAGACTGGCAAGTACCCAGCTGCGCCCGCGTCAATGTGACCTTTATCAATGAGGATGATATTCGCCATCAATTTATGCTGCATGGATTGCCTGGTTATATGTACCCTAAAGGCATGTTTACTATTGAAGTGTATGGCAAGGGACAGAAAACCGGATCATTTATTGTCCCTGCACGCGATTATACTTATTACATCCATTGTGAAGTCTCAACACATACCGAAAAAGGCATGAAAGCGCAGTTAAAAGTGGGTAAAGGCAGTGGTGATTTAGATAGTATTTTAGGCTTAACTGCACCGTTAAGCCCTGATGCTTATCCGATTAATAATGACCGTTTTACGTGGGCTTCTTTAGCTTTTAGCATTCTGATTGGCGCATTGTTGATCAGCTGGTTAAGCACTTTGTTAGCAAGAAAAATGACAAAATCAACGTAGGGCGGACTTTAGTCCGCAAGCTTAAATATAAACAACAAACTTGCGGAC
>Ga0105357_10001569_pt1 | contig 12236 bp, 7 predicted proteins | sample GOMGulsemesocosm_4_FD_83660 | JGI IMG/M metagenome (GOLD analysis project Ga0105357, IMG submission 83660) | Methane-oxidizing microbial communities from mesocosms in the Gulf of Mexico - GOM15B Gulf of Mexico | ecosystem: Environmental > Aquatic > Marine > Cold seeps | place: USA: Gulf of...
AAAAACTGTGCTGAACTGACCACCTCTTCACCATCACTAAGACCTTCGAGTATTTCAACACTGTCATTGTCATAACGACCAACGCGAACTGCAACAGATTTAAAGTTACCATCTCCTAAAGCTAAAACAACCCTGTCTTGGTTACCTGTTCGAATAAGCGCTTCTTTAGGAATGAGCAAGGCATTTTCATCACCCGTGATATGAATAACGAGTTGAGCGAACATATTGGGTTTAAGTTCCCCGTTATCATTTTTAAAGCGCAGTCTGACTTTAACCGTTCGGGTTTTAATGTCGAGCGTTGGATAGATATAGTCTATTTTTCCTTGCCATGTTTTACCCGGCAAGTAATCTAGTGTCATGGTCACGGGGGTGCCTGTTTTTACTAAGCCTGCTTGTCGTTCAAATATTTCCCCTTCAACCCACACTTCGGATAAGTCACCTATAGACATTAATGTAGAACCGGGTTTAACAAAGAAACCCTCACGTATTTTTAAGTTTTCAACAACACCATTTTGTGGGGAATAAAAGGTAATGTTTTGTTGAACTTTTCGTGTTTTTTTCAACTTGGCTACCGCTAATTTTGGCAACTGTAAAGCCGCTAGACGATTCTGGGCAGCGGTTATTAACCGACTATTTTTTCTATCTAACGCCAACAGTAACTCTTCTTGGGCATTGACTAACTCTGGGGAATAAATATCATACAGAGGCTGATGTTTTTTAACGGGATCGCCAATCGCTTTAACATAAAGCTTTTCAATCCATCCTTGCACCCTTGGGTGAATATGCACTAGTTTGTCTTCATTGTAAGCCACATAGCCCACCGTATTAATTTGTGTATGTAATGACTTGTAACTCACGGTAACGGTTCGAACACCCAAGTTATTAATGACATCAGGTGAAATTCGTATCGTCCCAGGCCCTTCGTCTGGGCCATTTTCACCATCGTCATAAACAGCGACTAAGTCCATCCCCATTGGCGACTTGCCGGGTTTATCTCTGGTATAATTTGCATCCATAGGGGCAACCCAGTAGATGGGTTTTTTCTCGGCAGGTGCCGCAGTGCTAATCTGATCATTTTTCGCGAGCGTTAGCACTTTATAAGCACCAAAATTGAGAATGACACCGATAGCAATGCAACTAATAACAATGCCAAGAGCCATTCCAATAATGAAAGGTTTAATATTTGTACCTAAAGTATTACTACTCATTATTTCTCTCCCGTAATAACGGTAAACTTGCCGCTATTGATAAAATTCAACCTTAATTCTGGTCAGTGCTCTGGTGTATGTTCAGTCATGGCAGCGTTTGAATTCAAGGTATTAATACTGCCGATAAAAAGGTAATTTAATTCAAGGTGTATTTTTTGTTCTTCGACGTCTAGGGTAAGCTCATCAACTTCGGCATTCAACACAGCTATGCGCGCACGAACCACTTCAGAAAAATTTCCATCATCATTAGTATAAGCCGTTAATGATGCTTCAGCTTGATCGTGTAATTGAGGTAATAACGTTAACTTATATAAGCTTTGTCTATCTTGTAAACGTAATAATCTGCCTTTTGCGCTAGAAAAAGCACCAAGAAGTTGTCGTAATAATAAGATCTTTTCTGTTTTAACCGCCTCTGTTTGTGAAATTGCCGACTGGACCTCTTTACCTTGTCTATTTTTGGTAAATAAAGGTAAATCAAAGGTTACGCCAACAGAAAATAAATCGGCTCTACTTCTACCCATGGGATCATCAGCACGATAGCCATAACTGGCACTAACTCCCCACTCAGGTTGATATTTTTGTTTAGCTAAATTAACCCCTTTTTTTGTTGCTTTGATTTTTTTATCAAGAGCTAAAACAGACGGGTGATTAGTAAAGTAAGGCAGTAACTTTTCGGGTTTTATCCAACTTTGTTCGATGATTAAGGCTTTATTTAACAAGTCAATTTGCGGCAACTGCTGAGATAGCTCAGTATTGTGCAAGAAAAAATCACTAACAAAAGTAGATTCACCTGATGAACTATTTTCGCTTGAAAACCGAATAAACCATTGTGATAACAGACCTTCAAAGCGACTTTTCTGTTGGCCTAATTTGTCTAATCTGTCCTCTAATCGCGTTAACTCTAGTTGCGCTCTAACAAGATCTTGTAGGCGAGTTTTTCCTAACGCAGAAGAATAACTAGCCTGTGCAACATCGGCTAACTGCTCAAACAAAGATCTGTTTCCCTCTATTAAGGCAATACTCTGTTGTACCCTAAACGCATCAAGCCATAAACTACCCACGGTTACCGCAACTTTAGCTGATCGGTCTTGTCGATGAAAAACAAAGGCTTCACTTTTTATTCTAAGCTGTTGACTTTTAAGTGCTAAGGTATCACCGCGAGGGAACATTTGTGCAATACCTACCTTAGCTTGCGTCATGCCTTCCTGACCAAAATCAAAACCATCAGTCGGTAAATTAGCCAGGCCTAAAGAAATTGTTGGATCGGGTAACGTACTCACCGCCACACTCATTGACTCCATAGCCCTTTGTTGGTGAATATTTCCTGTAAGCCAAGGATCATTTTTTTGCGCTAACTTTATTGCATTTTTAATGGATAACGGCAGGTTAACTCCCGCGTTTACCTGCTGAGCATCAACAAGTGGAAAATATAAAAATGACAATATTACTACCCAGTTCAGTGGGTGAAACTTGCCACTAGTCTTTGGATTAAACATTAAAATTGTTCCTTAAATGACTGAACATTTGCGTAAATATTATAAGTACCCCTAAGGGATATCAATAACAATTTGAAATTAATAAGGTCGTTTTTAAAGGGCTTATGAAAGTAACTTCATAACGTTGAGAGAAAAAACCTAATACAGAAATTAATGATAAACATGCCAATTTTTGGACACATTTATTCTGTATTTAGCTTAGTATTGGAGGTCTATAAAGGGAGGTTAAATGTTGGCTTTGTACCAAACTAGTAACTGAATGAATTTTAGCAGGATAATCGAAAATCAGATTATCAATAATAATAGCTTTGTTTAATGTAGCAACACTTGAACAGCCACCAATAGAGCAATTACACGTTTTTGCACAACAGCCTTCTTCTTCATTAGAGTCATTAGCAATTGAATCAGTGCTCATAGGGTGACTACCTTGAGTCATATTTTTCATATTGTGTGTTTGCTCTGTATTCATTCCTTTCATAGTCATCATCTGATACGGCATTACAGCAGACGCCATTGATTGACCAACAAAAGTCAAACAAACTAGCAGCACCAATGATGTTTTAGAACATGCTTTAGTGAATACTTTAGAAAATACTTTAGAAAATACTTTAGAAAAATTTAAAGACACAAGAAATCACTTATGATTGCAATTACTATAAATCCTACACATAAAATTTATTTTATCAAGAAATTTCGCCCATCCGTGTCTCTACTTTTAGCAAAAAACTAATCTTTATTGGCGGGGGAAAATCACTTAATATATTCATTTAACCTACTTAGCTTTTTTCTTAATAAGTAACATTTATTCAAAGCTGATAATTACTTTTCAAAACATCTTCTATACTGGCTTTAACTCTTTCTACGCTTTTTCGCCCTTCACTAATGGCAATATCTGCCTTATCAAATTCTAACAAACCTAATTGAGACAGTTTTGGTGATATAATAATGTCTGGTAAATCTCCAGCTAAACGACTGCGTGTTATTCGATCTTGCATTATATTAATAGCGCTAGCCATTACTTCAATTAAGCCTGGTGCTTGCTCATTTTGGCTAAAAAATTTTGAAATAAAGAGTTCTTTCTGTTTATTTACTTCTATTTTCAAAGGTGCTGAAATTCGCTCAAACATACTCAAGTTTTCAGCTTCTTCGTCTATCAATTCATTTGTTGCTGATTTAATGTTTAGGGTAGAAACATGATTATTATTGAGTAAGTCTCCGTTAAGGTTAACCGCAATAATTACATCTGCCCCCATAGCTCGACACAAAGAAACAGGAACTGGATTAACCAAGCCTCCATCAATCAACCATTTATTATTAATTTTTGCAGGGGAGATTAATCCTGGAAGAGCGATGGAAGCACGAACATTATCAAATAAAGAGCCCTCTTTTAGCCAAACTTCTCTCCCTGTATTTAAGTCAGTAGCAACCGCACCAAATTTTCGTGAAAGATTTTCAATATCAGGATCACCGGCTTTATCTCGAATAAAATCAAAAAGTTTTTCACCTTCAATCAAACCACCTTTTGATAAAGACAAATCAAAAAAACTTATAAGCTTTTTCCAAGTTAACGTTTTACTCCATTCTTCTAAACTATCAAGTTGACCACTAGCATAAGTTGCTCCAACAAAAGCACCAACAGAGCACCCTGCGACAATGTCAGGCTCTATACCCATGTCTTTTAATGCGTTAAGAACACCAATATGTGCCCAACCTCTAGCCGAGCCACTTCCTAAAGCGATACCTACTTTTATATTTTGGCTCTGTGGACTAATCATCGTTTTAACTCTAATTTATTTCAGTTCTTCGTAAGAAGGAATATAACAATGTTGGGACAACTATTAAGGTTAGGACTGTTGATGCAATGGTACCAAAAATAAGTGCAATAGCTAAACCACCAAAAACAGGATCAGAAAGCAAAATTCCAGAGCCAAGTATAATGGCTAATGCAGTAAGTAAAATAGGCCTTAAGCGTACCGCTCCTGCTTCACTAACCGCTTCATGTAAAGGCATGCCTTTTTTCATGTAATCTATAACAAAATCAATGATTAATAAAGAATTTCTCACTACAACGCCAGATAATGCTATGACACCTATCATAGAGGGCGCACTAAAAGGTTGATCCATTAACCAATGTCCAGGAAATACCCCCGCTAAACCGAGTGGAATTGCAGACATGGCGATAAGAGGAATAATAAATGAGCGGTAATAGCCAACAAGTAATAAATAAATAAAAACCAACGCAATACCTAGGCCTAAAAGCATGTCTCTAAAGGTATCTAACGTTAATCTTATTTCACCATCCCATAACAGTTGATATCCATCTATAGTGTCAGGCTCTATTGATCCAAGCTGTAAATTACCGGTACTTAGCGGGCTATGCCCAATGAGCATTCCATCTAATCGATTATCAAGATCAATCACCGCATAAACGGGTGCTGTTGCTCTTAACTCAGCCCCAACATAAGTGACTCGTTCATAATCTTTATGTTGAATAGGTCTGTCTTGCCAAGATTCAATAACATGAGTGAGTTCTGATAAGGGTATTTTAATATTATCTTTATTAGTAACAAAAACACGAGACAATAAAATAGGATCTATTTGGTATTCTCTTGGTATATGTAAACGAATGGGAACTATTTGTTTTTCTCCTGGCTTATGGAGCCTTCCTAAACTTTCGCCATTAACAAGGCGACGTATAGCTTGAGCAATATCCACAGCCGAGACACCTGATATAGCGGCTTTTTCTTTATCAATAACAAGTCGATATTGTCGAATATCCTCAACTTCTGAGGCTTTTATTTCAATTACATCATAAGTATTTTCAAACTCAGTAACCACTTTAGCTGAGATTTCTCGCATTACATTGAGATCATTACCATAGATTTCAGCTAATAAAGTTGCACGAACAGGTGGGCCTGGAGGATCTTCAACAAGTCGCACTACGCTACCCGGAAAATGTTTTTCAATAGCTTCTATTTCAGGTCTAAGATTTCTAACTAAATCAATAGAGCTGATACTACGGTGATGCTTATCAATAAGATTAACCCTAATTTCAGCTATAAAAGAGCCTACTTTGCTACTAGCGCCTCTCAATAAACCATTAAAGTCAATCACTCCTGACTGACCAAGCCAAGTTTGATAATTAGTAACATATTGATTTTTTCGTAATAGATGACCAATTTCACGGGTCACCTGATCAGTAACCTCAACAGGTGTGTATTCTGGCATATCAATGGTTATATTAAAGGTGTTTTTGTTATCTTTAGGGAGTAACGAAAGCGCAACACCACCTGATGATAGTGCGCCAGAAATACCTTCAGGACGAATAAATTGCCATGCGGGTTGCAATATAGATAAGCCAATAACGGATAATACTACCATCATACTGACATAACGAACTTTTCTTTTGGCTAGTAAAGGGTAAATAACCCAATGATAAAATTTATGTAAATTATCCGTTTTATCATGATCTTCAAGATCATGTCCTTCTCCTGATTTTAACCAACGATTAGCAGCCCAAGGGGTAACAATGTATGCAACAATTAATGAAGAAATCATGGCGATAGCAACATTAAAAGCAATCGGATAAAAAAATTCGCCTATCATTCCCGTCACTATCATTAGAGATAAAAAAACCATGATAATCGCAAATGTTGCAATATTAGTGGGATTGCCTATTTCATTAGTGGCTAATATCGTAATTTGCTCTTTATTTTTACCTTTTAGATTTTTATAACGTCGATGTATATTTTCAATAACCACAATGGCCGAGTCAACTAATAATCCCAGTGACAAAATTAAACCAAATAAGCTTATCCGATTAATGGTTAGGCCTGATAAGTAAGAGATACCTAAAGTTAACCCTAAAATCAATGGCACAGTGATGCCAACAATAAGTGCCTCTTTTAGCCCTAGAAATAAAATACAGACAACAATGACAGAAAAAATAGCTATCGCTAGATGTTCTATTAAATTGTTCACCGAATCATTCGCTTTTGCTCCATCATTTCTAGTCACCACAACATGAACATCAGTTGGAATAATTCTCGCCTGCAACCTTTCAACTCGTTTAATTATATCTTCAGCAACAAAAACCGCATTTGTACCTTGTTTTTTTGCTATCGCAATGGTGACCGCTGGCATTTCAGGATTAGAACTTACATTAAAACGAGGATCTCCCATTCCAAAAGAAAAACGACTAAGGGTTTCGCGATCTTGAGGTGGAGCGGCAATAACATTCGCAACATCATGTAAATAAATTGGTTTGCCATTATGTACACCAACAATAAGTTGATTTACATCTTTTTCTGAAGATAAAAAAGAATCTAAATAGAGACTACTATTTTGATTTCCTCTAACCTGACTATTCATTGGAGTCGCTACATTAGCGAGTTTAAGACTATTAGTGATTTGATTCAGCGTAAGATCAAAGGCTAATAAGCGTTCTGGATCAAGTTCAACCCTCACTTCTAAATCACTACCACCTTTAACCGTCGTTACTGAAATACTCTCCATCGAATGTAAACGTTCAACCATTCGATCAGCTAAGCGCTTTAACGCATAATCATTGTATTTTTCTGATGATAAGGTGATGGTTATTATTGGAACGTCATCTACATCAACACTTTTAATTAAAGGTGTTGATGCATCTATTGGCAGCTGATTTGTTTTGCCTAGTACACGGTCATATAACCTAATTAAGGACTCTTCCGGATTTTCACCCACTTCAAACTGAACATTGATTACCGCAAAAGAGTTAAATGCAGCAGCATAAGTATGATCAATACCTTTTATTTCTCTAACAATAGCTTCCAAAGGATTAACGATTAATTGTTCTACTTCTTCAGCACTAGCTCCGGGTAAAGAAACAAATATTTCAGCCCCAGGAACTACAATTTGAGGGTTCTCTTCTCTAGGTGTTAAAGAAATTGCCATCAAGCCTAATAGTAAACATGCCAACATGACTAATAGGGTTAATTTTGAAGTAATAAATATATTTGCGAGTTTACCAGCGAGATTAAGTTTTGTTTGATTCATATTATTTACCTTGTACAGGCAAAGTTTTTACAATGTCGCCCTCATTAATTTCAGGGTTAGCCGCTAAAATTATTTTTTCACCTGCGATCAAGCCGGCTCTGACTTCAATATCATTTAAATAATGGCTTCCAAGTTGTAGCCATCTAAAGCGTGCTTCATTATTATTGTTAACAACAAATACGCCTAATAACCCTCCGCGTTCAATCACTGATGATTGAGGAATAACAATAGATTCTTTACTACCTAAAACAATATTTACACGACCAAACATTCCTGATAGAAGCCCTTCATAATTAGATAACGCTATTTTTACCTTATAACGACGGGTAACAGGGTCACCTGCTGGAATTACTCTGGCGACAAACCCTTCAATTTCTTGATTAAGAGCGTCAATATATACATTTACTTTTGCTCCTTTTTTTATATTTTTAATCTGACTTTCTGCTACATAAGTATCAAAAAACAACCCCTGACTTGACTCTATCGTTAGAATTGGTTTACCGGGGGTTGCAAGATCGCCATTTCTCAAATGTCTTTCAACAACAATCCCGTTGATTTCACTTGATATTTTTATATATTTTCGCTGTGATTTAGCAACAGAAAGTGAGGTTTCTGCCTCCAATAATTGATCTGAAGCTCTATCTCTATATAACTGAGTTTTGCGCATTTGATTTTCTGAAACACTCCCTCGTTTAAATAAATCGTTATACCTTTGTACATCAATATCTGCATCTTTAATGGCTAATTTAGCGCTGTTTACCGCAGATTTTGCTTGTTCAATTGCACCATCAACCTCCGAGCTATCTAGGGCAACCAGTACTTGGCCTTTAGTGACTTTATTACCTTCTAAAACTAAAATATCGCGAATATAGCCTGTAGAGCGTGATGAAACACCTATTCTTTGGTCAGAAACAACGGTACCTATTGATTTATAATTGATAGGTACCGACCGAGTACTGATTGGCAATATCGAAATATTCCAGAGCTCAGGGGTAAAGGTTTTAACCTCATTTTCGTCATTACACCCAGTTAAAAGGGTCAAAAAACAAAGAGAAACAATGGCTAATTTATACATTTTACGGTTTCCTGTTTTAAATATTACTAATTAAGTGTTTATTATTATTTCAAAGATTTTACGGCTAAAACTTTCTGGGGAATCTGAAAATGAGTTAACCCCTGGTAAATATTTCATAACGGATTGAGAATCAAAGAAAAACATATTAAGGGCTACAAAGGCAAATGCTTGTAGTGCTGTATTTTTATTAGCGGGATCTACCTCTTTATCCTGAGCGTCAAAAACTAGAGAAGATACTTTTAAAAATATATTAGTAAAAATACTTTGTGCTAGCATCTCTCCATTAATTTGATTGTTATCCATAAGCTCTCTTTTAATCAAATTAGTAGAAATAGGATGTTCAAGCATACTTTTTAAGTGTAATTCAACATATTTTTGAAGTCGAATTTTTGGTTGTTCGGTATCTGATGAACTATTTAGATTTAGAATGTTAAACACTTGCTCACAAGCAAACTTTAACGCTTCTTGGTACAAGTGCTCTTTTGACTTAAAGTGATGGTATATATTCGCTTTACTTACCCCCACTCTGTTCGCTATCTCACTAATAGAGGTAGCTTTATAGCCTCTTTGAGCAAAAAGAGATTGAGCTACATTTAAAATAGTTATAGCAGTTTTAGCCGTTTTTTTTTCTTGAACTTTATTCTGTTTAGACATTTAAACACCAAAAACAAGTTATCATTAAGTAGGTAAATAAAACTTACCGAACGTTCAGTCGGCGAAGTATAACACTAAATTTCAAAATGAAAATATTTATTAAGTTTAAATTTCAAGTTAACTATATGTGAGCATAACTATGTTAGTTACATCCTAACTACAACCCACGTTTAGGCGTTCAAAAAGCACCAATACAACGCATCTACTTAGTTTATTTTAAACGTTATAATATTTATCAAGCGAAATTAGGGTGTGACCTTGTTAAACAGTAATTCAAAGGTCTGATTTGAGGCACGGCTAAAAACTGACTAATCAAACATCTTTATTTAGCCTTATAATATTGGTAATCTTCACTTCGTTTATGATCTTAAAAAACTAAAAACAATTAATCACAACGAACACTTACTAACGAAGTTAAAATGAAAATAAAACGAAAAACTCTTTTTTGGAAGTTATACCCTTCCTTTTTAATTATTTCATTTATCTCACTACTCGCCATTGTAATGATCGCACTTTGGTCATTTAAATCGTTCTATTATCAAGAGCGTGCTATCGATTTAGAAATAAGAGCCAAAATATTAACCCCTGAATTTTCTCGGCTTATTCAATCGCAAAGTTTTCAAGAAATTCAAAGTAAATCACAAAAGCTTGGTGACGATTCATCAACACGAATTACTATTATTTTACCTTCAGGAAAAATAATAGGTGATAATAAAAAAGATCCAGCAACAATGGACAATCATAAAAATCGCCCTGAAATTGCACAAGCAATACTTTCTGGCAAAGGTTTATCAATAAGGTATGGTCACACACTCGCAATAGACTCAATGTATTTTGCTATACCTATAATCGTTGAAGATAAAATCATTGGCATAATGAGAACATCTACCCCACTATTTACGCTTCAAAATGCCTTATGGAGTATTTATTATAAAGTATCGCTAGGTTTTTTTATTCTCATTATAATGACAGCATTTACTAGTTGGTGGATGTCTAAATCGTTAGTTAGACCACTAGAGATAATAAAAACACAAGCGCAAATATTAGCCAAAGGCGACTTTTCTAGTCGCGTAGAATTAAGATCAAACGACTCGCTTGAATCTGAAGAATTAGGTCAAGCATTCAACGAAATTGCCATTCAGTTAAATCAACGTATTGAAATTATTCTTAATCAAAGAAATGAACAAGAAGCCGTGTTTTCCAGCATGATTGAAGGGGTTATTGCCGTTGACAGTAGCGAAAATATCCTTCGGATTAATCAAGCAGCCTATAATATTTTAAAAATTTCAGAAAAAAACATCGAAGGTATAAAGTTAAATAATGTTATTAATAATGCTGAACTACATAACCTTATTTTATTTGCCTTACAACAAAACAAACCCGTAGGACAAGAAATAATTATTCACAATGATGATGAATATGAACAAGTATTATTTGCCCAATCAGCCCCTTTACTTGATATACATAAAAACAAATGCGGCACCCTTGTAGTATTTAATGACATAACCAAACTAAAAGAATTTGAATTACAAAGAAAAGAATTTGTTGCCAATGTTTCGCATGAACTCAGAACACCTCTTACCGCTATTCAGGGGTTGTCTGAAACCTTAATAGAGTTTCCTGACTTAGATCCAGATAAAAGAGCTTACTTTATTAATGTAATACATACGCATTCTATTCGTTTAGAGAGCATTATTGAAAACTTGTTAACTTTATCTAAAATAGAAAAAGAAACAGAAATTGATGAAATTGACCTTGTAGATGAGTCAATTACTTTAGCGTTAAGTAACGCAATATTTCTTTGTAAAGATAAAGCGTTAAAAAGAAACATCGACATAATTTTAAACAACGCCGAAGAGGTGACATTTAAACATAACTCTTCATTAATAGAGCAAGCGATTATCAACCTTCTGAACAATGCCATTAAATACAGTAATGGCAACAGTGAAATAAAAATTACTGTTGTTAAGCAAAGTCATGATATTAAAATAAGTGTTGCAGACAAAGGCAGCGGTATACCAGAAGAGCATTTAACCCGGTTATTTGAGCGATTTTATCGCGTAGATAAAGCGCGTAGTAGAGAGCTAGGAGGTACAGGCTTAGGTTTATCTATTGTCAAACACATTGCATTAGCTCACAGAGGTACGGTAACGGTAAGCAGTGAATTAGATAAAGGCAGTATCTTTTCATTAATTTTGCCGTTAGAAAGTTAGAAAGTCTTAGAATAAATGTATTTAGCTTTAACCATTAGATATCAAATTGCTTTTATAGTGTTCATTATTTTTATTAAATAGAAATACCAACTTTAAATATCTAAGCACTGAATAAATGATAGAAAAATGATGAACCTGAATATTTTAATAAATACCCACTGCGGGGACAAAATGACAAGGCTTCTCGCCGCGAATAAAATGCTTTTATTTCGAAAAATTTATCGGGCTAGATTAATAGACCTTAAAGTGTAAACTAAAATGAAACGTTCTATGCCCTCTGTTAGAGCCTGACTTAAACTGTATGTTATAATGATTATCAATTACATTTAAAAATTAGAGATTCTACGGCTTGAGATCCTTAACCAATAACACAGAACGTAACTTATTTGCATACCCTAGATACTGGGCTGAATGTTATGGCAACGCGCCGTTTTTACCTATGACTCGAAAAGAAATGGACATTTTAGGCTGGGATAGCTGTGACATTATTATTGTAACTGGTGACGCTTATGTTGATCACCCAAGCTTTGGTATGGCTATTATTGGCCGTATG
>Ga0105357_10001572_pt1 | contig 12228 bp, 9 predicted proteins | sample GOMGulsemesocosm_4_FD_83660 | JGI IMG/M metagenome (GOLD analysis project Ga0105357, IMG submission 83660) | Methane-oxidizing microbial communities from mesocosms in the Gulf of Mexico - GOM15B Gulf of Mexico | ecosystem: Environmental > Aquatic > Marine > Cold seeps | place: USA: Gulf of...
ATGGCCAGACCACCAATCACGTTGATGAACAGGATCAGCAGACCCGCTACGGCGTCACCACGGACGAACTTGCTGGCACCGTCCATGGAGCCGTAGAAGTCGGCCTCCTGGGCCACTTCCGAGCGTCGTAGCTTGGCCTGCTCCTGGTCAATCAGGCCGGAGTTCAGGTCGGCATCAATCGCCATCTGCTTGCCGGGCATGGCATCCAGGGTGAAACGTGCACTCACCTCGGAAATACGCCCTGCACCCTTGGTCACCACCACGAAGTTGATGATCATCAGGATGGCAAACACCACCAGACCCACCACATAGTTACCGCCGATCACCACCTCACCGAAGGCCTGAATCACCTTACCTGCCGCATCGCCCCCCTCGTGACCGTAAAGCAACACTACCCGCGTAGAAGCCACGTTCAACGCCAGGCGCAACAAGGTCGCTACCAGCAGAATGGTCGGAAAAACGGCGAAATCCAGCGGCCGCAGGGCGTAGGCACAGACCAGCAGCACCACCAGCGCCAAGGCAATGTTGAAGGTAAAAAGCACGTCCAGCAGGAAGGGCGGCACCGGCAACATCATCATGCCGAGCATGACCAATAGCAGAATCGGCACGCCAAGACTGCCGTGCCGCAGTCCGGCGAGATTGGTCCGCATGTTACCCATCAGTTGTGCGCGATCGACAGCCATTGCCCGGTAGGTTCCTGATCAATAATTTGACGCAAAGTGCGCTCTTGCAAAGGCCTACGCAAGAAGCGTTCCAGCTACCGGCGAACTGTTGCGCAATAGTGATGTCGTAGTGCTATAAAACAAAAACCAACGCCGCTGCTATGCTTTGCTGACGCCGTCACTCTGATACACTGACGCCCCGATGACGGCAACGGATGGCCCATTTCAGCATAGCGCCGGCGGCACCTCCGCATCGTCCTGCCAGAGGCCCGCAGACCATCTCGGGATACGCTATGAGCAGTCAGAAAAGCACCGGCAGCCACCGTGTACAGGCACCCCCCACACGCAGGTTTTACGCGGGTTCAGGAGCACGATCCAGCGACGTCCGGCCATCACAGAGAGATTTCATGCGCGTACTCCTTGTTTTGCTGCTCGGCATTACAGCGGCCCTCACCGGCTGCGAGAGCCTGTCCAAACCCGACGGTCTTCTGGCCCGTTCAGGCGAAGTATTGGAAAGTCAGCGCCAACGGCTGGCTGAGCTGGCCAGCAGTCTGACCAGCGATCCGCAAGAGCAGCAGCGGCATGCCGAAGTGGAAGCGCTGTTCAATCAGCAGTACATAGACCCTCTCACCCGATATCTGAACGCCCATGCCGGTGACGCGGCCTATGCTCCCTATCTATCTCTGGTTCGTGAAGAGCGCCAGCAACGTTGCAGCGTCATCGCTGACCGGTATGCGGTACAGGCGCCTAGCCAGGATGCCCTGCGTCGCCTCAAGGGCGGCTACAACCTGTCCTGCCCCGATGTGGTGAGCGCCTTTGCTCAGCGAGTGAACTCGCTGCCAGCACCTGCAACCGCGCCGCCCGCCACGGCGCAAAGCGCAGTCACCGCCAAGTCTGCGACCAGCAACCAAGCCGCCAACGACAATGCCAAGGATTGCTACCTGCTGTTCAGCATCAAGAACCTGCAACAGGCCGCCGCCCCCTGTCTCGCCTCCGCGGCCAATGGCGACGCCAAGGCCGAGCATCACATGGCCGTCATCGAACAAACCGCCAACAACCCAAGCGAGGCTCTGCGCTGGGCTCGCCAGTCAGCTGAGGGGGGTGACGCGGCGGGACAGTTGCTGCTGGCGAAAATGTTGAGTGCGGCCGGCGAGCAGGAGCAGGCCTTCGGATGGCTTCAGAAAAGCGCCAATCAGAATCAGCGAGAGGCCAACTACCTGCTGGCACAGGCCTATCAACTGGGCCAAGGCACCCGCAGCAACTTGCCACAATCGCAAGTTCATCTGCAGCGAGCTGCCAGCGCCGGCCATGTTCCAGCCATGCTGCAGCTGGCCAGCCAGCAGAAGGGATCAAGCAGCGCTCGACACTGGTTAAAGGAGGCAGCGCGCAAAAACTCCGCCGAAGCACAGTATCAGCTGGGCATGGATTACCTGAAGGGCAGTAGCGGTGACATCGATCTGCAGGAAGCCTACGTATGGCTGAGCCTGTCACTGGTCAACGGCGACAACCGCGGGAAAGGCGCAGTAGAGAGACTGGCAGGCCAATTGAGCGCGGAAGAGTTGACGCAGGCCCAGAGCCGCATTCATTCTGGCTTGAACGGAATCTAGCCAAGGAATGCCCATGCTCCCGGTCAAACCAGCGATCATGTTTCTGCTCAGTCTGCTGGTGTGCATTTTCATGTTCGGTAGCTGGCTGATGTCCAGCCTGAACCTCGACTATGCGCAGAGCGCCATGGCGGAGCTGCGCCAACGGCAGATTACTGACACCTTCTACGCCAACCTTGACCGCATCAACGCTCACCATCGACAGATGGAACACAACACTCAGGGGCTGGCGCGCATGGGCAGCCTGTTCGATAGCCTGCAGGACAGTCCCGGCGCCACTGAACAACGCCTGCGCCAGAGCCTGCAACAGGCGCTCCGCGACTTTCCTGATAGCTACGGTGGCAGCGTCTGGTTTGCCGATGGCCAGGGCGAACGCGGGCTCTACGCCTATCGACAAGAAAACCGCATTCTGGTGGAGCCTATCCCGGCGGCAGAGCAGCAGTTGATCAGGCAATGGTATGAACGTCTGATCGCCCTGAACAACCAGACTGACATCCTGCCCGACCCGGCCAACAACTGGATGCCGGCGTATTACAAAGCCAGTATCGACAGCGCTGTCATCAGCCACGTAGTCCTCATTTTCAACACTGAACAACAACCTGTTGGCGTGGCCGTCACCGACTGGCGCGCCGAAGACATCGTGCGCACTGTCAGCCGTGTAGAGGTCACCCCCGGCACCTTCTCCTTCCTGCTCGACACCGAGAATCGCAACCTGTCCAGTCTGGCGGAAGCCAAAAACGTGACCCGCGCCCAGGCTCTGATCAACGGCATCATTGACCTGAACCTCTATGACCAACTGCAACCCCAGGCGGCACCGCAGATAATCAGCACCCGCCAGCTGGCCTCGCCCATGCTGCAGCTGGAACTGGATCTCAACCAGCGCGACTATGCACTGTTCTTCTCCCGTACCCAGGCCGGCATGCTGTTTGGTATCGGCGTCCCACGCGCAGAAATTGATGCCGTGCTGGAGCCCATGCGGGAAAGCAATTTTCGCATCGTAAGCGTAACCGCCTTTGTGCTGCTGATCATTTCAGCACTGATCCTGTATCTGGTAGCAGGCATTCTGCGGCAACTGCATAACCTGTATACCGACACCTTGACCGACCTGCCCAACCGCGAACGGTTACTGGTCGATCTGAAAAAACGCCGCACTGCTGCACTGATCCTGCTGAATATCGATTCTTTCAAGGAAATCAATGACTTCTACGGGCACGAGTGTGGCGATCATGTCATTTCAGAGCTAGCCGATGCGCTCGACGAGTACCTATTCAACGAGAGTCAATGGCAGGGCAGCCGACTTTACCGTATGCCCGCCGACGAACTGGCAATCTGGCTGCCCGGCGATCATGACGAAGCATCGCTTCGCCCTCAGCTCAATGACCTGCTCGACTTCATTAGCGGCCTGCGCGTTACCTGGCACGATCAGGAGGTGCCGGTTAACGCCAGTCTGGGTGCGGCCAGCAGCGCCCAGCGCAGCAGCAGCGAAGTGACCGGCGAAGCGTTATTGCCCGGCGCCAATATCGCATTGGAACTGGCAAGGTTGCACAAGGATAACTACGTCATCTATGACGAACGTCACAAGGTACGCGAAAGCTACGAGCAGAATTTGATCTGGGCCAACCGGCTGAAGGGCGCGCTAGAAACCGGTCGCATCGTGCCTTTCTTTCAACCCATCATGGATATCAAGACCAACCGCATCGAGAAATACGAATGTCTGGTGCGCTTGCTGGACGAACAAGGCGAACCCATCAGTCCCGGGCAATTCCTTGATCTGGCAAAAAAAGTCCGACTCTACCGGTCCATCACCCGCTGCATGGTGGAAAGCAGCATGCGCCAGTTTGCCGACTTGCCCCACACCTTCTCGCTCAACCTCTCCTGCGAGGACCTGCTCGATCAAGCCCTGTCGGATCACATCATCGACACGGTAGCGCAGAACCAGATCGGTTCACGAGTGATATTCGAGATACTCGAATCTGAAGGTATCGAAAACTACGCTGCGGTACGCCAGTTCATTGATCGCGCCAAGGCGCTGGGCTGCCGTATTGCGATTGATGATTTTGGCACGGGCTATTCCAACTTCGAACACCTGTTGCGCCTGGATGTGGACCTGATCAAGATCGATGGCAGCCTGATTCAACAACTCGACACCAACCCCACCGCCATGACCATCTGCAAGGGAATCGTGCAGTTTGCCGAAGAGCTGCAAATGCAGACCGTTGCCGAGTTTGTGCACAGCCCGGCGATTCTGGCCAAGGTGCGCGAGCTGGGAGTCACCTTTGCACAGGGCGCGGCGATCGGCATGCCCTCGGCCAGCCTGATTACCCGCATCACCATGACCGGCGACTGACGCCGGTCGGGCGGCTACTAGCGATAGATGATATCGCCACGCATCGGCACCAGCCGCTGCAAGAGACGATTCTGCGCGGATACCGGCACACCCTCTGCGGTCATGGCGGCAATAAGGTCTTCCACCAGCGCGTTGAAATCCGACTCAGTTATCGCAAAGCCGGCATGCACCTCGGCCATACTGTCCCCGGTGTATTCACAGGGGCCGCCAGCTTCAACGCAGAACTGCTCCTGCAGCTTGTCCTGCAGCCGCAGAATATCGGTATGGGCAAAGTGGTGAACAATGCGCTCATCGTCGGCGATGCGATAGAGCAAGCCCTCAACGACGCGGTTAATACCGGCCTGCCCTCCCAGCGCCTGGTAAAGACTGTCGTTGGGTAGCGGGTAGGATGCCGCGCTAGTGCAGGCGGTGAGAACCACAACACCGCAGCCGCTCAGGGCCCGGGACAATAGCTTGAACATGCTCGCCTCAGTAGCTCAGTTGCAGCGACAGGTATAAGCCCTGCTGGGCTTCCAGGGTCGCCACTTCACCCAAATCAGCCCAGCCCGCCACCAGAGCCAGTTGCTTGTTGGGAAAATAGCCGACGAATACATCCTGCCAATCACTTTCTCCGGCAAACGACAGATTGTCTGGCTTCTCGCGATACTCCACACCCACCACCCATTGCGGGTTGAGCAAAACCGCTGCAGTGCCTTCTTTCAACAGGCTGCGGCTGTCGCGCCGGTCGCCACCAAATCCCAGCAAGCCGGTTTCGTTGGCCCGGGAGTAACGCAACGTACCGTTGAGCAACAGGTTGTAGCCGCCCACCGCCCCCACGTACAGGCGCGACGCAGCCAGATAATAATCGGTATCCGAGTCGCGTGCGGCCCCCACCTGGGAAGGAACCAGAAAATTGCGCTGCCGCTTGTATTGCGCACCCAGCGCCACCTGCGGCATACGGTCATAGATGAGATCGCCAAACAGCCGCAGTTTGAGGCCGTAGATATCCTGATTGAGGGTTTTCTCGGTGAGACTGGCCGCCTTGGCCAGGGCGGCTATATCCAGACTCTGCCGGGCCACCGAAACCTCGACGCGATTGCCCAAAGAGAGCGCAGCACCGTAGCTGTAGAGTTGATAGTCACCGGTGTCGACGCGGGTAGCGAACGCCGTGCCCCCCCACTCATCCCGCGCAGCATAGCCCGACATCACCGCCCAAGGCACGATACCACCGCCGGCAGCCCCCTCTATACTGCTTGCACCGCCGGTGGCCAGCAGGCGCCCACCGGGGGCTGCGGCAACACCACTGGAACAGACCGCCAGCAAGGCGGCCACAACTGTTCTATTCACGCAGGTTCCATTACTCCAAATGAGCCACGGGTATCCTCGAGCCAACGCTCCAGATCAACGGGCGATAGTGGCCGGCTGATGAAGTACCCCTGCGCTACATCACAATGGCGTTCTTTTAGCCAGTTCAGGCTGTGGATGTTTTCAATGCCTTCAGCGATCACTTTCAGGCCCATATTGTGCGCTAGCTCGATGGTCGATTTGACGATCACGGCATCATCGCCGCCTTCGGCCAGCTGCAGCACAAAGGATTTGTCGATCTTTAGGTCCTGCACCGGCAGGCTCTTTAGCGTGGCCAGCGACGAGTAGCCGGTGCCGTAGTCATCCACGGCTAGCCGTATGCCCAGGTCGCGCAGCGCCCTGAGACTACTGAGATTGCGTTCCGGGTCCTTCATTACCGCGCTTTCGGTTACCTCCAGCGCGAGGTAATCGGTGCTGATTTCCTGGGCTTGCAGCACTCGCTCTATGCGCAGCGGAAAATGCGGGTCATCCAGATCACGCGCTGAGATATTCATTGCCACCTGCAGATGAATCCCCCGATCAATCCAGTTACTCAGCTGTGAGGCTACCGCCGCCATCATCCACTGGGTCAGCATGCCAATACTGCCGGTCTGCTCGGCCAAGATAATAAACTCGTCGGGACTGATAGGCCCAAGCTCGCTGTGGTTCCAGCGCATCAGCGCTTCAACCTGACGCACCTCTCCGCTGGCCAGATCCAGCTTGGGTTGGTATACCGCGCTCAGCTCCTTGTATTGCGCGGCGTAGCGCAGATCTCGCGCCAGGCGAATACGCCGCTGGTAAGCCTGATCACGCTGCGCCTGATACACCGCAATCCGCTCCGGGCCAGGCGTCGCATCGGCCAGCGCAATACTGGCCTGGCGCAGCAGGTCGTGCGCATCACTGCCATGCAAGGGCCAACTAACCACACCTGCCAGCCACTGTGACCGCAGCTTGATGTCGTCGACCTGCAGCTTCTCGCCGAGTTTACTCAGCATGTCATCAACAACGACGACAGCCTCATCCAGATCACGGTGCTCCAGCAGCAGCAAGAAACCGACGCCAGGCTGCCAAGCAAGCAAAGAGTCGGCAGGCATATGCCCCTGCAGGTGGGTCACCGACTGACGTACAAGAGTATCCATGAAGTCCTGCCCACGCGCCTTGGTCATCAATTCGGCGGAGACCAGGTTGCACTGTGCTAACACGCCCTGCTGCCCACTGATCAGCGCGGCCTTGAGCCGCTCACGCACTGCACTGACATTCGGCAACCCAGTCAGCGGGTCATGCATGGCATTGTGCGCAATCAACTCCTCACGCTCGGCAATGCCGCTGCGCATGGTATCTATGCTGTCGGCGAGTAGTCCCAGTTCGTCATCGCGCGCGAGGGCGACCTTCCCCGTGTAATCGCCGCGGCCGATACGCTTGGCGGCCTCGGCGAGCAGGGTGACCGGCCGCGCCAGACTGCCGGACAGGCGGACCGCCAGCAGGGAGGACGCCAGCAAGGCGATCAGGGTGATGACCAGCAGCTCTCGCTTGAGATCATCAAAGCTCGCCAGCGCTTCACTCAAGGGGCTCGCCAACTGGGCGCTCACGCTGTAGGGAGCTTGATCCAGCAGGGTAATCACCGTGGTCAGGTAGCCCTCGCCTTCCAATTTGCGGGTACCCTCCTGCAGGTTCATATCCTGCTGCGCGTAAGGCGAGGTGGAATAGGTACTCATGATTTCTTCGTCAAGGCTGCTGACAAAGCGGATTTCCAGGCCGGTGAGTTTCTGCAGCTCCCGCGCCAAGGCGGCATCAAGACTGAAGACCATCGCCACCTGACCCACTGGCACTGGCGCACGTACCACGGCTTCCACCAACAGGTACGGCTGATGATCTATTACCGCGATAAAGGCCTGCTCGGAGAAGGGCTGCAGCGCTTCGACCACTACCCTGCCGACGTTAGCCGCAGCAGAAGAGGTTTGCAGCTCTCCCTGCACATCAAAGAACATTGCCTGGTCAGCCCCAATGCGCCGCACCTGATTCTGCAGGGCTGAGCGAATGGTAGGCAGGTCGCCGGTGGCGACTGCCTGCCGAAAACCGAAATCGGCCACAAGTATCTGAGTCGCATTGGTCAGCTCACGAGCTCGCGCCTCTAACAGGTTGCTGAACACCTTGCTACCCACTTCCAGCTGATGCTGCGCCTGGCGCTTGGCAGAAAAGTTGGTGCTGGTATAAACCGCCAGAAAGACCGCAACCAGAACCAGCGCCAACAAGCCGACCGACGTGACGATAAGGCGGGTGCGCAGGTAGCGAACGCGCATTGGATCAGTACCCCGACTTGAAACGTTGTTGCAGCGGCGACAGCATTGGCACCGGCTTGGCCTGCGCCGCCGTCACCGGCAGGCTCAGCGTCTGATCTTGCCCCAAGTCCAGCTCACCGAGCGACTCCGGCCCTTTCTGCAACCGCGAGGAATGCCACCAGGAGACCGGCCACTTGCCCGCGGGCAGGTCCGGTAGTGAAACCCGACCCTGCACGTCACTGACGGCAAAACGGGGACTATCGGTAATCAGAATGTACCCCAGCATAGCGTCATGAATATTGCAGCCCAGCACCACCACACCCGAGCGATCAAAGACCACCGGCGGTGCCTCCGAGCCCTTGAACAGGCGCAGCTCAAAGGGCTTGGCCTCGGAAAACGAGTAAACGTGATGCCGCACATCGTCACTGTTCGGGAAATCAACCTCCGCGCCCACCGGTGCCGCCAGCACATGCGGTACAAACTGCCGATCAATTTGATCCATCACATAACCATCGGCAGTCAATGGCGGCACGCCATCCACCAACAGCACTGCATTGGCCAACGGCGCACCAGTCGCATCAGTGAGGGTAATCTGCGCCGCCAGCGATCGTCCGGCTAGCAACAGCTGTGTGGCCGCGAGCAGAGCGGTCATCAGGGTACAGGCCAAAAAACGGCGATAGGGGGAATACAACATAAGGGCATTCACTCTCCGGATGTGAGGGTATTACTAAGGAACTGTCCCGCTCCGACGCCCAGACACCACAGGGAAACAGACTGCCGATTGATCATGCAGTCCTGTTTAGCGGTGTCGCCTGACATCATTCAACGTTAGCATAGCGTGATTGCAAATTGATGTGCAGGAGTGAAGATGACTACCTCGGCCATAAAGCTGTCCATACTGGATCTGTGTTCCGTCAGCGAAGATGCCACGCCGGCCGATGCGCTGCACAACGCCCTGGCCCTGGCACAGGTTGCCGAAGCCGAGGGTTACAACCGCTTCTGGGTCGCCGAGCACCACAACATGACCGGCATCGCCAGCGCCGCCACCTCGGTCGTCATGGGCTATCTGGCTGGGGGCACCCGCAGCATCCGCATCGGCTCCGGCGGCATCATGCTGCCCAACCACGCGCCGCTGCAGATCGCCGAGCAGTTCGGCACGCTGGAATCACTCTACCCTGGGCGCATAGACCTCGGCCTTGGCCGCGCGCCCGGCACCGACCAGTCAACCGCGCAAGCCCTGCGCCGCGGCCGCACCGACGGTGAAGACTTCCCGCTGATGCTCGATGAGCTGCGCAAACTCTTTGCCACCCCGGAACCCGGCCAACGCCTGCGCGCCGTACCCGGCGCCGGCCTCAACGTGCCCATCTGGCTGCTCGGCTCCAGTACCTTCAGCGCTCAACTGGCCGGACGCCTCGGCCTGCCCTTCGCCTTCGCCGGTCAATTCTCACCCGACTACCTGTTCAGCGCCCTGCGCCTGTACCGCGAACACTTCATGCCCTCGGAGCAACTGAGCGAGCCCTACGCCATGCTGGGCATCAACGCCTACCTGGCCGACGACCGCGAACAGGCGCACTACCTTGCGACCTCACACCAGCAGGCCTTCCTCAACCTGATTCGCGGCCGCCCGGGAAAACTACCCGCCCCGGTACGCTCGATGGAAAATCTCTGGCAGGCGCATGAGCGGCATCAGGTGATGTCGACCCTCTCCGGCAGCCTGATCGGCGACCCACAGGCCGCTGGCGAACAGCTGGAGCAGCTGTTGGAGCGCACTGGCGTCAACGAATTGATCGTCAACAGCCCGATCGTCGATCAAAGCGCCAGGCAGCACAGCTACCACCTGCTCATGCAGCTCAATCGGCAGCGCTGACGCTGCGGCGCAGCCCAACGCAAAACAAATAGGCGCGCCCTCTTCCCCACCGTCAGCGACTCTGGTACAAAGAGCGCCTGTGCGGGTGTAGCTCAATGGTAGAGCAGAAGCTTCCCAAGCTTACGACGAGGGTTCGATTCCCTTCACCCGCTCCAATATCCCCATGTTTTACAAAGACTTTCTCGCTCATTTTCTACCGCGTGTCGACAAAGTGTCGAAATCAATAACAAAACGCGAATTAATTTCCTCGATCAAGACACTGGCCTTAGCTTGCACTCGGGCTTGCGCCTCAGGTGACATGCGCTTACGCAGCTCGCTGAATTTCTTAGCCATAAACACATTCCTCTTTAACAGAAAAGGGAGGGAGTTCCAGCGATGGGCCAAACCGTATGGCGTCCATCAAATGATCTGGCGCAAGGTGAGCGTAGCGCAATGTCATAGTCAGAGAAGCATGGCCAAGGATTTTTTGCAGCGTGACGATGTTACCGCCGTTCATGATGAAGTGACTAGCAAAGGTGTGCCGAAGCACATGCGATGCCTGGCCCCTTGGCAATTTGAAAGAGCACCTTTCCACCGCCTTGCGGAAACCGTTCATGCATTGGGTAAAAGCGCCATATTCCCGCCAGTGCTGAAAAAGCTGATCCTGCAGGACTGGTGCAATGGGAACAGACCGCACACGCTTGGACTTGGTATTGGCAAACATGACCGAGCCGGCCTTAACTCGCTCAGGCGTTAACGCTTGGGCCTCACCCCAGCGGGCACCGGTTGCCAAGCAAATCCGGGCGACCATAGGCGGGTGCGGCGATAGCGGGCGAGAGTCGAGCACGGCAAGCAGTTCTCTGATCTGGTCATGCGTGAGGTACGTCAGTGGGTTTTCTTGCAGCTTGATGGGTCGCAGCTTGATGGGTGAGGGATAGTCGATTACGCCCATTTCATGCAGCTGGTTATAAACGGCCTTGAGGTAGCCTAGCCGGTTGTTAGCGGTTTTAGGTGCCAAGCCTGCCTTTAGCTGCGTAGACCTCACACGCGCGACAGCAGAGCCATCCAGAGTGCGTGCAACCGGATTACCTAGCGCCTTGGCGTACTCGACCAGAATAGCGTGACGCTGCACACCGTTGGAAAGCGTTACGCCGTGTAGCTGGTGCCACTGCTCGACCAGTTCCAGCAGCTTGCGCTTGTCTTTCGGCTTGGGAGACCAATCAGGTTCAATAGAGACCTTTGAACGGCAGGTAGCCTCAAACCGCTGGGCCTCACCCTTGGTTTTAAACGTCTTGCGGAAACGCTTACCCTTGACGGGCTCAACGTCAGCTTTCCAGCGACCATCTGGCAGTTTCTGTATCGCCATTAGACGCCCCTACCCCATCGCACCTGACGCTCTTCCAACAGGTCGCGTATGTGCCGATAGATATCCCGCTCGGTCATATCCTTGGCTGCGTAGTGATCACGAATCACAGGCCAGCATTCCCATTCCCTCAGACGGTCAAAGGCTTTAGTAGCGCCCACTCGCTCCCGTGCCAGCAGGCTGACGAAGTTTCCCAAGAATAGCTCGACGTTCTTACCAGAAAAGCCCTTGGCGGTTTTGTAGTAGCGTTTGTACTCGGTGTCATCCATGAGTGATTCAACCGGCAGATCAACGCGGACGTCATCACGAATCAGGGTCCAGAAGGGATCGAAGTAACGAGGTGTACGCAGCAACTTGAACTGGTTCATGCCGTAGCGCCACAGACCGTCAAGGTGGGCCGAGAAAGCCTCGAAGGTGTGCGTCTCGATGGCTTGACCGGAATTGACGTCTACGGAGCCAGCAGCAAATTGCTGAATCACCGAATGGTGATAGCGCAGCTCGATGCGCCAGACGTCCTGATCGGCGTTGTAGTTGCCCTGGCTGTCAGGATCGAACGGATCATCACCGCGACGCCAGACACTTTGCCAGTAGTCGAGCTTGTCAGTAGCTTTGGCCTGTTCGGTTTTGTTGTAGATACACAGCTGGATACCGTTGGCCGAACCGAACATGGAGGTTTCACCCCGTCCGTAAACGCTGGACTTGGTGGCCCAGTTCAGCGAGTTGATGCCGCTAATGTCCCGATGGTTACGCGCCCGGCAATGCATGCGGGCTACCAGATCGGCAGGCGGTTGCCAGCCCTGCAGG
>Ga0105357_10001576_pt1 | contig 12213 bp, 8 predicted proteins | sample GOMGulsemesocosm_4_FD_83660 | JGI IMG/M metagenome (GOLD analysis project Ga0105357, IMG submission 83660) | Methane-oxidizing microbial communities from mesocosms in the Gulf of Mexico - GOM15B Gulf of Mexico | ecosystem: Environmental > Aquatic > Marine > Cold seeps | place: USA: Gulf of...
GTTTCTACCATTTTACAAGGGAACAAATCTATTCCAATTGTTTTTAGTAATCATAAGAAGTTACATGCAGATACAGGCGTTGCTTCAAGTGTAAAAGCTAAAACTATTACATCATTAGCAGAGCTAAAAAATATGTTGGTATTAATGCCTAATCATTCATTAGTGCCGTTAGAAACTATTGCTAATATTCGCTTTAAAGATGGCCCGTTATTAATTGAACGAGAAAAAGGGAATCGTTTTGTGTCAATTAGCACTAATGTTGTTGGTAGAGATGTTGTTGGTTTTGTTGATGAACTTAATAGTAAAATTGTTCAACAAGTGAAAATGCCGAGTGGCTATACTTTGGTCTTTGGTGGTGAATTTGAAAGCCAACAGCGGGCAACTAAAAACTTACTCATTGTCGTTCCTGCGGCGCTGATGCTAATTTTTATTATTCTATTTGTTACCTTTAATTCACTGGCAAATGCGACATTAATTTTAGCGAACATTCCTTTTGCGGTTATGGGAGGAGTCATTGCTTTATACATTAGTGGTGAATATTTATCAGTGCCAGCATCGGTTGGCTTTATAGCTTTGCTTGGTGTTGCAGTGGCAAACGGTGTTGTTATGGTTAGTTATTTTGAACAAACTAAAGTGTTAATGAGCGATTTAAGGTTTCGTATTATTGATGGCGCAAATAGACGGTTAAGGCCTATTTTAATGACAGCTTCTACAGGGTTATTTGGATTAATACCACTTGCTTTTGCTACGGGACCTGGAGCTGAAATTCAGAAACCATTAGCGATAGTCGTGATTGGTGGCCTTATAACATCAACCATTACAACATTGTATTTATTACCTTTATTTTATAGCTTAGTTGAGCAAAAATTAGAAAAAAGAGTAAAAAATAAACATTTAATGATAAATGAAGCAGAGGTATAAATAATGAATACAGAACAGCAATTATTTATTCTAATTTCACCGAAAGAGTTAAAAGATGATTTAGTTGATTTATTCATTTCAATGAAGCAATTAAGTGGTTTTAATTTAAAGCAAATTAATGGTTACAGTAAAGAGCACAGTAATTTTAATATTACAGAACAGGTTGAAGGTTATAGGGAACTTGTTCAATTTGAAGTGCTGATTAGCCTAGAAAACAAACAAGCTTTAATTGAACACTTATTGCCTATTTGTCAGCCAGCAAAATTAAGGTATTGGTTTTTACCGATTAGTGAAAGCGGACATTTTTAATAAGATTAATTAAAGGTCTATTGAAATAGGACTCATGCATTAATATCAAAAAAATAACTTAACTTTTGTTTTAATATAGTAAAGTAATCATTGTTAGGATTATCACTAATTAAATTAGCTAGTTCTGCTCCAATGGCTGTAAATTTATAAAATTTGATACTGATATTTGCTTTGTTACAGCGCAATTTTAGCGGCAGACCATTGTAATTGAAATTAAGGATACTATCATTGCTCATCATATTTGATTCACTCCCTTGTAAATGAATTAAATGATTATCAGCAAGTGATTGTAAATCAGCAAAATTCAAACCAAAATCATTTAAACTTATATGTTGAGAGCTTTCTTTATTAAAGAAATTGAGCAACCCAGGCTGCTGATAAGTGCCAGATATTAAACGAATGTTTTCTTTTTTTTGATCTTTAACTGATAAGGAACAGGCTTTGGCTAAAAGTTTAGCATCAACAATACTCATATCTTTCAATACTTTTAATGCTTTAAGCGAGTAGGTACCCATTTGATGCAATTCACCAGATAAGATTTTTGCCCACAAATCTTGCATAGTGTTATTACTAACATCTTCAGCTAAATGAATGTATCGGCTAAACCAATCATGATCCGTATTTTGGCTTATATCATTGTGAGCACAATAGGCTAATGTCTTTTTTATAATTGCTTCAATATTATTTTGTTTACGTAAAGTAGATATGCGTATTCGCTTGGCTGACCTATCTTCAAGTGGCATTTGTTTTTCAACAGGTAACATGGCCCCATCTAAAGCAAACTCTTTAGCCAATTTTAAAAACTGTATACTGGATGATTTCTTCTCACTTGATTGATTTATAGTGATATTTTTTTCTGTTGATTTGTCATCTGTATTAATCATTTTGGTGCTTTCAGAATCCACTTAAATACCTTTCGTTCAATGTAAAAATTAAATGCAAAGAAACCATTACATTATGATAAGAATATATCATTTAATTTAATTGTATGTGTTTATTTTATATTGTCAAAGTATGGTTTAATAGTATGTTATTTAGTGCAAAATTTTTATATTAAGTTATAGTTAATATAATGTAAGTATAATTAGTTAAATATGCTAATTATTTGAGGGGTTTATGCAGGCATCAGAAAATATAAATGATGACTTTTTGTTTATCGATGACAGTGATGAAGAAGAGATAATCCAAGAATATAAAAATGCTTGGAAAGTTCTTATTGTTGATGATGATCCTGAAATTCACTCTGTAACTCAGCTCGCTTTATCAGGTTTAATTGTATTAGATAAGCCTATTGAATACCTACATGCATACTCTGGAAAAGAGGCATGCAGTATCATCGAAAATGATCCTGAAATAGTATTAGTGTTACTTGACGTTGTTATGGAAACAGATGACGCAGGTTTAATTGTTGTTAAATATATTCGGGACACATTAAAAAAACAAGATATTCGTATTGTCTTACGTACTGGTCAGCCGGGTTCTGCTCCTGAAGAAAGTGTAATTAAAGAATACGATATTAATGATTACAAAACTAAAACTGAGTTAACTCGTACTAAACTGGTAACCACTGTGTATGCAGCTATTCGTTCTTATCAGCAAATTGCAACCGTTGATGAAAATAGACTCGGTTTAGAAAAAATCATTTCTGGCACTAATCATATGTTGGAATTTAGAAAAATTTCAGCGTACAGCCAAGAGGTTTTATATCAATTAGAAAATTTGCTAGATGTTGAAGTATCAGCACTCTTTTGTGCAAGAGGCCAAGGTATTATTGATGGCGCTGATGACTTAAGTTTTTATGTCATTGCTCAATTAGGAATGTCAGATACTTACATTAATCAAAAATTAGATGTTTTAGAAAACAAGGAAATTAGTAGTCAATTGAAGATGTGCTTTATGCAAAAGAGTCATCAATTGGAAGGTACACTTATTTATTTATTTCTTGCTAGTGGTAGCTTTCGAGCTGTTATACATCTTTCATTACCAAACCCTCTCAGTAATATACAAAAACAACTATTAGAAGTGTTTATTTCTAGTGCTTCAAGCGGTTATGAAAGCGTACACTTATTTCAACAATTACGTAATGCAGCCTATAAAGATTGGTTAACTCATTTTCCAAATAGGCTGGAATTTGTTCGTTTACTTGATTTATATGCATTGAAAGATTGTAACAATGAAGTGGCTGCTTTAGTTGATATTAATCATTTTAGTGATATTAATGATGGCTTAGGCCAAGAAGTCGGCAATCAATTGTTAATATCCGTAGCTCAGCGCATTCAAAATATGAGCGGTTCAGAATGTAAGTTTGCTCGAGTAGGAGCTGATGTTTTTGGTATTATAGGCCCTAAAAATTGTCTAACTTTAGAAACATTGAATAGTATTTTTAAAAGACCATTTATAGCTGGAGAGCAAAGTTTACAATTAAATGCTTATTTTGGTTTATGTGATAAAGAAAATGCCTATAGCACAGGCGTAAAAGTTTTAAATCAAATTAATATTGCCCTCAACTTAGCCAAGAAAAATTCTAAAGTTAATTTTGCTTATTATAATTCTGAAATGGAAGATGAAACGCAGTGGCGTTTAGAAATGATAAGTCAATTACGAGCAGATTTTGCGAATAACCGCCTTGAGTTATGGTATCAACCTCAACTTGATTTAACATCAGGGAAAGTTATCGGGGCAGAAGCTTTACTTCGATGGAAAACTAAAGATGGTCGCTTTATTTCACCTGCAGTATTTATTCCGTTAGCTGAATATTCTGGTCTTATCATTGATATTGGTACTTGGGTTGTTAATCAGGCATGTCAACAAATAAAGTCTCTTGAATATTCAGGCTTTAATCATATTAGTATTTCAGTTAACGTTTCTATTCCTCAATTTAGACAAGCTAATTTTGTAGATACGGTAATGGATGCTATTAAAATGTATCAAGTAGAACCGAGTAAGCTTGAATTAGAAATAACAGAAAATATTTTAATGGATGATCCTCAATCTGTTATTGATGCATTAGTTCAGTTTAAATCTCAGGGTATTAGCATTGCTCTAGACGATTTTGGTACAGGATTTTCTTCGTTAAGTTATCTACAAAAACTACCGTTAGATCGCTTAAAAATTGATCGTACATTTGTTACAGATCTTGATAAAGAAGGGGTATCAATATTTGCAGAAATAATTATTGATCTTGGCCAAAAAATGCATCTAAAAGTAATTGCTGAAGGTATAGAAACAGAAGCAGAACAGCAACGTTTAATTGAACTAGGTTGTGATGAAGTGCAAGGTTTTTATTATGCTAAGCCTATGCCTGCAGGAGAGTTTTTACATTTTTTAAAAAATCACATCTAAGGCTCTTTAATGAAATCAATATTTTTAAGTATATTTTTATCTGTTCTAGCAATAAATACTATGGCGCAAGACTTTGCTGATGTAAAAATCAATGTGATTAAAGCTAATGGCAATGTATATATGTTACAAGGTGCCGGTGGCAATATTGGCGTTTTCGCAACAGAAGAAGGTTTATTGCTTATTGATGATCAATTTTCACCACTTGCAAAGCGTATAGAAACGGCAATGCAATCGATCATTGATAAAGATCTTAAATATATTGTAAATACCCATTATCATGGTGACCATACGGGGAGTAATAGTTTTTTCTCTCACAAAGCCCCTATTTTTGCACATCACAATGTTAGAACACGCTTAGCAAATAAAGAACCTTATGAACAAGTTGCATTACCCGTAGTGACTTATAATGAAGGTATCAATATTTATTTGGCAAACGAAGATATTCAAATTAGTCATTATCCGAATGCACATACTGATGGTGATTCAATTGTTTATTTCAAAAAAGCAAATGTTTTACATACAGGAGATTTGTTTTTTGAATTAGGTTTCCCTTATATTGATTTAAAAAATGGCGGTAATGTAAACGGTTATTTGTTGGCGGTTGACCAAATTATTGCTAGATTTCCAGATGACGTTGTGATTATTCCAGGTCATGGCGAATTAACCAATAAAGCGCGTTATCAAGAGTTTGCGGATATGATTAGGTTTAGCATTAAACATGTATCTCAATTATTAGCTCAAGGAAAATCTGAACAAGAAATCCTTACAATAGGCTTAGGTAAAAAATATCAAGTTTGGTCATGGCAATTCATTAATGAAGAAAGGTGGTTAAAAACGTTAATTTCTGATTTGAAATAATACTTATTCAGGGGTTAAGTTCTTTTATTTCTTGAGACCTTAATTCTGTTCCTATTTTTGGGTTTGTTGGTATTAATAAGGCTAAAAATAATGAACATGTTGCGAATATAGCACCAATATAAAAAACCCAACTAGGTTTTACAATCCATAACATGCCTAATAATGCAGGTATGATCACCGCAGCAATATGATTGATAGAAAAACTAACTCCGGCAGTTGAAGCCATATCTTCTGGCTGTGCGATTTTTTGAAAATATGTTTTAATCGCAATAGCAAGTGCGAAAAATAAGTGATCTACAACATACAATACTGCCGCTATATTTGCATTTTCAACTAGTCCATAACTAATAAAAATTACAATCAACCCAATATATTCAAATCGAAGTATTTTTCTTTCTCCAATTTTTCCAATTAATAGCCCAATTTTTGCAGCGAAAATCCAGTTAAAAACATAGTTGATTAAAAATAGTGCGCTGATATCAGCAACACTATAATGAAATTTTTCAACCATGAGAAAGCCAGCAAACACTACAAAAATTTGACGGCGAGCGCCACTGAAAAAAGTTAACGCATAAAACAACCAATAACGTTTTCGTAGCACAAGTTTTTTAGTTTGTGGTGTTTTTTCTTTAAAATGTTGAAACGAAAGTGCTAGCAATAAGGTTAGAAATAAACCTATTGCACCAAATAGTGCGTAAGTTAATTGATAAGACCAAGAGAAATTATCTTTAAATAACCAAATAGTTGAAAAAGCGAGAAGTGAGGCTACTGACTTTACCGAGAGCATTTTTCCTAAAAAATGTGCTGTTTTGTTTTTTTCAATCCATTGTAGCGTTAAAGACTGACTAACTGTTTCATAATAATGAAACCCGACAGACATTAAAACAGTAGTTAAATATAAACCAACAACACTGGGAAACATTCCCGTCAATAAAACGCCTAAACTTGTCACCGCTAAAGATATTAAAGCAAGGCGTTGCTCTTTAATAAAAATTAAAGCATAAATAACAGTGAAGGCCAAAAAACCCGGTATTTCACGTAAACTTTGTAAAATACCAATTTCAATACCTGTAAAATTAGCTTTTTCAATGACAAAGTTATTGAGTAATACCATCCACACAGAAAATACTAGTGGCATGGTAAAAGCCATGGCCAAAAGTAGATATTCTGGTTGATTATATTTATTTAGTCGTTTCACTCATTATTCTCATTAGTTTTACGCTTTAATTTAGGGAGTGTATTCTACGCGAATAAGTGAGTTTAATACAGGTACAGACACGTTCATATTTCAGTTGCCTTAATTCAAACGCTTGTTTAAATAAATTTGCTATTGTGCATTATTCAAGGCACACTCTGTCGGCTATTATCAGATAGCTAACATTTTATCAAATCATCAAAACATCAACACCACATTAGGTGAAGGAGATAACGCATGATATATCAAGGCAAAAGCCTTTCAGCCCAATTACTAGAAGACGGTATCGTTGAACTTAAGTTCGATGCTCAAGGATCAGTAAATAAATTCGATACAGCAACCTTTATAGAATATAAAGCCGTTGTAGAAGCTATTAACAATTGCAGTGATGCTAAAGGGGTTATTGTTACCTCTGGAAAATCAACCTTTATTGTTGGCGCAGACATTACTGAATTTATTGAAGGATTCAAAAAACCAGAAGCAGAGCTGCTTGCTTGGTTTAAATCATCTAGCGATATTTTTGATTCATTTGAAGACATTAAATTACCAACAGTTGCTGCTATTAATGGCATTGCATTAGGCGGCGGCTGTGAAATGACTTTAGTATGTGACTACCGTGTTGCAAATACCAGTGCAAGCATTGGCTTACCTGAAGTTAAACTTGGCTTAATGCCTGGCTTTGGTGGCACTGTACGTTTACCTCGAATTATTGGCGCTGATAACGCTATTGAATGGATGAGTACAGGTAAAGCATATCGTGCAGATGCAGCGTTAACAGCGGGTTTGATTGACGCTGTAGTAGCTCCTGATAAGCTAAAAGGTTCAGCTATTAGCATGCTAAAATTAGCTATTGCTGGAAAACTTGACTGGCAAGCTAAACGCCAAATTAAATTAAGCCCATTAACGCTAAGCCCAACTGAAAAATTGATGACTTTCAATAGCTGTAAAGGCATGATCGCAGCGAAAGCAGGTAAGCATTATCCAGCACCAATGGCTGTAGTTAACTTAATTGAAGCAGGCGCAGATCTAGGTAGAAATGAGGCTATGGCTTTGGAAAATGCAGCCTTTGCTAAATTAGCGACAACGGATGCTGCAACAGCACAAATTGGTTTGTTTATGGCAGATCAAGTAGTTAAAGGTAAAGCGAAAAAAGCCACTAAACAAGCAACAAAAATTGTAAAAAAAGCAGCGGTACTTGGTGCTGGTATTATGGGTGGTGGTATTGCTTACCAATCAGCCTATAAAGGCACACCAATCATTATGAAAGATATTAATGACCAAGCACTTGATTTAGGATTAAACACTGCAGCTGCTATATTAACAAAACAAGTTAGCCGTGGCCGTATGAATGCGAAAAAAATGGCAGGGGTTTTAAATAATATTACACCATCACTCAGCTATGACAGCGTTAAAGATGTTGATATTGTTGTTGAAGCCGTTGTTGAAAATCCAAAAGTAAAAGGAATGGTTTTAGCGGAAGTAGAATCAGTCATTAGCGAAGATGCAATTTTAACATCTAATACATCAACCATCTCAATTGATCTATTAGCGCAAAGTGTAAAACGTCCTCAAAATTTCTGTGGTATGCATTTCTTTAATCCAGTGAATAAAATGCCGTTGGTTGAAGTTATTCGCGGTAAAGATACATCAGATGAAACTGTTGCTGCTGTTGTGGCTTACGCGGCTAAAATGGGTAAATCACCTATTGTTGTTAATGATTGTCCTGGTTTTTATGTTAATCGTGTATTGTTCCCTTATTTTGCAGGTTTTAGTCGATTATTAATTGAAGGTGCAGATTTTGTCGCTATTGATAAAGTGATGGAAAAACAATTTGGTTGGCCGATGGGGCCAGCATATTTACTTGATGTTGTTGGCGTAGATACGGCTGATCATTGTACTGGTGTTATGTCAGCTGGTTTTCCAACGCGCATGCAGAAATTAGAAAATGATCCTGTAAGCACATTATACGCTGAAAAACGTTTTGGTCAGAAAAACGGTAAAGGTTTTTATGATCACATAAAAGATAAACGTGGTCGTCCAATGAAAGTTCCTGCGCCTACAGCCTATGAATTGTTTGCTCCACATTGTGGTGATAAAAAAGATTTTAGCAGTGAAGAAATTATTGCACGTTTAATGATTCCAATGGTAAATGAAGTTGTTCGTTGTTTAGAAGAAGGTGTAGTTGATACCGCAGCTGAAGCGGATATGGGCTTAATATATGGTATCGGCTTCCCTCCATTTAGAGGTGGTGCAATTCGTTATTTAGAAACTCTTGGTTTAGATAACTTTATTGCAATGGCTGATAAATATGCTGATTTAGGTGAAATATATCAAGTAACTGATGGCTTGCGTGAAATGGCTAAATCAGGAAAATCTTATTTTTTTACTGATGTTAAAACAACACCTTCAACCAAATAAACCACTAGGAGAAATATTATGAAAGAAGTAGTAATTATTGATTGTATTCGAACTCCTATGGGGCGTTCAAAAGCAGGCGTTTTTCGCAACATTCGTGCAGAGAAGTTATCTGCACATTTAATGGAGCAAATATTAAAGCGTAATCCAGCATTAGATCCAAATGATATTGAAGATGTTATTTGGGGCTGTGTTAAGCAAACAAAAGAACAAGGGTTTAATATTGCTCGTAATGCTGCATTATTGGCAGGTTTGCCTAAATCTATTGGCGGTGTGACAGTTAACCGTTTATGTGGCTCGTCTATGCAAGCACTACACGATGCTTCTACTAGCATTATGGCTGGTCAAGGTGATGTGTTTCTAATTGGTGGTGTTGAGCATATGGGCCATGTACCTATGATGTACGATGTTGATTTTGCTCCAGCACTAAGTAAAAATATTTCTCGTGCAGCAGGTAATATGGGTTTAACGGCTGAATTGCTAGGTAAGCAGCATGGTATTACTCGTGAAATGCAAGATGCTTTTGGCGCTCGTTCTCATCAAAAAGCGCATGAAGCAACTTTAGCTGGCCGCTGGGATAATGAAATTGTTGCCACAGAAGGTCATGATGCAGATGGTGCGTTAATTTTAGTTGAGCATGATGAAGTTATTCGTCCGGAAACAACGGTTGAAGGTTTGTCAGCACTTCGTCCGGTATTTGATCCTGTAAATGGTACTGTAACAGCCGGTACATCTTCTGCATTATCTGATGGCGCTTCAGCTATGTTAGTGATGTCAGCAGACAAAGCAAAAGAGTTAGGTTTAACACCGCGTGTTAAAATTCGTGGTATGGCTATTGCTGGCTGCGATCCATCAACCATGGGTTATGGCCCTGTTCCAGCAACTAAAAAAGCATTGAAAAGAGCGGGTATGTCTATTGCTGATATTGAGCTTTTTGAATTTAATGAAGCTTTTGCTGCTCAAGCACTCTCTTGTGTTAGAGCATTAAAAGTGGAAGATCAGATGGATAAGATCAATTTAAACGGTGGTGCTATTGCACTTGGACATCCATTAGGCTGTTCAGGATCGCGTATCTCAGGGACATTAATAAACTTAATGGAAGGCCAAGATGCAAATATTGGATTAGCCACTATGTGTATAGGTTTAGGTCAAGGTATAGCAACGGTATTCGAAAGAGTTTAATTAATTTCATTCTCTTTACTAATGCATTGAAAGTACTCATTTGCGTTCGCAAACTCCGTGCTTTTGCCTTGTCTAAAGATTAATTAGTTTTGAGAATATAAATTAATGCTCCGTGATCTTTACTTTTCAAAACCCAGCAATTGCTGGGTTTTCTTTTTTTAGTGTGTGGAAGAAATAAAAAATTAGCATTTTTTGTAATATTAGACTATTCTAATAAAGTTAAATCTGAAGATGAGTTTTTATCAAAAATAAAATGTATCTATTCAGCTCATAAAAATTTATATTTTTTTGAGCCCACATTTGTCCTCTTTAATCGAAGGCCCTGTATATTAAAACAATGGTTGTCGATCAGACACTTCAGGAATGGCGTAATAGAGGTTAGGTGAATAATTACAATAAAATAATAAACTAATAGGAATATTTATGGCTAAAATAGTTGTGATGGGAGCAGGTACTGGCGGTATGCCAGGAGTGTATGAAATAAAAGAAATGGTTGGAAAAGATCATCAAGTAGTGATGATAAATGAAAACCCTGATTTTAGATTTGTACCTTCAAATCCATGGGTTGCAGTTGGCTGGCGTGAACCTGCCGCAGTTTCAATTCCTATTGAAAAATATTTATCTAAAAAGAAAATAGATTTTATATGTGCTCGTGTTACTGAAATTAAACCTGATGAAAACCTACTCATTACTCATGATGGGCAAACGATTGATTATGATTATTTAGTTATTGCCACAGGACCTAAGCTTGCGTTTGGTAATATAGAAGGTTCTGACCCAAGTGATGGTTTTACACAATCAATATGTACCTTGCCACATGCAACTAAAAGTTGTGAAAACTTTGAGCAGTTACTTGAAAATCCAGGCCCAGCAGTAGTTGGCGCTGTGCAAGGTGCTAGTTGTTTTGGCCCAGCTTATGAATATGTATTTATTCTTGATAAAGCACTTAGAGATGAGAAAAAGCGCGATAAAGTACCGTTAACATTTGTTACATCAGAACCTTATATTGGTCATTTAGGTTTAGGTGGTGTTGGTGATTCTAAATCAATGCTTGAATCTGAATTACGCAATAAAGATATTAAATGGATTTGTAATGCAAAAGTAGATCGTTTTGAAGATGGTAAAGTCTTTGTAAGTGAGCTTGATAGAAAAGGTAACGTTGATTTTGAGCATGAGTTAGACTTTAATCATACTATGTTTTTACCTGCATTTGCCGGTGTTGATGCTGTTGCTGCAGTTGAAGGGCTTTGTAACCCTAAAGGGTTTGTTATTACTGATGATTTTCAACGTTCTCCAAAGTTTAAAAATATATTCTCTGGCGGCGTTTGCGTAGCATTACCGCCAGTTGAAGCTACACCAGTGCCTATTGGTACACCTAAAACAGGTTATATGATTGAAACAATGATGACCGCTATAGCGCATAACATTCAATCGTGTATTGATGGTGAAGAGCCATCGGCAAAAGGTACATTTCATGCTATATGTTTAGCTGATATGGGTGATACTGGTGCTGCATTTGTTGCTATGCCTCAAATACCGCCAAGAAATGTTACTTGGTTTAAGAAAGGTAAGTGGGTACATTTAGCTAAAATCGCCTTTGAAAAATACTTTATGCGTAAGATTAAAACGGGTAATAGTGAGCCAATATTTGAGAAGTACATTCTTAAGTCATTGGGAATTGAGCGTTTAGATAAAGATTAATTGTAACTATTCACCTCTCCATGAGGGAGTCGTCATTCTGTAGGTTTCTTATACAGAATCTTGGGCATTAATCCTGAGATCCTCAATTAATAGACTATGAGGATGACAGCAGGTGAACAGTTACGATTAATTACTTCACTTGGCATTATTATTAACTTAGACAAAAAACTCAGCAATTGCTGAGTTTTTTATATCTATTTTAAATTGAAAAAGTAACCTAAGCAAAAACTTCCTGTAATTGCGGAACAATTTGCTTTTTGCGACTTAACACGCCATTTAACCAAACTTTA
>Ga0105357_10001578_pt1 | contig 12190 bp, 9 predicted proteins | sample GOMGulsemesocosm_4_FD_83660 | JGI IMG/M metagenome (GOLD analysis project Ga0105357, IMG submission 83660) | Methane-oxidizing microbial communities from mesocosms in the Gulf of Mexico - GOM15B Gulf of Mexico | ecosystem: Environmental > Aquatic > Marine > Cold seeps | place: USA: Gulf of...
ACGTAATGTATAAGAAATATTTAAACCTGAATCGCGCATGTTTAAACCTTGGTTCAAACCTTGAGCACCACAACCAACAATAACAATGTTCCAGTCTTTGATGAAGTTACAGCCATCACTAAATTCTTCACGTTTCATAAAACGACATTTGCCTAATTGGCCAAGTTTTTCGCGTAAACTTAAGGTATTAAAATAATTGCTCATGGTATTCCCTGTGATTTTTAATTGGTTTAGTCAGCTTTTCTGACCCTGTTTTTTACTATGGAATTATCATACGCTAGCAATAGCGTTGCAAAAAGTGATATATTTGCACTGGCATATTGCATATATTGCAACAGTATTTTTAACAGCACCTGCAACAAAGTAAAAGGTTGGTATTTATGGATCAAAAATCATTAGCCATGTTTGTGCATTTAAGTCACACATTACATTTTGGCAAAACGGCACAAGCGTTTCATATGAGCCCTTCAACCTTGAGTAGAGCTATTCAACGCATTGAACAAAAAGTCGGCATTGCGCTTTTATTACGCGACAGCCGCACGGCGACACTTACTGAGGCAGGTAAAAAATTTCAATATTACGCACAACAGCAAGCTGAGCAATGGCAAAAAATTAAGCAATCTTTAGATGAAACACAACAGTCTCTGACCGGAAAACTCAGTATTTACTGCTCAGTAACGGCAGCTTATAGTCACTTACCCCCTTTACTAGAACGCTTTCGTCAACAACACCCATTAGTAGAAATTATGCTCACCACAGGCGATGCTTCTGACGCCCTTGAACAAGTACAAAATAAATCTGTCGACTTTGCTATTGCTGCCAACCCTGAAAACTTACCCCGCAGTGTTTACTTTCAACACCTTGCTACCATTCCTTTAGCTGTTATAGCACCTACAATGAATTGCATTGTGCAACAGCAACTTAATGAGAAAATATTGGTTTGGTCAGAGATCCCATTCATCTTGCCTGAGCATGGTCCAGCACGAAAACGTTTTGAACTTTGGTTTCGGAAAAAACAACAAGGTAAAGCTAATATTTACGCAACCGTTTCTGGTCATGAAGCACTAGTGAGCATGGTTGCATTAGGTTGTGGCGTTGGCATAGTTCCGCAAGTGGTAGTAGAAAATAGCCCTGTAAAAGATCGTGTGCAATATTTAGCTAATGTAGGAGAGATAACACCCTTTGACTTAGGCATTTGCTGCTTGAATCAAAGTAAAAGCCAACCGCTTATCAATGCTTTTTTTAGTGCTATTGCTTAAGAGTTTCGAGTTTCGAACAAAAATGACAGCGAACGAGATACTTAGCAACTCGCTACTTTTCATGCTCACCTTCTTTATTGTTTCGAGTGTAAACTAATATAGTTAAACACTGACCGAGCTAGTTAAATGTTTCAATAATCGATCCATTGCCCGATATGAAAGCGCTTCGATAAGGTGTTCATGTAAAATATACTCACTATTTGCCATATCAGCCAAGGTACGCGCAATTTTTAAAATTTTATGATGAGCGCGCGTAGATAACCCTAACTTCTCTACAGCCAACTCCAAAAACTCATTATCATCAACGCTCAAATAACAATGTTTTTTCAAATCACTTGTACCTAAATGCGCATTTGCCTCACCTTGACGACTAATTTGACGTTGCCTACACGCTTGTACTCGCTGCTGTACAACGTCACTGGTTTCGTTTAATTGGGTATCTTTCGCCCAAGTACCCCGTGGTAAACGGGCGACTTCGATCTGAATATCAATTCTATCGAGGAAAGGGCCAGATAAACGATTCAGATACCGAAGTACTTGCTCTGGGGTACTACGGTTATCATTATAAAAACCCGTAGGGCTTGGGTTCATAGCCGCTATTAACTGAAATCGTGCAGGGAAACATTGCTTGTGCATAGCGCGAGAAATAGTAACCTCGCCAGATTCCATGGGTTCGCGCAACACATCAAGCACTTTACGCTCAAACTCAGGAAGTTCATCAAGAAATAAAACACCATGATGCGCAAGTGATATTTCCCCCGGCTTAGGCTGGCTGCCCCCACCAACTAATGCTGCTGATGACGCAGTATGGTGTGGTGCACGAAACGGTCGTGTTAGCCATGATTTTGAATTGATATTTTGATTACTAATTGATTGAATGGCGGCAACCTCTAACGCCTCAGATTCAGTCATTTCAGGTAGTATTCCCGCTAAACGGCTGGCTAACATAGTCTTTCCTGTTCCTGGGGGACCAATAAAAAGTAGATTATGATTACCACTAGCCGCAATTTCCAAGGCACGTTTAGCAAGCGGTTGGCCAATAACATCACTGATATCAAGGTGATCTTTACGCTCGAAATTTTCAATGGGTTTTTCGAGTACAAATGGCAATACTGTTTGCCGTGCAAAATGAGGGTAAAGCTGCGTTAAATGTTCAATGGCATGAATTTTAGCTTGCTTCACCCAACTCGCTTGTTCACTATTTTGTACTGGCAATATCAGCGTCCTATTACTTTCACAACAAGCCATTGCCATAGGGATTTCGCCAACAATAGCCCTCAACTCTCCCGACAATGCTAACTCACCAGCAAATTCATATTGTGCTAAATCAACTTGCGGCAGTTGCTGTGATGCGGCTAAAATACCAACAGCAATAGGTAAATCAAAGCGGCCACCTTCTTTGGGTAAATCTGCTGGCGCTAAATTAATCGTAATGCGCTTGGCGGGGAATTCATAACCGCAATTAATGATAGCGCTACGTACTCTATCTTTAGATTCTTTTACCGACGCTTCGGGCAAACCAACAATATGAAAAGCAGGCAAGCCATTCGCTAAATGTACTTCAACAGTTACCAAGGGAGATTCTAAACCGACACGGGCGCGGCTATAAACACAGGCAAGCGACATAATAATTCCATTTATTTGATTTCGTGTTTTAAGTGTAGCTAAGTATTGCTTTTTTTCCGAATGTAATTCTACTATCATCATTTTTTATTTTCAAAATAGAACTAAAAACCAAAAAAAGCTTGTTCATAACCTTGGAGCTATGGTATAAATTTAAAAAAGATGAAAGCACTTCTTAAAATACCTTAAAATACAATAGACACTATTATAAATAGTCAGCCCAAATAAACAGTGTATGAGACAAAATGCAAAACATTAGCCCAATTATTAACTTGATTATTAAAAAAGTTCTCGTCGTGGTGATTATAAAATCATCCCGAGGGTTTTCATTGAGCTAAAGAAAAGCAAAACTGAAATACTGACCCTCGCTTCGAAAGAACCGAGGGTTTTCTGTTTTTTTAGCTGCGCTTATTATTTAAAGAAACAAAAATAAACTGACATAACTTTTAGACAACAGACTTTGGAATTATCATGAACGATAGCAAGCCTTTAACAGGCGGCGGATTACTATTTAATGTACTAGAACAGCATGGTGTAGAACATATCTTTGGTTACCCTGGTGGAGCCATTATGCCTATTTACGATGCTCTCGTTGACAGCAATGTTCAACATTTTTTATGTCGTCATGAACAAGGAGCTTCATTTTCAGCTATCGGTTATGCTCGTGCTTCTGGAAAAGTCGGTGTTTGTATGGCTACCTCAGGACCAGGTGCAACAAATTTAATCACTGGCTTAGCGGATGCCCTTGCTGATTCAATCCCCTTGGTAGCTATTACGGGTCAAGTACCCACCGCTGCTATGGGTAGTGATGCTTTTCAAGAAACTGATATTTTTGGATTATCTTTAGCCTGTACCAAACATTCTTTTCAAGTAACTAATATTAATGATTTAGAAAAAGTATTACATCAAGCATTTGCTATTGCACTTGAAGGACGTCAAGGGCCTGTATTGGTAGATATTCCAAAAGACATTCAAATAGCTGAAGTGGAACAAACATTTACAAAAGTTGCGTCATTAAAAAATAAAGTAAAATTACCACTGGCTGATATCACTAAAGCACTTGATTTATTAACTAATGCCAAAAAACCTATTTTATATGTTGGTGGTGGTGTAGGTATGGCTAATGCCATTGATGAAGTAAGAAGCTTTGCCGAAAAAACCGGATTGCCATCTGTTTCTACCTTAAAAGGTTTAGGAGCACTAAATACTGATGACGCAAATTACCTTGGTATGCTTGGTATGCATGGTACTAAAGCCGCTAACTTAGCTGTACATGACTGTGATTTATTAATTGCTGTTGGCGCACGTTTTGATGACCGCGTAACGGGAAAGTTAGATCAATTTGCTCCCGGAGCTAAAGTAATCCATTTTGATATTGATACGGCTGAAATCAACAAACGTAGAATTGCTGACGCTCCTATTCTAGGTGATTTAAAAGAAAATCTGCCTTTATTGACTATGTCATTAAACATTCCAGATTGGCAATCACAAGTACAAAAAATGAAAGAAGATTGCGCTTGGCGATACGATCACCCTGGTGATGGTATTTTTGCCCCGGCAGTATTAAAAGAAGTTAGTGATTTAATGCCTGAAAATACCTGTGTTACCACCGATGTAGGCCAACATCAGATGTGGGCTGCGCAACACATGAATTTTGAAGACCCATGTAATTTTTTAACTAGTGGTAGTATGGGCACAATGGGCTTCGGTTTACCTGCGGCCATCGGCGCACAAATCAGTCGCCCGCACGATACCGTTATTGTGGTTTCAGGTGATGGTTCTATCATGATGAATGTGCAAGAATTAGCCACGATTAAACGCTATCAAATTCCCGTTAAAATAATCCTAATAGATAACGCTAAACTGGGTATGGTTCGCCAATGGCAAGACCTATTTTTCGAGGGGCGACTAAGCGAAACTGACTTATCTGATAACCCTGACTTTGTTATGTTAGCAACCGCTTTTGATATAAAGGCTAAGCAAATCACACAAAAAAGTGAAGTAACAGCAGCGATCAAGGAAATGTTAGATCATGATGGCGCTTATTTATTACAAGTTAAAATAGATGCAAAAGACAACGTTTGGCCATTAGTGCCACCTAATAGTGCTAACAATGAAATGATGGAGAGCGCGTAGCATGAATCCTATAACTATGAATAAGTATAAATTAATCATCATGACTGATGATAAACAAGTAGTACTTGAACGAATTTTACAAGTTACTCGTTACCGTGGATTTCTAATTAATGGCATGACTGCACAAGTCAACACAGGAAATAATGTTGCTACAATTGAACTTATGGTTAGTAGTGATCGCCCTATTTCACTTTTAATTGACCAAATCAATAAATTGGTCGACATAAAGAGTGTTGCAGTAGACAATACCGCGTCACAACTTTGTAGCGCATAAAAAAAACGTACTGAGAACTTAAAAAATCATATTGTACCTAGGCTGGCAACATCGCAAAAAATCATTATTCCAGCCAATACTAGTAACAAATTTAGGAAAAGAAAATGGCAAAAGTAAATGCAGACTTAATTTGGTATAACGGAAAACTCATGCCGTGGAAAGATGCTACCGTTCATGTAATGAGCCATGCTTTACATTACGGCTCCTCTGTTTTTGAAGGTATACGTGCATACAAAACGCATAAAGGCACTTGTATTTTTCGTTTAGAAGAGCATATTGAACGTTTATTTAACTCAGCAAAAATTTACCGTATGAATATTCCTTATACACAAGAAGAAATTGTTCAAGCGTGTAAAGATGCCGTAAATGCAAACAACTTAAAGTCAGCTTACTTACGCCCTTTATTTTTCTTAGGTGATATAGGTATGGGTCTACGCCCTCCTACAGATGCTGTAGCTGAGGCTATGATTGCTGCTTTTAATTGGGAAGCATACTTAGGTGCTGAAGCTATTGAAGGCGGTGTTGATGTAGGCGTTTCTAGTTGGAATCGTTTAGCACCTAATACTATGCCTACAGCCGCAAAAGCGGGCGGTAACTACTTATCATCACAATTAATATCTACTGAAGCTGCTCGCCATGGTTATACTGAAGGTATCGCGTTAGATGTGAATAACATGGTAAGTGAAGGCGCCGGACAAAACCTATTTTTAGTCCGTAAAGGTGTTCTTTATACACCACCAAGTTCTGCCTCTATCTTAACTGGTTTAACACGCGATGTAGTAATGACCTTAGCACAAGACTTAGGTTATGAAGTTCGCGAAGAAGCAATTGCTCGCGATGCTTTATACATTGCTGATGAATTCTTTATGACAGGAACGGCTACTGAAATTGTACCCGTAAAAACCGTTGATGGCTTACCTGTAGGTACTGGTTCACGTGGCCCTATTACGAAGGCCTTACAAGATGCTTTTTTTGGTATTTTTGACGGTACTACTGAAGATAAATGGGGCTGGTTAGAGCCGGTAGCTTAAGATCTAGTTCACCTTACGATTACTGCACATTTAATTTCTCTAGAATAAAAAAATTAAATGTGCAGATTTAAAATTAAATCAAGTTTCATTTTTAAAACTATTTAACCGCGCTTAGCTAACGGCTAACGCGTAATTCACTAAAAATACTTTTAAAAATAAAACCTATTTAGCTTCAAACAGTTTTAATAAATTTCAACTACCGTTAACTTGGATACCAAAACCATGCCTAAACTAAGATCTGCAACTTCTACACAAGGCCGTAATATGGCCGGTGCTCGTGCCCTTTGGCGCGCAACAGGCATGACAGATGGAGATTTTGGAAAACCTATTATCGCAGTTGTTAACTCTTTTACTCAATTTGTACCTGGTCATGTACATTTAAAAGACATGGGACAATTAGTCGCCGGTGCTATTGAAGAAGCGGGCGGTGTTGCTAAAGAATTTAATACTATTGCTGTTGATGATGGCATTGCCATGGGCCATGCAGGTATGCTTTACAGTCTACCATCACGTGATTTAATCGCTGATTCGGTTGAATACATGGTTAACGCCCATTGCGCTGATGCTATGGTGTGTATTTCTAACTGTGACAAAATCACCCCTGGTATGTTGATGGCGGCAATGCGCTTAAATATTCCGGTAATATTTGTTTCAGGTGGTCCGATGGAAGCAGGTAAAACTAAACTTTCAGATCAAATTATCAAACTCGATTTAGTTGATGCTATGATTCAAGGTGCTGATCCAAAAGTATCTGACGAGCAATCTGATCAAGTAGAGCGTTCTGCCTGTCCAACGTGTGGATCATGTTCTGGTATGTTCACTGCTAACTCAATGAACTGTTTAGCCGAAGCATTAGGGCTAGCCTTACCGGGTAACGGTTCAATGTTGGCAACTCATGCTGATAGGAAGAAGTTATTTTTAGATGCGGGCAAACAAATTGTTGAATTAACCAAACGTTATTACCAAGATAACGATGAATCAGCACTACCACGTAATATTGCCAATAAAGATTCATTTGCAAATGCGATGTGTCTAGATATTGCTATGGGCGGTTCAACCAACACCATTTTGCATTTACTCGCTACCGCACAAGAAGCCGAAATAGATTACACCATGGCAGACATGGATAAATTATCACGCATAGTACCGCAGTTATGTAAAGTAGCGCCCTCAACGCCAGAGTATCACATGGAAGATGTACATCGCGCCGGTGGTGTAATCGCAATTTTGGGTGAACTAGCACGTGCTAACTTACTCAAAACCGATGTACCTAATGTATTAGGTACTACTTTAGCTGATGTAATCGCCAAATATGACATTACCCTTACCGATAATGAAGAGGTTAAAAAATTCTATCGTGCTGGCCCTGCTGGCATTCGTACCACTAAAGCGTTTAGCCAAGATTGTCGTTGGGATACTTTAGATGATAACAGAGAAAATGGCTGTATTCGTAACCTTGAAAATGCTTTTTCGTCAGAAGGTGGCTTAGCGGTACTTTCAGGCAACATTGCTGTAGACGGTTGTGTTGTTAAGACAGCTGGCGTAAGTGACGACAACTTAGTATTTACTGGTCCTGCACACATTTTTGAAAGCCAAGATGATGCAGTAGCCGGTGTTTTAGACGGAAAGGTGGTTGCTGGCGAAGTGGTTGTTATTCGTTACGAAGGTCCTAAAGGTGGACCAGGCATGCAAGAAATGCTTTATCCAACCACTTATTTAAAATCGATGGGATTAGGCAAAGCTTGTGCTTTATTAACGGATGGTCGTTTTTCAGGCGGCACTTCTGGCTTATCCATTGGCCATGTTTCACCAGAAGCAGCAGGTGGCGGTACAATCGCCTTAGTTGAACAAGGCGATATTATTCATATTGATATTCCTACCCGTGAGATTACCTTACAAGTATCTGAAGCTGAACTTGATACGCGTCGTGCTGCGATGGAAGCAAAAGGCAAACAAGCTTGGAAGCCAAAAAATCGCGTACGCCCAATCAGTTATGCATTAAAAAACTACGCAATGCTAGCCACCAGTGCAGACAAAGGCGCCGTGCGTAACCGTGCTCTTTTAGATGGCTTAGTTGATAAATAACGATTAATTTAAACTAAACATTAATGATGAGAGCGTCCAGCGATTGTGTTGTGGCGCTTTTTTATTGAATAAAACTTATATACCCCTGCCACGTCAAGATGCAGGATTCAGCGAGAATCTTGACGTGGCAGGGGTATAGTAACGAAGCATAAATCAGATGACCAAAAAACAAAGCCAACAGTTATTAGCACAACAAGCTGAACAACTTGATTATTTAAGGCGCATATTGCTTGCGCCTGTTTATGATGTTGCCGTAGAAACTGAACTTACGCATTTAACTAAATTATCAGCGCGCTTAAATAATCAAATTTATTTAAAACGTGAAGATCAACAACCTGTACATTCTTTCAAACTGCGTGGTGCTTACAACAAGTTATCAGGCTTAAGTGAAGCGGAATGTATTCATGGTGTTATTGCCGCTTCGGCAGGTAATCATGCACAAGGTTTAGCATTAGCTGCAAATAAATTAGGCATTAAAGCAACCATTGTTATGCCTAAAACCACACCTGATATTAAAGTGGATAATGTTAGACGCTTTGGCGGTGAAGTACGTTTAGTCGGCAACAGTTTTAATGAAGCCCAAGCAGCCTCAATTGACTACGCTAAAGCGGAAAGTAAAACAATCATTCACCCTTTTGATGATACCGATGTTATTGCTGGACAGGGCACCGTTGCTAAAGAGTTATTACAACAATTACCTAACGCTGATATTGTTTTCATTCCCGTTGGCGGTGGTGGTTTATTAGCAGGCATGGCTGTTTATTTAAAACAACTTAGCCCAGAAACTAAAATAATCGGTGTTGAAGCTGAAGATTCAGCTTGTTTGAAAGCCGCCTTATCTGCAGGAAAACCTGTAGACCTTGAGCAAGTAGGTTTATTTGCTGATGGTGTTGCGGTAAAGCGCATTGGTGAGGTTACCTTTGGCCTTATTAAACGTTACTGTGATGATGTTATCACCGTAACGACCGATGAGATATGTACCTCGATTAAAGATATATTTGAACAAACACGTGTTATTGCTGAGCCAGCAGGTGCTTTATCATTGGCGGGCTTGCAAAAATACAGCAATCAAAGCAAGTTACAGAATAAGTCTTTAGTTGCCATATTATCCGGTGCTAATATGAATTTTCATAGTTTGCGTTATGTCTCAGAGCGCTGTGAATTAGGTGAGAAGAAAGAGGCGATATTAGCGGTTACTATTCCTGAAGAAAAAGGCAGTTTCAAACGTTTTTGTCAAACTTTAGACAATAGAGTGATTACTGAGTTTAACTATCGTTATACTGACGAATCCAGCGCAAATGTTTTTGTGGGTATTCGTTTGGGTGGTGGTATAGAGGAACGTCAACAGGTACTTAATGAATTGGCAAATGCTAACTATCAAGCAACTGACTTTACCGATAATGAACTAGCAAAATTACATGTTCGCTATATGATAGGTGGTAAAAGCAATGCTACTGCTGAAAATGAACGGTTATTCAGTTTTGAATTTCCAGAACATCCAGGCGCATTAGAAAAGTTTCTGGATGCGATGGGTGAACTGTTCAATATTACTTTATTCCATTACCGAAATCATGGTGCAGCATTTGGGCAAGTACTCGCAGGATTTGATGTATGCAAAGAGAAAGAAAATGAATTTTTTCAACATTTAAATGCTTTAGGTTATCAATTTCAAGAAGTAACAGATAATCAAGCTTATCAAACATTTCTTAACTAATTAGTTCCTATATTATTACGCTGAATATTACTTAGGATGAGCATGATTTGCTCTGAAGTCCTCGCAGGGCGAGCTTAAAAAACTTTTGTAGGAATGACTTTATAGGCACAACGCCTTGCGCCTTCAACAATATGCTCTTTTCGGCTAATAACAGCAACATCACTAAGTAAATTTTGGAATAACTGTAATTCACTGCGACAAAAGTTTGTGCATTTTGTAGCCGCAACATAGATAGGGCAATGATTTTCTAACAACCAGAAGAAATCGCCTTCTTGCTCAACTGTAGCCATATAGCCTTCATCACACCGTATTTTTGCCAATGTTTGCAACTTTTCTTGTACGCCATATCTATCAGCTAAAGCCACACGATAACTACGCATCGAAGACTCTTCTCTATTACTAATGATTTTATCTAAGCCTTCATCACCGAATACGGCGATAACCGAATCAATTAATTGTACCGTTAACTCATCATGACTATCAGCAAAATAACTATTAGTTTTCGACGTTAATGACCAATAGCGGGTTGGCCTACCGCGGGGCGCTTTTTTATCATGAAAAACCACTTCACCAGACGCCTCTAACGCCAGCATATGTTGGCGCACCCCCATCGTAGTTACATTAAGTTCTTGCGCTAACACTTTAGCGGTAAACGCCCCTTGTGTTTTAAGTAATTCAATAATTCTATGATGGGTTTTCATAATGGTTCCAATACACTGAGTGTCACTATTATCACCCAAAAACACACTATGTAAAGAGTTTAGTTTATATAGTAATTAGTAAGAAATAATATTTATATAAGTTGATGAAGGACAGCAATTACCATTCTTTATATAACTACAGCGAGTAATTACATGACCTGCAAACAAATTTATCAATTAAGCCCTATAATAATGAAGAACGATATGCTGATGGTATGTGGAGTTAACAATCAATACAGGTAGTAAAACAGGAGAGCAGTATGATTACTTTAGAGCATATAAACTTAGTCGTGAATGATATTGAAGCAGCAATAAAATTTTACCAAGCAGCCTTTCCACATTGGGCTGTTCGTGGTGGCGGCATTAGCGAATGGCACGGTAAACCTCGTAATTGGGTACACTTTGGCGATGATTATCAATACCTTACTTTTAATGATGATGGTGTAGGGGAAAACCGTGACTTGACCGGTCATCAAATTGGCCTTGCACATTTTGCCTTTGTAACAACCGATTTAACAGGCGTAATTGAACGTTTAAAACAAGCTGACTTTACGGTTGGTAAAGAAGGTGTTAAAGATGAATACCGCACTAATGTTTACTTTATAGACCCAAGTGGCTATGAAGTTGAATTTGTGCAATATCATAGTGACTTGCCTGAGCTCAGAAATAGGTATGAGTAATTAAAATTGCCTTTATTTTATAAATCTCTTAAGTCATTAGCAGCTTATTGCGAAAATCACAAGTTAAATGACCTCCGACAGAGCCGGAGGTCATTTAACTTTTCTCGATGGAGGGATAATTACCAATATCACATTGATGATTTAAGTACTGTTGTTGTACCTGACCACCCACTAAAAGAATCAAAATTAAAATATTTGGACTGGGTTAATACTTTATTCCACGAATATCCCAGCTATCAACCTAAGCTTAATAAACATGTTATTTTTGGTGTCAAACATGGAAAATAAGCAATACAGGTATTTGGCGTGACTTTGGTGAAACTCGGCTAACGTTTCTAGAATATTTATTAATTAGTGTCGTAAGCTCTGACTTTCCTTAGCTTCTATTAAATAGAGAGGAGCAAAGTCGAAGTTAATATTATCAAGTTACTTAAATTCAAAAATAGAAATTCAAAAAATTCTTTAATAAAAAAATAATACACTAGAATATGGAATATCAAAGGAATAAGTGCTACTGAATTCCTACTCTATATTCGCGATCTGAATGCGCATTAAGGGACGAACTTTTCATTTTTTCAATTAGTTACGTACTAGTCATTTCACTAAAGTCACCACTTCGGTCACCATTGCCGTATTTTAGCGTCAATTTACGCAAATTTCGTACAACTTACATTAGCTACTATAGTG
>Ga0105357_10001580_pt1 | contig 12180 bp, 11 predicted proteins | sample GOMGulsemesocosm_4_FD_83660 | JGI IMG/M metagenome (GOLD analysis project Ga0105357, IMG submission 83660) | Methane-oxidizing microbial communities from mesocosms in the Gulf of Mexico - GOM15B Gulf of Mexico | ecosystem: Environmental > Aquatic > Marine > Cold seeps | place: USA: Gulf of...
CCGATGGTTGAGAGTTCGAGTCTCTCCACCCCTGCCATTTTCTTTTATCTCTTCTAGTTATTTTGTTTTCAAGCGCTGTTCAATTCTCCCAAACACTGTTCAATAACCGCCAAGTCTGTCATTATTACGCCATGAGCATTAACCAAAAACAATATCAGCAGTTAACTGAAATGGGCATTAGTTTGTGGCAACACAGGTCCAGAGCCTTTAAAGATTATTCAACTGCTCAAAATAACTCAGAAGCAGACATCAGTTATCTAAAACAAGATACAAAAAGCTTAGATATACTAACTAAACAAACCTTTTTTACTGATTTATTACTCACGTTTGAACTTTCTATTGGTGAAGTTACCGCTCAAAAAGATCACCTTGATTTAGGTTTATTTAATTGGTTTTTCTACGCTGATCAAAACAAAGTATCAACAATTCAATCTACTAATAATAAATTAATGAGTCCAAGTGTTGAACTAATGAGTAAATCTCCAGCCTTAAAAAAACAATTATGGCAAACTATAATGACTAACCTATTATAATCAGCAACAATGATGTAAAAATATGAATAACTCTTTAATATTTACGCCTATTATCCCTACCGATATCAACCCATTAATGCGCATAGAAGACGAATGCCATTCTCATCCTTGGAGTGAAAAAACCTTTCGCAGTTGTATTAGTGGTCGCTACTTCGGAGAAAAACTTAGCGACACGTTAAACAAACCACCTAATATAATAGGCTTTTATATTGGTGAGCACGTTATTGACGAAGCAACGCTAATGGATATTTGTGTCAACCCAAGTAACCAAGGTAAAGGATTGGGTAAAAAACTCTTGACACAGTTTATTAATCAAGCAAAAGCACAAGGCGCAGTTAAATTATGGTTAGAAGTACGCGCTAAAAATATTGCAGCACAAATGTTATATATGAATGCAGGTTTTATAGAAACAGGCCGACGTACTGGCTATTACCCTAGTGCCAAAGGTTTTGGTTATGAAGATGCAATCGTTATGTGTTGCCATATTTAAACGTATTATTTATTCAACATAAACAAGTAATTTCAAATGACTTTTCTGCTTATTTTCGCTATAAAAAATTTGAAACTTTAGGCGCACTTTATATTTAAAACACGTAATCACTTCTGTTTTATTTCATAAAAGTTGTTTTCTTGTAATATCAACAAGGTTTTTATTCGTCGCAATGAAAGCACCGCCTGTGCCGAAGAGGCTTTTAACATTGGCGGTGCTTTTGATGGTTATTGAGGTAAGTATTTAATACGTTATCAGACTTTAATATTAATATTGTGCCCTGCATTACCTACTGAATTACTTGAACGGCTTGAAGGGGCCGCACTTTCAATTAATTGGAGAGCCATTTTTCCCTCTTCTTCAGCTAATTCTTTAGCCTTAACTGCGACTTCTAAATGTGTACCGTTACCGCTATTAGCCGGAGCAAAGGTGGGTGAGTTATTGATGTTAATTGTCATAGGGTGTCCTCAAAGTAAATATAATCGTAATACATTAATCATTGTATCGACTGATATGGGCATAACCTTAACATCTTTGTAACTTATACCCATACCACTTCAAACTCGCATCTTGAAGTGCGACATGGTTTAATGGATTCGACTACCTAGTTAAGAGATAATAATCTTAACTAGAGAATAAAATAACAAAACGTAAAAAACACACCAAAGAGTTTAAGCTTCAACTCAGTGAGCATGGTTTCATCGTTAAAATTGAAGTTAACATGGCTTGAGGCCTGTTAGGTGACATAGCTAAATATCAGCTTTGCGAAGCCGCACAAGAGCAGTTAGATGCGCTATTAAACATTTTGGCTTAATTAATTTATATCGCGTGGTAATTTTGTTAAAATCACGCTTTTAATTTTCATTGCTTTGATGGGAGGTTTTGCTGGCTGTATGCCTTGGCAGAGACTTAGAAATCGGGGCTTAGCGTTAACTTTATTTTTTGTACAAATTATTGTACAAAACAGGATTTAGAACAGATGGCAAACGCCGAATTTCTCAATGAAATCAACAAGCGAAGAACGTTCGCTATTATCTCTCACCCCGATGCGGGTAAAACCACAATTACCGAAAAAGTATTATTGTTTGGTCAAGCTTTACAAAGAGCAGGTACAGTAAAAGGTAAAAAATCAGGCCAACATGCGAAGTCTGACTGGATGGAAATGGAAAAAGAGCGTGGTATATCAATCACCACCTCAGTTATGCAGTTTCCCTACAATAATTGCTTAGTAAACTTATTAGATACTCCTGGCCATGAAGACTTTTCTGAAGACACTTATCGCACACTCACCGCAGTAGATTCTTGTTTAATGGTTATCGACGTTGCTAAAGGCGTTGAAGCACGTACGGTTAAACTAATGGAAGTTACCCGGTTGCGTGACACTCCAATCATCACCTTTATGAATAAAATGGATCGTGATGTTAGAGACCCCATTGAAGTGATGGATGAAGTTGAAACAGTATTGAATATCAAATGTGCTCCAATCACTTGGCCTATAGGAATGGGTAAAGAATTTAAAGGTGTTTATAACCTGCTTACTGATGAGATATTTTTATATCAATCAGGTTTAGGACACATGATTCAAGAAAAGCGGGTGATCAAAGGTATTGATAATCCAAGCCTCGATGATGCCATTGGCCCGTTCGCAGAAGATTTTCGAGAAGAAATGGAATTAGTACTTGGTGCTTCACATGAATTTAATTTAAAAAAATTTTTAAATGGTGAATTAACTCCGGTATTTTTTGGTACTGCGCTGGGTAATTTTGGTGTTGATCATATGCTTAATGGGTTAACTAAGTGGGCACCTAAACCTTTACCTCGTATTACTGATACTAGAGAAGTGAGCGCTGAAGAAGAAAAGTTTTCAGGCTTTGTTTTTAAAATTCAAGCCAACATGGATCCTAAACATCGTGACCGTATCGCTTTTATGCGCATTTGCTCTGGCAAGTATGAAAAAGGCATGAAAATGAAACAAGTGCGCTTAGCTAAAGAGGTTAAAATTGCCGATGCGGTAACCTTTATGGCTGGTGATAGGGCTCAAGTTGAAGAAGCCTATGCTGGTGATATTATTGGTTTACATAATCATGGCAGCATTCAGATTGGCGACACATTTACCGCAGGCGAAATAATGAAGTTTAGAGGTATTCCAAACTTTGCCCCTGAAATGTTTCGTCGCATCCGCTTACGTGATCCACTAAAAGCGAAGCAATTGCAAAAAGGTTTAATTCAGCTTTCTGAAGAAGGTGCAGTACAAGTATTTAGACCTTTTATCAATAATGACATGATTGTTGGCGCAGTCGGTGTATTGCAATTTGAAGTAGTAGTACAACGATTAAAAACAGAATACAAGGTTGATGCCATTTATGAACCTATCAATGTAGCAACGGCTCGTTGGTGCAGTTGTGATGACGAACGAACTTTAGATAAATTTAGAAAAAAGGCCGGTGATTACTTGGCATTAGATGGTGGTAATAACTTAACTTATATTGCCCCAACAATGGTAAATTTATCGTTAGCACAAGAGCGTAATCCGGATATTACGTTCCACTCAACACGAGAACACTAGTTTTTGCTTCTTAGATAGAATTTTATCGGCATTATCATCACAGTTTTATTTCGTCACTCATTCCTATAAAGGTTTGGTGTACTAAGCTCCTAATAAAACTGTTCGACGGCTTTGCTAAAATCCAATCTAGTTTACAAAACAATAATCCTAATTTTGGAAAACATAAGTAAAAGATATATTAAACATTATGAATATTAAACAAATAATAAGTAAAAGAGTTAGTTCTGCAATGATTGCAGTCGGTTTACCCGAAGGTACAAACCCTGCAGTAAGTCTCTCTACAAGATCTGGTTTTGGTGACTATCAAGCCAATGGTGTGATGGGTGCTGCTAAAAAACTCAAAACTAACCCGCGTGAATTAGCAACTAAAGTGGTTGAACATCTAGATTTAGAGGGTATTGCTGAAAAAATAGAACTAGCAGGCCCTGGTTTTATTAATATTCATTTATGTCAAAAGTGGTTAGCCGCTCAGTTAAATGCCATTACCAATGATCAATATATTGGTGTCACTCAGCGTGGTACTAAGCAAACAAACTCTTTACAAGATAAACCTCAAACCGTTGTGGTTGATTATTCAGCCCCTAACCTTGCCAAAGAAATGCATGTTGGTCATTTACGCTCAACCATTATTGGTGATGCCATAGTACGAGCCTTAGAGTTTCGTGGTGATAAGGTTATTCGCCAAAACCACATGGGTGACTGGGGTACACAGTTTGGCATGTTAATCGCCCATTTAAGCGACAAATTAGCAAGCGATGAAGTTGCTGAAACTGCGCTTGGCGATCTAGAAAATTTTTACCGTGAAGCAAAAGTTCGCTTTGATAATGAAGATGGCTTTGCTGATCGCGCTCGTGCTGATGTGGTAAAATTGCAAAGTGGTGATGCTGCCTGCGCCAAATTGTGGCAACAGTTTATTGATATCTCGATTGCGCATAGTGAAGAGATTTATAACAAATTAAATGTGTCGTTAAAACGCAGCGACATCATGGGTGAAAGCGCTTATAACGAAGACCTGTCTATCGTTGTAGATGAGTTAATGGCAAAAGAAATCGCTGTTGAAGATCAAGGTGCTAAAGTTGTTTTTATTGATGAAATGGCAAATAAAGACGGTGAACCTTCTGTTTTTATTGTTCAAAAATCTGACGGTGGTTTTTTATATGCCACTACTGACCTAGCGGCTTGTCGTTATCGCAGTAGTAAATTAGCAGCCGATCGCATCATTATTTTCACCGATGCCCGTCAATCACTTCATTTTAAACAAGTTGAAGTGGTGGCCCGTAATGCTGGCTTATTGCCTGAACACGTTAATTATGATCACTGTCCATTTGGTATGATGATGGGCGAAGATGGCAAACCATTTAAAACCCGCACTGGCGGCACGATCAAATTAGCAGAACTATTAGACGAAGCGGTAAGCCGCGCAAGTGAATTAATTAAAGAAAAAAATCCGGATATTGATACTACAGAGTTGGCTGTCATTTCCACCAAAGTAGGTATAGGTGCTGTTAAATTTGCCGATTTATCGAAAAATCGTACGAGTGATTATATTTTTAACTGGAAAACCATGCTGAGTTTTGAAGGTGCTACGGCGCCATACTTACAGTACGCTTACTCACGTATTCAAAGTATCTTTTCTAAGGCTGGGAGTGTTAAAGCAGGTTATACTAAAACTCAAGCAACTATCGCTATTATTGAATCACAAGAAAAAGCCCTAGCATTAAAGTTATTACAACTTGAAGATGTAATAGATGCAGTAATCAGTGAATGTACACCAAACCTGTTATGTAATTATTTATATGAATTGGCCAGTCTGTATATGAGTTTTTATGAAGCCTGCCCTATTCTTAAAGAAGGTATAAACGATGAAGTTAAAGCATCACGTTTAGCCTTGTGTCAAATAGTAGCACAAACATTAAAACAAGGTCTTGATATTTTAGGCATCGAAGTAATGGATAGAATGTAACATTTATTCTATGAAATTTATTTCGATTTATTTAGTTTTTATCATGTTGATTTTAATTTAGCATTTTATGTGAAGACAGGGGGCAATGATGCAATTTACCGATAGTCATTGTCACCTTGATTTCACTGAGTTTCAGCACGAACGTCCTCAACTGCTGACTCAATGCCAACAACGTAATATTAACCGTATTATAATACCTTCAGTATACCCCGAACATTGGCAACGCGTATTATCATTATCCGCTAAAGCGAGCAACAGCACAGTTAACATCTCATGTTGTTTAGGCATACACCCGTGGTTTATAATTATTCAAGATAACTTACCCAGTAACAAGTCCGCTAACATAAACTCAGCTAAAAATATTGACCTTACGTTTAATGAACAAAAACTCAAACAAGCAGTAATAAAACATCGTAACGAAATTGTTGCCATTGGCGAGTGTGGTATTGATCTATTTAAAGCAAAAAAACACACTGAAAATGAGCAAGCACTCACTAATAATTTGAATTTGCAACAAGCGTTCTTTGAAATGCAATTACACATAGCCAAACAAAACAATTTACCCGTAATTATCCATCATTGCCAATCACATCATTTAATTTTACCACTATTAAAAAAATCGAAATTAAATCGATCTGGAGTCATCCATGCTTTCTCAGGGAGTTACCAACAAGCTAAAGCTTATGTAGAGTTAGGTTTTAAGCTAGGTATTGGTGGTATTATTACCTATGCTAGATCCAAAAAAACTATTAATGCAGTTAAACGCTTACCATTGTCTAGCTTACTATTAGAAACTGATGCCCCTGCTATGCCCCCCTTTGGTCAACAAGGTTTAATCAATACACCATTAAATTTACTTGCTGTATTTAATGCCTTGAGCATTCTAAGAGACGAGCCTGAAGCCATTATTGCTAAGCAAATAGAAATCAATGTTGAGCAATTATTTTTTGACGGTTAGCTTACTATCAGCTAACTTACTGTCAGATAACTTGGTATCGGGCACTCTAAAACCTTGGCGGCTAAAACGGTTTAACCCTCGCGTTAATAAAAATCCCACTACACCAGCAATAATCAACAAAAATCGATATAGGGTTTGCGTATTTTCGTTGTTTTTAGCTAGAGTAGCGGTCAAATGTGACTTTACAATAGTCAGTCGTAAATACCCTATTAATTTATCTGTGCGAATTTCACTAACAAAAGGGCTATATTTACTGCTTTTATTAAGTGTTTGCAAACTTTCATCAATACCATAAAGTATTTTTATAGAGGCGCTAGCTTCACCACCGGAGTCAGATTTTAATAACAATAAACCTGTTTCATCATACAAATGTACTTGTTTGATAAAGTCAGCTTCTCCTAAATAATTTAAATAGGATTGTAACTGCGCATTATGGGAATTTTTACCCTGTGATGTTTTTTTTTCAACAAGCAATTTTTCTGCAAGTATTATAGAAACACCTGCGATGGCTTGTTGCAAAAATTTTTCAGAGGTCTGCTTAAAATGCAGAGATAACGCCTGTTCACTTTTTTCTGCAGTTGACACCCACAGCGTCAGCAAAAGCACAATAAGTAAAATAGCACTAAGTAATTGAAGAATTTTATTATAAATTGGCGATAATTTAGGGTATAAAGGCTGTTCTAATTGTTTCATAATAAACTTGCTGTGCCTTCTTTAGCAAAACTGCATAAGCATATTTACACCTATAATAGAGAGTTAACGTGTCTTTTTCTACTAATGTGCCTTTTTCTACCAAAATATTATCCCTATCACTTGATTCTTACTTCAATCAACATCAAATACCTGATTGTTTACCAATTCATTTTGTTTTAAATGATGACGCTTTATCACTAAATGATGGCGATTTAACTCTAAGTGAAAGCAAAATCCTAGGCATTCACAACCTAGAGCTTGTTGTTTTTGCTGATTTACCTATGGCAAGTTTATTAGCCTTACAAAGCGCCACTCACATCAAAATTAACGCCTTAACGACCATAAACACACGCAACCAGCAAACCAGTTTTCGTTTTAGTGTCACCTGTAGTGATTTTATTAAAGCACGTAAATCTATCGCTGAATTTGCCTTAACACAGGGAATTGAAGCGACATTAATTAAAGATGCTCCAAAACTAAACGAGCCTGGTTTATTGGTAATGGATATGGACTCAACTACCATAGAAATTGAGTGCATAGATGAAATAGCCAAATTGGCTGGCGTAGGTGAGCAAGTAGCAGCCGTTACAGAACTAGCCATGCTAGGCGAATTAGACTTCGCCCAAAGCCTACACCAACGTGTTGCAACGCTAGCAAATGCGCCAGAACAAATACTTGCCGATGTGGCCAAAAACATTCCATTAATGGCTGGATTAGAAAACTTAATTAATGAGTTGAAGAAACATAACTGGCGTATTGCGGTAGCATCGGGTGGCTTTACGTATTTCGCTGATCATTTAAAAGAGTTATTGGCACTGGATGCCACTTTTGCCAATGTATTAGATATTGTCGATGGTAAATTAACCGGTAAAGTTTTAGGCTCAGTGGTTGATGCCCAAGTTAAAGCGGATTCATTAACATTGCTAGCAGAACAATATAAAATCCCGACAAACCAAACTGTTGCGATGGGTGATGGTGCCAACGATCTTATTATGATGGCAGCAGCAGGGTTCGGCGTTGCTTTTCATGCCAAGCCAATTGTCTTAGCTCAAGCGGATAGCAGTATCAATAAACAAGGTTTAGATTGTCTACTACACTGGTTAGCATAAATGGCTTAGATAAATAGTTTTAGCCTCTTGAAGCTTAGCTCTTATGGCTTGCTTCTTGAGGTTTGGCATAATTAAGAGTTTAGTCTTAGCCTTAAGAGGCTCACGCGCTTGATAAGTGATAACTAAACAACACTTCCTTGGTGATATCAAAATACTGAATAATACCAGCAACACTCCAAATGTCTTGTTCAAGTTTCTTACCACGATGAATAGCGTATGAACTGATATAACTCAGCTCTGCATTTAAATATTCCATATACGGTTCATTGGTTCGAGAAATCATTAACTTCAAACAATAAAACTGTCCACGCTGTAGTGACTTTTTGATAAAAAGTTGTTTTGACTCGGGCGTACTTAACTCACTATCAAGACTGACCTGTACTGATTGTTCTACTTTATGTTCACTTGGGTCTATCGAAATGTACAGTAATTCAGTGATGGGCTCATCACTAATCAATAACGTCTTTAAATGCTGCTCAAGTAAACCGCCAGATTGTAACTTAGTCACTAAAGGGTACAAATTATAATAATTTTCACGATCACTTAAGCGCTTCATTTGCTTAAATAATTCACTCGAATCATTATTACTAGCCAACGCTTCCACCTTATATCGAGTGCCACTCGTTTGTACAACTAAAGTTGGAGTATTCATATTTTTAGCGTAACTAGTACGTAAAGCTTCAGCTAAACCTGGCGCTAACATTGCGTATTCGTCTGGCGTTAATTTGTGACGATTTTTACTAATTAATAATTTAAAAAATGCCCTACCTATATGTTGATGTGCCTTAACGTGCACTCGTAAATTAACAATAGTTTTCTTTTTATTGATACGGACGACTTCATAAGGTAAATTTTTAAGATCGAAAGCTGAAGTGATTTTTTGCAATTTAGGAAACGTTAAATAAACAACATCGCCCTTAGAAAGCATCGCAGGATTGTCTAACTCAATTTTCAATCCTGAAACAGAAAAATCATGAGAATTTCCCTGCCATTGTAATCTTTCACATTCAACGACAGCAGGCGTTTTATAGATAAAACGTAATTCTTGCCGTTGATTCTTATAACTAATACCCAACTCATCAATTAGATTTGATTTTTTAAAGCGTTGGTGACCGAATTTTTTAAATTTTTCAGGTACTATTTTTTCACTCGATAGTTGTTGATATTGGGCTACAAAACTCGGGTGAGTAATATCATTAACAACCGCGATAAATGGTAACGACGCCAAGGACGCTATAACCTCTTCAGAAGGCGGTAAATTGATATATTGAGCACTTAAAGAACGAGTGTTCGCTAAAGTAAAGGCAGAATAAGCACCATTTTCATCAACATTCGCACAAGATAGATCGGTAATTGCAAATGTTTTTTGATTCGATGCAAAGGTTAAAAAAGAAGAAGAAAATTCACTTTCTATTAATAATTGCTCTGTATCTATCGAATAAAAAAAACTTTTCCCTTTTGATTGATGGATAAAGCTATAGACTAATAACGACTTTTCAGGCGCTTGTTGTAAACGCGCTAATCGTTTTTCATTTAGGAGCGATGCTAGAGAAGACTTACCTGTTTCATCTTGCCAATATTGATAAATTGCCTGGTTATTACTGGTTGTTAAAGCATAACGAGGCACTAACCCAGTTACCCCTTTTTCAATAAAAACCGGTAACTCGGTTAATTTAGGCAAAATGTATTGCTCAAAACTGCGAGCTTGTAGCGCTACGATAGTGTTTTCTAAATTGATTTTATAACGGCGCTTATTCCCTTGAATGTAGCCAGATAAGAAATTTTTAAAAGTATCATTTTCAGCTACTTGAATTCTTTGGCAACCTATTAATTGGGTATCACCATCGCTATGGATATTTCTTACTTCAAAAGGGAATACATCGGTAGGACTAAACTGAAATTTTTGTTCTAATCCCGAAAATTTAATATCGACGATTTGACCAACATCCAAGGTTTTTTCATCTATTAAACGAAATTTACAACCCGTCATGCTGATATCAGAACTCGTTGCTAACAATTGTTGTTTATTTTCCAGAATGACGATAATAGCTATCGCAAAATTCATCCGTTCTTCAAAACGATCATCGTAATCATCAAACTGATATAAAGAAGCCGGATATTGCCATTTTTCTTGCCCTTTTTTTAAGGGAGCAGATGAAGGTCGAATATTACCTGCTTGCTTGTTTTGATAAATAACCCGAAAATTATTTTTAGTATTTTTAACTGCCTCATAAACACCAAAGGTATAACCATGGTATTTGGCTACACTATCTTCAAATACACTAATAGCGATATCATCTAAAAAATGACTTTGACCTTTATATTCAAATAATTGACATACACCATCAACTAATCCACGCAAATCAATAGAGCGAGTACAAGGAGCAGCTAAACGTTTTAATTCCATTTTTAAAATGAATTTTTCTGTTTTAACAAGGTTATTAGTACTTAATGCAAATTTAGAATCAAAGCTAGTTTTGTTAACACTGCCACGAAAACTATCAATAATATCTTGGTATTTTGAAAAATCTATAGTCATGAAATATTGTTTTAATTAAAATCAATAAAGTAATATAAAGCATTATAATTTGAACTGGTTAAGTTCAGCAATAGTTTTTAACAACTAATCAGGTAAATTAAATGCAACTTCTTTTGAAAGTAATGTATGCAATATTTACGCCTAAACAAAAAATATATATATGAAGTTAAAAGTATGCGATGGGATTTTAGATGAGAAATGTGAACAGTAAATGCAACGTTTAAATTGTTGCTATGCCACAATATAAACTTTAAAATTTAGTTCAGAAGTAGGTATTTATATTTTTCTTTTGATAGTAAAAAAATTGATTGTACATAAGAAGTGCTATCTAATTATTATATAAGTAAGCGAATGCGCAAAGCGCACCTACTTACTTATTTGTCATGTACTCTAGCTAATACTTAAACAGCAACAACTTTATTTGCACATGGACCTTTTTGGCCTTGGCCTACTTCAAATTCAACCGCTTGGCCATCAGCCAATGTAGCGTAATCTCCGCCTGATTGGATTTCTGAATGATGAACGAACAAATCTTTACTTCCGTCTTCTGGAGTAATAAATCCGAAACCTTTATCTGCATTAAACCACTTAACTATACCTTTACTCATAACTTTCTCTTTATCTTTATCTGGGTGAAAAATATAATTCTGACTTGCTATCACCATTACAAATCAGAATGTAAATTTATTATATAACGCCTTAACGTCAAATTCTAATGCGGCTTAACGATGATTACCATTTTTATTTTTCATATTAACCACCTTTCGTGCTATTGCAAGTAACACAGGTGAAATATCTTCGGATCCAGCTTTTATTAATTTAGTTACATCACCCGATGAAAAAAGTGAACCACGTTCGGATTTTACGCCTAAAGATCTAACAAAGTCTTTTGTTTTACCTGTACTACACGTATCTATATATTTAAAAATAACCTGTTCATTAAAACTCTGAGGGACTTCTTTCAAGGTGGTTATTTGTTCTGTACGTAACTTTATTTCCAACTCTAAGGTTTCAATTAATTCGGCAATATCTGAATAGGGTTTCATTAAATTATTTAGCTCTTAATAGGTTATCTGTTGAGGCAAAAAAGTACTGATTTATAACAAAAGAAAATCAATATAACCCGCATGCTTAAAGCTCTATTATACAATGAATGAAAGTAAGTAAATAGCTTTGAGCATCCTATATTTTATGAAACATAAAATATATGCCTAAATATTGCTAATTCTATAATCATTACTCCCATAAATATGTAGCTTAATAGATAATTCAGACCGTTCAGGGTGTACCATATTAAAATGGCTTTATTGTAGTTAATTGTTGTCTATA